>Ga0233444_10000127_pt1 | contig 100522 bp, 89 predicted proteins | sample SI_124_October20_6_FD_182792 | JGI IMG/M metagenome (GOLD analysis project Ga0233444, IMG submission 182792) | Seawater microbial communities from Saanich Inlet, British Columbia, Canada - SI_124_October2016_10_MG | ecosystem: Environmental > Aquatic > Marine > Inlet | place: Canada: British... | reverse complement strand
ACTTATATATGATGTTTATTGTATGTTTTTAGCCATATTTAATGATATTTAAGCCATAATTTCGTGATTATAGCTCTTTTGTGCTTATATTACAAGTATGTCTTTACTTTGACAGGGTAGAGGTCATAGGTTCGAATCCTATAACACCCACAATACCTCCAAAAGTATTTAGGGCTTTTTTTCTAGGACATTATGCTGTTTTTTCTGTATTGAAGAAAGTCAACATTATGATTAGACAAGCTTTGCAAAACAAAAAGGACGATGTTTTCCTTAACGATACTTAAGAACAAATTTTACTCAATTTATTTCTTCGAACGGACAAATCTGATTGATTTTTCTAATCAATAGTATTTTTTGCCATTAAAAAGTCTTTCCACCCACTTAGTATATCGCTAGATTGTCAAGGATATATTATGATAATGTTATACGTTTTTTTATCATTGAGAGAGTAATAAATTTTGTTCTAAAATTTCATCAACTTATCAATTTAAAACGTTTGTAATTTATAGTTTGATAAATCGTGCTACCCTTAGTAAAAAAAAGGTGTAATAAAGATAGCTTTTGCCTTAAATTTACCCCGTATTATTAGTCATACCCACATACTAAAAACAACCATTATGAAAAACCTAATTTTTAATTTACTTATCTTATTTTCTTTGAATGCAACCCAAGTAGTTGCAAACGAAATTACTGCTGAACAAGTCATTGCTGCGATTGTAGAAGACGATTTTGATTTCATTACCAATGCAATCAATACACGTCAAATCAATCCTAATGAATTGTTCAACGGAAAGACATTATTAATTATTGCAGTTGAAGATGACAATGCAGAGATGATTAATCATCTCGTTAGACTTGGTGCAAGATTAACTACCGTTGGCGTTGAAGGTTACCGGCCAATGGAAATTGCTAAGATGCAACAAAAAATCCACGCGCAAGCAGAGATTTTAGTTATCACATCATAATTTTAATTTACTTGTTTGTTTAAGGCCCTCTTAACCGAGGGTTTTTTTTGGTCATTACTCAAAAACAAGTAGTAATATTTATATCTTGTTAGGATATTTATATACTATGAAGCATCTATTTTATTCTCTTTTTCTTTTTTGTGGGATTCTTTCTTATGGCCAGGAAGTTTCACCTACATGGTTATTCAATACCCCCGCTCGTAATATAGGCCCTGGCGGAATGAGTGGCCGTGTCACGACCATTGATGTAGTGAACAATGCTCTAGATAATATTTATGTAGGAACAGCTTCGGGTGGAGTGTGGAAATCGACCAGTGGTGGGATTGATTGGACACCTATTTTTAACGACCAAATTACCGCCTCTATAGGTGCTTTAAAGATACAACAATCTAATCCAGATGTCATCTGGGTGGGTACCGGAGAAGGAAATCCGCGCAATAGTCTCAATGGAGGTTATGGGATATTTAAAAGTTTAGATGGCGGAAAAACCTGGCAGTCAATGGGCCTTGAAAACACCCGTCATATTCATCGTATTATTATCGACCCTACTCAGCCTAACACGGTTTATGTCGCGGCAATTGGTTCTCCATGGGGTGTTCATCCAGAACGCGGAATTTATAAAACAACAGATGGTGGTAAATCATGGAAGAAAATTTTATATCAAAACCCTAAAACAGGTGCAGCAGATCTAGTTATGGATCCTACTAACCCCAATAAATTAGTTGCCGCTATGTGGGAACATAAACGCGATCCTTGGTTTTTTAATTCTGGGGGAGAAGGAAGTGGTCTTTTTATTTCTTATGATGGCGGAGAAAGCTGGAAAGAAAAAACAAACGAAGATGGCTTGCCTAAAGGAGACCTTGGGAGAATAGGATTAGCCATTGCTAAGAATAAACCCAATATTGTTTATGCCCTTGTTGAAGCTAAAAAAAATGCGCTCTACAAATCCATAGATGGTGGAGAGAAATGGGCTAAAGTGAATGATAAAAATGACATAGGAAATCGCCCTTTTTACTATTCTGATATTCGAGTAGATCCAGAAAACGAAAATAGACTTTATTCTGTCTTTACCTATGTCAATGTTTCTGAAGATGGCGGTCGAAATTTCAAGCAATTGATGCCAGCCTATGGGGTAAGTAATGGCGTACACCCAGATCATCACGCCTGGTGGATCCATCCAGAAGATGGAGATTTTATAATTGACGGAAACGACGGCGGCCTAAATATTACTAGAGATGGTGGGAAATCCTGGCGTTTTGTAGGCAATATTCCAGTAGCACAGTTTTATCATATTAGCGTGGACAACGAAATTCCTTATAACGTTTACGGTGGAATGCAAGATAATGGTTCTTGGCGTGGTCCTGCTTACACATGGCGAGTACAAGGGATTCGTAATTCTTACTGGCAAGAAATTGCTTTTGGTGACGGTTTTGATGTTGTACCCGATCTAGATGATTCTCGCTATGGTTACGCGATGAGTCAGCAGGGATTTGTTTCTCGGTATGACTGGAAGACTGGGAACAACTATTTAGTAAGACCTAACCATCCAGACCCAGCAGTGAATTTGCGTTTCAACTGGAATGCTGCCATTGGTCAAGACCCATTTGATAACAGCACTGTTTATTTTGGAAGTCAATTTGTTCACAGAAGTAAAGACAAGGGCTTAACATGGGAAGTCATTTCACCAGACTTAACAACAAACGATCCCGACAAACAAAAACAAAGCGAAAGTGGCGGTTTAACCCTCGATGCAACAGGAGCAGAAAATCATTGTACACTTTTAGTAATTGAACCTTCTGCTTTAGAAGAAAACATGCTTTGGACAGCGTCTGATGATGGACGTGTTCATTTTACCCAAAATGGAGGAGATACGTGGACAGAAGTGACAAAGAACATCAAGGGTTTACCCGCTGGTAGTTGGATCACACAAATCAAAGCCTCGAACAAGAATAAAGGCGAGGTATTACTAGTCGCTAATGATTACAGACGTTTTAATTATACTCCCTATGCTTACAGAACAACAAACTATGGTAAAACATGGAAGCGTATTGTGGACGAAGACGATGTGGAAAGTTATGTACTGAGTATAGTCGAAGATCCAGAAACAAAAGATTTATTATTTTTAGGTACAGACGACGGCCTTTATTATTCTACTAATGCAGGAGCACAATGGACCAAAATGGATCCTAAAGTTTTCCCCACTGTTTCTACTAAAGATCTTGTTATTCATCCGCGAGATCACGATTTAGTCATTGGCACCTTTGGAAGAGCGGCTTGGGTACTAGATGATATTCGTCCCTTACGCGCTTTAGCGCAAAAAAGAGAAATCGCTAAAAAGCCTCATCATTTATTTGATCCGCCAACGGCTTATCAAGCAGCCTATCAGCAGCCCACAGGTTCCCGTTTTGGGGCAGATGCGATGTACCATGGCGAAAATAGAAAATACGGTGCCATGTTTACTTATTTCTACAATGCTCCAGAGGAAAAACAAAAGAGTAGAGACTCTCTAAGTTTGCAGATTTTTGATGGAGAACGTCTTATTAGAACTTTAAAGCGCAAAGCGCCAAAAGAAACTGGTTTACATCGCTGGTATTGGAATATGGATGAAAAAGGAGTTAATCGACCTAGACGTAAAACCAGTAAATCAAAGCGTGAACCTTCTGGCGTAGGGGTTCTACCCGGTACTTATACTGCGGTATTATCTTCAGCTACAGTGAGTAATGTTGTTGAAATTGAGGTGAAAGTTGACCCACGTATTAATCCTTCTATAGAAGGACTGGAAAAACAATATACTGCGTTAAAAAACCTTGAGGCCTTAACAGATTTAGCAGCAAAAGCTGTTGTCCAATTAGTCCAGTCAAAAGCGACGCTCAAGGATTACAAACAAAGAATTGAATCGCAAGATAGTATCGCATACAAAGAAACCATCGATAAATGCAAAGCTTCTATGAAAGAAATTACACAATTAGTTGATCTTTTCTTAGGCAAAGAGGACAAGCGTCAAGGAATTGTTCGCAATCCAGAACAAACGGTAATGACACGCATTAGTACAGCAAGGAGATATGTTTATTCTCGTCCAGAAGGTATTACCGGGACAGAAGAAGTCTTATTACGGCACGCTAGTAACGCAACAAATAATGCTGTGAAGCAAGTCAATGATTTTTACAAAAATAATTGGGAAGATTTGCAACAAGAAATTGAATCTATTGAGCTTTCTGCTTTTAAACCAGTTGAGTATTTTGACTTAGAAAAATAGATTATAATTGATCGAGGAGTTGCTCTAGGGCAATTCCTCTAGATCCTTTGATTAAGATTGTGTGATCAAGTATCGATTGATTAGCGAGGTGATTTTTCGCTTCAGCGGTATTTCTAAATGTACTAAAGCCCTCTGTTTTTGAAGCACAAAAATGTGGCCCCACCAGAATAGCGTGATCAATCCCCCCTTTTTTTAATTGATCAATAATCGCCTTATGCTCTTTGTGGGCATATTGTGCTAATTCAAGCATATCCCCTAAAATGACCAACTTAGCATTTGCTTTTACATCAATAAATGATTGAATAGCTGCGCTCATACTTGTAGGATTAGCATTATAAGCATCAAGAAGAATATGATTGTTTTTTGTTTTAATCCACTGTGATCGATTATTCTCTGGAATGTAAGAGGCAATCCCTTTTTGGATATCAGAAAGCGGGATTTCAAAAAATTCTCCGAAGGTTACAGCAGCGTTGAGATTGTCAAAATTATATGCCCCGGTTAATTGAGAAGTGATAGAGATCTCTCCTGTTTGAATAGTGCAATACCCGTCTTTATTAATACTATTGGCAAGTTGATATCGTGCTAATTTGTTTTTACCAAAAATATAACGATTTAAACCTTCGCTTTGTTGCATTTGTTTTTTGTCGTTGCCATTGACAATAGCAACGCCCTTATTTTCTCTTAAATAATCATACAGTTCACTTTTTCCTTTTACGACTCCCTCGAGACTTCCGAAGCCCTCTAAATGCGCTTTTCCAAAATTAGTGATATAGCCCATTGTTGGATCAGCAATATTGGCTAGGAATGCAATTTCCTCTAAGTGATTTGCTCCCATTTCAATCAAAGCGATTTCTGTACTTTCTTTTATATTGAGTAAGCTTAAAGGTACCCCAATATGATTATTGAGATTACCTTGAGTGGCTAAAACGTCAAAGTTTTGGGCAAGAACACTTTTGATTAATTCTTTAGTGCTGGTTTTACCATTTGATCCAGTAAGCCCTATTACAGGAATATTAAATTGGCTTCTATGCAAATGTGCTAGGTCTTGTAATGTGTTAAGACTGTCTTCTACTAAGATTGCATTTTGATGACCTGGATCGTGTTCTATGTCGTCATAAATAACATAAGTAGCTCCTTGTTTTAGTGCTTTTCTAGCAAATTTATTCCCATTAAAGTTTTCTCCTTTAAGACAAAAAAATAGGGAGTTAGCGGGTAGATTTCTTGTATCTGTTGAAACCCCTTTGCAGTTTAAAAAGAGTTGATGTATTTCCGCAATGGTCATATCCAAAAAAAGGCATTCTAAAATGCCTTTTGATTTATTTTTTACCCTCTTCTTTTGTGTCGAGCGGTTTTCTTGTTTTTGCTTTTGGATCCCAATCGGGTCATGGCACATCTAAAGCCAATGTAATCTGTGGCGATGTACTGGGGTAGAAATCTTCTTTGTGCTGGATCTAACCAGTAAGCGCGATCTTTCCATGATCCTCCTTTATAGACCCTTACTTCGTCTGTAATCAAACTCGTTTTCTTGTTAGATTTATCTTTTTTATAAACCTTAGTACCATTTTCTATGGTTACACCTGGGGTGTCTGGTGCACTATACATGGCCGTTGATCCAGGGTAATCCTTAGCAATTTCCTCTTTAGTACTCCCTTGAAGTTCTGCATAAACACGTGACGAAGCGATATCACCATCACGATAATTTCTATTGTCTGATTGGGTAAAGTTTTGTCTTAGAAAAGTTTCTTCTTCGTCAATATCTTGAAGTTTCAATTGTCCTGGAATACGTTTTAAGAGGACTTTTCCATTAGGCATAGTGTCATAGACTAGTTGGTCGGGTGAAATTACTTCTGCCCTTCCATCTTCACCAATAACGGCTTTTTGATAAACGTTTCCTCTGTAGTAGTTAAAGTCATTGGCTTCATCGTCAATAATTGGTCTATAGACATCAGAAACCCATTCTGCAACATTACCGGCCATATCATAGACCCCAAAATCATTCGGGGGATAAGCTTTTACTTGTATGGTGATATCAGCTCCATCGTCTGACCATCCAGCGATTCCTCCATAATCTCCTTTACCAAGTTTAAAGTTGGCCAATTGATCTCCCTCTGTTCTTCTTTCTTCAGAACGGGTGTATTCTCCAGACCAAGGATATTTCTTTTTCCCTCTATAGGCATTGTATTCTCTTTCTCCTGCCAGTGCGATAGCGGCATATTCCCACTCTGATTCTGTAGGGAGACGGTAAGATGGTAGTAAAATTCCTTTTTCAACTCCTGCAAAGTTATTAACCTCTGTAGTATCTTTTTTGATTTTTCCATTTTTCCCAGCAATACTGTCAATTTTTCCGCCATAGGTTTGTTCGGGAACTTTAAGATAAGCACTTGTACTAAAGGTGCTGTTTGCATCGATAACATCGGTATTATATCGGGTGTCTTTTTCTAAATAGGTTTCGCGTTCTAAAATAAATTCGTTGACTCGATCTGTTCTCCACTCTGCAAACTGCACAGCCTGCATCCAGTTTACTCCTACTACAGGGTATTCTGCATAGGCAGGGTGACGTAAATAATTGGAGGTTAATTCTTCAACATAGCCTAAACGGTTTCTCCATACAAGTGTATCGGGTAAAGCACCTTGATATATGTATTTATATTTTTCATCTTCTTTGGGAAAAACAAATTCTAACCAATCGAGGTATTCTAAGTACATTAAGTTAGTTACCTCGGTCTCATCTATATAAAAAGACATCACATGTTGACGTGAGGGTGAATTATTCCAGTCGTGCATTACATCGTCTTGAACTTGTCCTTTAGTAAAGGTTCCTCCTTCAATAAAGACTAATCCTGGTCCTGTTTCCTGATCTTCAAATTCGACGTTATACTGGAATCCACCTTTTTTAGAGTTGATGGACCATCCTGTTGCTCTAGATTGATTATTTCTTCCACAGGAAGAAATAATTAATGTACCTAAAAGAGCTAGAAGAGTAAATTTCGAAATAACCTTAACATTCATACTTTATTTTTTACAATTTCACATTGCTAAATATTAACGCAATATACAAAATATAGAGGCAAGCTATACTATTTTGACCTGCTTCAATTATAACTGTATAACGTAATCATAAAGTATTTATTGTTAAAAACTTTAAAGAAATTAAAATACTTGAATTTCCATACAAGAAAAGCTCATTTTTTGCGTTATAAGCTTATACCTATCAAGGCAATTAACCCGATGAGAAAATATCTTTACCTCTCTTTATTTACTCTTTTGATGAGTTTAACGGTATTGGGCCAAAGTAACAGTCGTGTCATCACCACTGGCGTACCATTTCTGTTGATTACTCCAGATGCAAGATCGGCCGGTATGGGAGAGTTAGGGGTGGCTAGCTCCGCAGATGTTTACTCTCAACAGTGGAATCCTGCAAAATATGTTTTTGCATTGAAAAGCAAAGGTTTAGGAGTGAGTTATACCCCTTATTTGAGTAAGCTTGTTGATGATATTTTTTTAGCTAACATCACTTTTTATACTAAAAACACCGAGCGAAGTGCTTGGGGGGCCAGTTTGAAATACTTTAGCTTGGGAGACATACAATTTAACGATTTGGTTGCGAATACTATTGTCCAGCAGGGAATCGAACGTCCTAACGAACTCACTCTTGATATTTCTTATGGGTTGAAATTAAATGAAAAATTTTCTCTCGCAGTGGCTGGAAGATTTATTCGTTCAGATTTAAAACTCTCTAGTGATGTCGATGCTACTCCCGCAAGTACGCTGGGAGTTGATATTGCTGCTTTTTATAGAGGAGATGTGTTTGATTTAGGCGATAATAAAGGACGCATGCGATATGGGATGAATATATCCAATATTGGCCCAAGACTAAAATATGATGAAGGAGGTCAAAAGAATTATATTCCAACCAACCTTCGCATAGGGACAGGATTAGACCTAATCATTGACGCGAATAATGCTTTGAATTTTAATTTAGAGCTCAATAAATTATTGGTTCCATCTCCAGTAGCAGTTATTGAAAATGGTGAAATCCAAGGTTATCAACAGCCAGATATTACTTTTCTAAAAGGTATTTTTGAATCCTTTAACGACGCTCCAGGAGGGTTTAGCGAAGAGTTAAAAGAAATTACCTGGGCGACAGGAATCGAATATGTTTTTCAAAATTCTTTTGCCTTGCGTACGGGGTATTTTAACGAAAGTTTAGAGAAGGGATCAAGACGCTTTTTAACCCTAGGGGCAGGATTTAGATTAGACTTTGCGACCATTGATATCTCTTATTTGTTTTCAACATCAAAAATTAGAAATCCGCTCGAAAACACTTTGCGCTTTTCCTTGACATTTAATCTTTCTGGGGGAGATCAGCTCTTAAATGATTCTTCAGCTCAGTAAAATTCCATTTGAGTCAAAGAATAATTTTTAAGCCTTTTTTTGTTATCTGATTTCTCGACAAAATGTGGTATTTTTGTCAACAATTGAAACCATAATCACTCGCTTAACGAATGAAGAAAATCACCAAACAGACCTATATAGATTGGTACAAGGACATGCTGTTCTGGCGCAAATTTGAAGATAAACTCGCTGCTGTTTATATCCAGCAGAAAGTACGTGGATTCCTCCACCTTTACAATGGACAAGAGGCTATTTTAGCTGGAGCCTTACATGCGATGGAACTAGGGAAAGACCGAATGATTACTGCTTATCGAAACCACGTTCAGCCCATTGGAATGGGAGTTGATCCAAAACGGGTTATGGCAGAATTGTATGGAAAAGCCACCGGGACCTCCAACGGTTTAGGAGGATCAATGCACATCTTCTCTAAAGAACATCGTTTTCATGGAGGGCATGGAATTGTAGGAGGGCAAATCCCACTAGGAGCTGGAATGGCTTTTGGAGATAAATATCACAACACAGGTGCAGTAACCCTATGTTTTATGGGAGATGGTGCGGTTCGTCAAGGATCACTTCACGAAACCTTAAACCTTGCAACCTTATGGGAACTTCCCGTTGTATTCATTGTAGAAAATAATGGATATGCCATGGGAACCTCTGTAGCAAGAACGGCCTCTCACCAAGAAATTTGGAAACTAGGGTTGGGCTATGAAATGCCTTGTGGACCTGTCGACGGAATGGATCCAGTTGCTGTAGCTAATGCTTTAGATAAAGCGATGAAACATGCCAGAGAAGGAAAAGGACCTACATTCTTAGAAATGAAAACTTATCGATATCGTGGACATTCAATGTCTGATGCACAACACTATCGTACAAAAGCCGAGGTAGAAGAGTACAAAAAAATCGACCCAATTACTCAGGTAAAGGACATCATTATAAAAAAGAAATATCTTAGTGACAGTGATTTCAGTGCCATTGAGGCAGACGTCAAAGCACGCGTGGCAGAATGCGAAAAGTTTGCAGAAGAGTCACCTTATCCAGAAAAATCTGTGATGTATGACGCAGTATATGAAGAGCCTAATTATCCATTTTTAAAACATAAATTAAGCTAACAATGGCAGAGATTATCAATATGCCTCGTTTGAGTGACACCATGGAAGAAGGAACTGTGGCAACATGGTTCAAAAAAGTGGGTGACACCGTCAAAGAAGGAGACATTTTAGCTGAAATCGAAACAGATAAAGCGACCATGGAGTTTGAAGCTTTCTATGAAGGCGAACTCCTTCATATTGGAATACACGAAGGCGAAACCGCTCCAGTAGATTCCTTATTAGCTATTATTGGTGAAAAAGGAGAAGATATTTCTGCTCACCTTAATGGCGGAAGCCCAGCAGCTGAAACCGTACAAGTAGCCGAAGCAGCTACCCCAGCAGCTACTGAAGTACCTGCGGCAGTAAGTATCCCAGATAATGTTGAGGTGATTACCATGCCACGGTTAAGCGATACCATGGAAGAAGGAACCGTTGCTACCTGGCTTAAGAAAGTAGGAGACACAGTAAACGAAGGGGATATTTTAGCTGAAATCGAAACAGATAAAGCTACTATGGAATTTGAAGCCTTTTATGCAGGAACATTATTGCATATTGGAATTCAAGAAGGAGAATCTGCTTCAGTAGATAGTTTATTGGCCATTATTGGTGATAAAGATGCAGATGTAAATCAAACCATAGCTGCGGCCACTGCTTCTACTCAAGAAGCTGTTTCGACTCCAGTAGAAGCCCCAAAAGCACCAGCAACTCCTGCACCAGCAGAACCACCAGTCATGTTAGCGGCGCCAGTACCTGCCCCAGTGAAAAATACTAGTGGTCGTTTGATTGCCTCCCCTTTAGCAAAGAAACTAGCAGAAGAGCGCGGAATTCAAATTGCTAATGTTCCAGGTTCTGGGGATGGCGGAAGAATTGTAAAGCGCGATATCGAAAATTATCAAGTCACTGAAAGTGTAGCGGCAATGCCTCAAGGTATTGAATCTTTTGAAGAAGTACCTAATAATCAAATGCGTAAAACCATTGCAAAACGCTTAGCAGCGTCTAAGTTCAATGCGCCACACTATTATTTAAGCGTGGAATTTGATATGGAAAATGCAATGGCGTTCCGTCAACAATACAATTCTGTTCCTGACACAAAGATTTCATTTAATGATATCGTTGTGAAAGCCACTGCAAAAGCCTTAAAGCAACACCCCCAGGTAAATTCACGTTGGCATGACGATAAAATTGTTAAAAATCATCACGTACACATGGGAGTTGCAGTTGCTGTTGAAGATGGCTTAGTAGTCCCCGTTGTGAAGTTTGCAGACGAATTGTCTTTACCACAAATTGGCGCACAAGTAAAAGATTATGCAGTTAGAGCAAGAGATAAAAAACTTACTCCAGCAGAGATGGATGGAAGTACCTTCACGATATCTAATTTAGGAATGTTTGGGATTGAAACTTTTACCTCAATTATCAATCAACCTAATTCTGCGATCCTATCTGTAGGAGCAATTATAGAAAAGCCTGTGGTTAAAAATGGAGCGATCGTTGTAGGTCATACTATGAAATTAACCTTAGCATGTGACCACCGTTCTGTCGATGGTGCAACAGGGTCTTTATTTTTACAAACTCTTAAAGGATATATTGAAAACCCAGTAACCATGGTTGTTTAAACAAGCAATTACAGTAGAAATAACCTACCATTGAGCGGGTTTTTTTATCTTTAAAAAAAAACTCGTGAAAACACTATTAATTACAGGAGCAGGAAAAGGGATTGGCTATGCTACCACCGTTTTAGCCGCTAACCAAGGACATCAAGTCATTGCCCTTTCTCGCAATACAACCGCTTTAAAAGATATTGATGGTGTCCAGCCCTATTCGGTTGATCTAGCAAAGCCAGAAGAAATTAACGATTTTGTCGATCAATTGAAAAATAGGCAAATAGATGTATTGCTGAACAATGCTGGCTTGCTGACAAATACCCCTGTAGGGGAAAGTTCCTTTGCACTTTATGAGCGCATTTATAAAGTGAATGTATTTGGCCTTGCCGAATTAACCCGTTTAGTTTTACCTCTAATGAATCATAGAGGCCACGTGGTAAACATTAGTAGCATGGGAGGGATTCAAGGTAGCGCAAAGTTTCCAGGTTTATCCATCTATAGTAGTAGTAAGGCAGCAGTGATTACCATGACAGAGCTGTGGGCAGAAGAGCTCAAAGAAAGTGGACCCAGATGTAATGCACTCGCTTTAGGTGCAGTTCAAACACAAATGTTAGCTGAAGCTTTTCCCGGGGTTAATGCCCCTATTACCGCCGAAGATTTTGCCGCCTATGTTTTAGACTTTTGCCTTACAGGTCAATTGTACTACAACGGTAAAGTTTTACAGGTATCATCTAGTACACCTTAATGATCGTATGACATACAATGATTTTATCCCAATAGCAGCTCAAGAAAAAGTAAGTGACTTACTCAATCATGAACCAGTAGTGGTTAAGGTCGTTAAAAAAAGAAGAACAAAGCACGGAGATTTCCGTAAATTTCCTTCTGGCAAAATTCAAATTACAGTCAACGAAAATGAGAATCCATTTCGGTTTTTAATTACACTTTTGCATGAAATTGCGCATCACATAGCCTTTCAAGAATATGGTTTTCGTATTGCGCCACATGGTCGTGAGTGGAAAAATGCCTTTAACAGTATCGCACAACCATTTTTATTGTCTTCGATTTTTCCTTCCCCGCTTTTAGAGGTATTTCAACATCACTTAAAAAATCCAAAAGCAAGCAGTAATACAGATATTCAATTAAGTTTAGCGCTAAAATCATTTGATCCTTCAACCCATAAAAAACCTATCTTTGAATTGCCAGCAATGGCTAAATTTAAATTAGATAACGGCAGGGTTTTTCAAAAAGGTAGAAAACAGAGAAAGCGCTATTTATGCACTGAATTGAGTTCTGGGAAAACTTATCTTTTTCAACCTACTGCTGAGATAGATCAAATGGAAGAATAAATGACAGAGAACAATCATAATTATGCATTGATAATGGCTGGAGGGTTAGGGAGTCGCTTTTGGCCCACGAGTAGAGAAGCATTCCCAAAACAGTTTCAAGACCTTAGCGGATCTGGCCGAACCTTACTACAGCAAACCATTGATCGACTAGAAGGGATTGTTCCTTTAGAGCAGGTCTATATTTTAACAAATGAACGTTATCAATCACTAGTAAAGGAACAGTTGCCCGTATTGTCTTTAAATCAAATAATCTGTGAGCCTGTAATGCGTAATACAGCACCATGTATCCTATATACTGCCTTGAAAATTCATCACAAAGATCCTTCAGCCAATATGTTGGTTTTACCCAGTGATCATTTTATTGATCATATAGCGGCATATCAAGCAGATCTTCGATTAGCGTTAAATCGAGCGGCGCAGAAGAATGAATTATTCACCTTTGGTATTCCCCCCACTTCTGCCAATACAGGTTATGGCTACCTTGAGGTTGAAGATAAATCAGCACAGATAACCGCTATCAAACTATTTACTGAAAAGCCCACTCTAAAAAAGGCAGAAGACTTTATTACAGAGGGGAATTATTTTTGGAATTCAGGGATGTTTGTGTGGTCTTGTAGTGCTATTTTAAATGCTTTTTCTTTATATCAAGCTGAGATGCTCTCTCTTTTTGATGCAGGTAAAACGGTCTTTAATACTCCAAAAGAAGCCGCTTTTCTTACGTCGCAATATTCCAAAGCAGAAAACATTTCAATTGATTATGCCATTTTAGAACAAGCAAATAATATTACAATGATTAAAGCTTCTTTCCATTGGAATGATCTGGGGACTTGGTCTTCCCTCTACGAACAGTTAGCTCAAGATACTAAAGAAAATGTTGCTGTAAAAGCCCATTTGATCGCTAGAGAAGCGAGTGGAAATATGATTTATTCTTCTAATGAGAAGTTAGTTGTAGTAAAAGGCTTAGAAGATTATGTGGTGGTGGACGAGAAAGGTGTTTTACTGATTTATCCTAAAGGAGAGGATCAAGCGGTTAAAGATTTAAGGAAACAAGCAAAAAATCAATTTGGAGATGAATTCGCTTAATTATTCACTTTCTTCTAAATAGACTTTTCGAACTTTTTTAAAGAGCTCAGAGGAGTAAACAAAATTAGTCACCGCCTCGTTATCTGTTCTAAAGATATCTTTATTTGTACCTTCCCATTTTTTAAATCCTTCTTTTAAAAAGATGATTTTTTCTCCAATTTCCATCACAGAATTCATGTCATGGGTATTGATAATGGTGGTGATTTGATATTCTTGGGTAATTTCTTGAATAAGATTATCAATCAGAATTGCTGTCTTTGGATCAAGTCCAGAATTAGGTTCATCACAAAATAAGTAGTTAGGATTCATCACAATAGCCCTAGCAATAGCCACCCGTTTTTTCATCCCTCCAGATATTTCGGCAGGTAATTTGTTATTTGCATCAATAAGGTTAACTCGATTAATGGCGATATTAGCTCGTTCTCTCATTTCCTCTTGCTGAGTGTCTGTAAACATCTGCATGGGGAACTTAACGTTTTCTTCGACAGTCATTGAATCAAATAAAGCGCTGCCCTGAAAGACCATGCCCATATCTTGTCTTAAAAGTCTTTGTTCATTTTCGTCCATATTAGAAAAAGAAATATCATTATAAATGATTTCCCCTTGCGTTACTTGATGTAACCCAAGGATACATTTTAAGAAAACAGTTTTTCCAGAGCCACTTTGACCAATGATAAGATTGGTTTTTCCTTTTTCAAAATGGGCATCAATCCCTTTAAGTACTTCTGTACCGTTAAATGATTTTCGTATGTTTTTAACTTCTATCATTAGGTCAACAAAAGATTAGTTACAAAAGAATTCATAACAATAATGGCTACGCTGGTCCAGACAAAAGAAGTTGTACTGGCTTTTCCTACACCTAAAGCTCCCCCTTTCATGTAGTAACCGTGATAGGAAGGAATAGTGGCTAGAAGCATTGCAAATAAAAAGGTTTTGATAAAGGCATATGTTACATGGAAGGGGTTGAATTCTAATTGAAGCCCTTCAATAAAGTCTGCGTGGGCAGAAAATCCTCCTGTTATACAAGCGACATAACCACCAAAAATCCCCAGAAACATTGAAATAACAATGATAAAAGGGTAGAGGGTCATGGCGACTATTTTAGGGAAAATCAAATAATTGTAAGTGTTTACTCCCATCACTTTTAAAGCATCGATTTGTTCTGTTACCCGCATAGTGCCAATTGATGAGGTGATAAACGACCCTACTTTTCCTGCCATAATCACTGAAACAAAAGATGGAGCAAATTCGAGTATAATGGATTGTCTTGTGGCAAAGCCCACCAAATATTTAGGTAATAGTGGATTATCAGAATTGATAGCAGTTTGTATGGCTACAACCCCTCCAACAAAAAAGGAGATAAACGCAACAATTCCAAGTGAACCTATAATTAGGTCGTCAATTTCTCGAACGATAAGTTTTCTTAAGACAGCTCCTTTGGTGAATTTTCCAAAGGTTTTTTGGAGCATGAGGAAATATCTTCCGATATGTTCAAGCAATTTTATCATGCTTAAAAATACGGAATTCAAGGGACTTATACCTTGAATATTTTTTGATTGTGAAAAAGGAATTTTTAGACCCTGTAGGCAATAGCGTTGATGTTCATCCCAGCACCAACACTGGCAAATAGGACAAAATCCCCTTTGTTTAGTTGATGTGGTTCTAATTCATTGTTTAGCACTTGATCATAAAGGGTAGGAATCGTAGCCACAGAGCTGTTTCCGTGGGTTTGAATATTCATGGGTAAAACGGCTTCTGGTGCGGGAGTACGGTATAGGCGATAGAATCTTTTAATGATTGCTTCGTCCATTTTCATATTGGCCTGATGAATAAAGATCTTTTTTAATTCTCCAATTTCAATACCAGATTCATCTAAACATACTTTCATCGCTTGAGGGACATGAGACAAGGCAAATTCATATACTTTTCGACCTTTCATCTTGATGTATTTGTTGGGATCACATGTATCATAAGAACTACCATAAAAAAGCATATCGATTTCGTTATTCGAGGTATAGGTAACGCTTTTATGAGCGATTATTCCAGCTTGATCTTCAGAGGCTTCAATAATGCTAGCCCCTGCACCGTCTGCAAAAATCATTGAATCACGATCGACAGGGTCAATTACCCTTGAAAGCGTTTCTGCTCCAATCACTAAGCACCTTTTAGCAATTCCCGCATTGATAAAAGCATTGGCTTGAATCATTCCTTCTACCCATCCTGGACATCCAAAAAGGAGGTCATAAGCGACACAACTAGGATTAACGATCCCAAGAAGAGTTTTGACCTTAGAAGCAACACTTGGTAAAGGTTCAGATTGTGTAGCATTAGCTGGGGTATCTCCAAAATTATGTGCAACAATAATGTAGTCTATGCTTTCTTTGTCGATAGCTGCCTTTTCAATTGCTTTAGCAGCTGCCTCAGCCGCAAGGTCAGAAGAGTTGATATTGTCAGGGGCATAACGACGTTCTTCGATTCCAGTAATGGAAGAAAATTTTTCAATAATTTCTGTGGTTTCAGTGGGGAAAGGATTAGCTTCTTCATCGACAAATCGGGCTTGCGTAAAGTCACTGTTTTTTTTGATGATAGTAGGGACGGCACTTCCAGTACCGGAAATAAAATTGCTCATTAGGTAAGTTTAATCATATAAAAATATCACAAACAGGACACCGTGATGTGTTAAGATAGAAAAACACAATGATGTTCAAGTCCTTACTAAATTGCTGTTAATGTTTATCACTTCAATACAATTCACTGTAAATCATTAATTTAAATAGGATTCAACTGATGGACAACTACAAATTAAATTACGATCTCCAAAGGCCTCGTCTACCCTTCTTACTGAAGGCCAGAATTTATTCTCTCTCACAAAATCAAGAGGATACAGGGCTTTTTTACGACTATAATCAAAGCGCCATTCGTCTTCTGTTGCCATGGCTAAAGTATGCGGAGCATTTTTTAACAGGCTATTTTCATCGTGGAAGTCCTCTTCAGCAATTTCTGCTGCAATAGAGATCATGGCTTCGCAGAAGCGGTCAATTTCAGCAATATTTTCACTTTCTGTGGGTTCAATCATCATAGTTCCTGCCACGGGGAAAGAAACTGTAGGAGCGTGAAAACCATAGTCCATTAGACGTTTTGCCACATCGACTACCTCTATTCCTTTTTCTTTAAAGGGACGTAAGTCGATAATCAGTTCGTGTGCTGCACGTCCGTTTTCCCCTTTATAAAGTACTGGATATGACCCTTCCAGGCGCTCTTTGATGTAGTTAGCATTTAAGATAGCGATTTCTGTCGCTTTTTGTAATCCACTACTGCCAAGCATTTCGATATAACCAAAAGAGATTAAGCAAGCTAAAGCAGAACCCCATGGAGCTGCAGAAATAGCCTCAATGGCTTGATCTCCACCAGTGGCGATAATAGGGTTTGAAGGTAAAAAAGGGGCTAGATGTGCTGCAACACAGATAGGACCTACTCCTGGACCACCCCCTCCATGTGGGATGGCAAATGTTTTATGGAGATTTAAGTGACAAACATCTGCGCCAATTGTCGCGGGACTTGTTAGTCCCACTTGGGCATTCATATTTGCACCATCCATATAAACTTGACCACCATTCTCATGGATTAAGCCAGTGATATTTTTAATATTGGATTCAAAAACCCCGTGGGTAGAAGGGTAAGTGATCATTAAAGCTGCTAGATTGTCTTTGTTTTCTAAGGCTTTTTCTTGTAGATCTTCCCAGTCAATATTTCCGCGTTCGTCTGTTTTTGTAACAACTACTTTCATCCCGGCCATTACTGCAGAAGCTGGATTCGTGCCATGGGCAGAAGCAGGGATAATACACACATTTCTGTGGTGATCATTGCGTGATTGGTGATAAGCTCTAATCACCATTAAGCCCGCATATTCTCCCTGTGCACCAGAATTGGGTTGTAGAGAAGTGGCAGCAAAGCCTGTGACTACATTTAATTGGTGGGTGAGTTTTTCTAACACTTCTTTATATCCTTTTACTTGATCTAAAGGAGCAAAGGGGTGTAAACTATTCCATTGAGGAGAACTCAAGGGTATCATCTCGCTAGCCGCATTGAGTTTCATGGTGCAAGATCCTAATGAAATCATCGAATGATTTAAGGCCAAATCTTTTCGCTCAAGCTTTTTGATGTAGCGCATCAAAGCCGATTCAGAATGGTAAGAACTAAAAACGGGGTGAGTCATAAAGTTACTTTGACGTAACTGCGCTTGCGGTAAACGAGCTGATAAATTTGAATTTGTTTTTACAGATTTACCCGCATATTTCTCAAATATATTTAAAAGCGCAGTGAAGTCCTTTTCTGTAGTGGCTTCGTTAAGCGATATACAAACGGTATTGTTATCTGCATAGAAAAGATTGATTTCTTGTTCTACAGCAATTTTTTTCAATTTTGCTGCATCAACTGTGATCTGCAAAGTGTCAAAATAATGTGCATTAATTTGCTCAATATCTAGACTGTCGAGGGCAGCTTCAAGTCTTTTTGCTTTTTCGTGAATTTCTAAAGCAATATTTTTTAGCCCTTCTGGGCCGTGATAGACAGCATACATTCCAGCCATAACCGCAAGTAGTACTTGTGCTGTACAGATATTTGAAGTTGCGCGGTCTCTCTTAATGTGTTGTTCTCTGGTTTGAAGGGCCATACGCAAAGCTGGCTTTCCTTCCATGTCTCTGGTCTGGCCTATGATCCTTCCGGGGATATTTCTTTTATAAGCTTCTTTTGTAGCAAAATAGGCGGCATGTGGTCCCCCATAGCCTAACGGAATTCCAAAACGCTGGGTTGTTCCTACCACAGCATCAACATCGTATTTCCCAGGGGCTTCTAGCAAGGTTAAGGCAAATAAATCTGCTGCAACGACTGTTTTAATATCAAGGGCTTTTGCCTTTTCAATATGAGCAGTTAAATCGATGATTTCTCCGTGTTTTCCAGGGTATTGGAAAAGGGCACCAAAATAGCCTTCATCTAGTTCATATTGGTCAATATCGCCTACAACGATTTCAACACCAATAGGTTTTGCTCTTGTATTTAGCAAGGCAATGGTTTGTGGCAAGGTTAAAGAAGTTACAAAGAAGCGATGACTATTACGTTTTTTTTGCTCCCTAGATCTCACGGCAAAAAGCAAACTCATGGCTTCTGCAGCGGCAGTGCTTTCGTCTAGAAGAGAAGCATTAGCTAAATCCATTCCAGTTAAATCTGCCACCACTGTTTGATAATTGAACAAGGCTTCTAGACGCCCTTGTGCAATTTCTGCTTGATAAGGCGTATAGGCAGTATACCACCCAGGATTTTCAAGAATATTTCGCTGGATTACTGCTGGGACAATGGCGGGATGATACCCCATCCCAATGTAATTGGCAAATAACTTATTATTTTGCGCTAACTGTTTAATTTTTTTTTGGAAAGCAAATTCAGAAATTCCCTCTGGTAGCGCTAAAGCTTCATTTAAGCGAATATCGCTGGGAATGGTTTCTTCGATTAGCTGAGCCACATCATTTACCCCAATGGTTTTAATCATTTGAGCAATTTCTCTTTCATTTGGACCTAAGTGTCTGTATGCAAACATAAGCTACTTTTTTACAAATTTACGTTAAACTTATAGAAGCAAAAATTTCATTTAGACGAAAAGAAGAGGAAGTTTTTAACCCTAGAGAGAAACTTATAAACACTTTACCTATTTTTGGTGCATGCTATACCTTCGCAGTCTCTTTGACATTTACATAAAAGTGAGTTTTCACGTTGCTTTTATGGTTTTATGCTTTTTTGAAATCACTCATTTTCAGTGGGATAAAGAAAGTGTTTTCGAGGATATGGCATTGGTTTTTTCTTTGGCTTTTTTAGGGTATAATGCAGTTAAATATTACCCGTTTTCAAAAAAAATAGTGACTACACCATGGCTGTACAGGGTTTTAATTCCTTGTGGGGCATTGTGCTTTTTTACTTCTGCTTATTTATTTATTTTTTTATCAGTTCAAGCACAATTATTGTTGTTCACTTGTTTTGTGCTTTGTATTACCTATGCTATTCCCCTTCATGCAAAATTTGGAAACTTAAGGAGTCAATACGGTTTAAAGATTTTTATCGTTTCAATGTGTTGGACTTTACTAACAGCAGTTTATCCTTTAATTGATTTGATTTCATGGGATCCTATTCATTATCTTTTTTTTTCAGAGCGTTTTATCCTTGTTTTTATTGCGACCCTTCCTTTTGAAATAAGAGATTCTGCGACTGATCAAAAAGAGTTAGGGACTATCCCGCAATTGATAGGAGAATCAAAAACCAGGAGATTAGGGAGTGTTTTGCTATTACTTCTTTTAGTCCTAAAGCTAGCTATTCCTATGGGTGAATCATCTCATTCAATAGCGTTTATTTTAATGGGGATAGCTTATTTTATTGCACTTTTTATGGTGAAAAAAGATAGTTCAGAGAATATTACCTTATTTTGGGTAGAATTAATTCCAGCCCTAGGTTGGCTTTACTATGTTTTAATAACTTAATAGATATGTCTTCTTTATTCCTTCTCCCACTTTTAATAATGCAACACTTTAGCACTTTGCAAACTGTCGGTGATTTTAAAATAACCATGCAAAACGATTATGTAATAGTCGATGTGAGAACCCCAGAAGAATTTGCGAATGGCGCCTTGCCCAAGGCGGTTAATATATCGGTCACATCACTTGATTTCCCTTTTGAAATCAATAAGTTAGACAAAGAAAAGCCTGTTATGATTTATTGTAAGGCGGGAAGCAGAAGTACACGCGCTGCTATCGCTATGAAAGCGCTTGGTTTTGAAACAATTTATGAACTTGACGGTGGGTTTATGGCCTGGCAAGCGGCAAAAAACTAATCAATCAATCCAGCTCTATTCAATAATGCCTTTGGGTTAGGAGTTTGTCCTCTAAATCTTTTATACAAGGTCATGGGATGTTCTGTCCCCCCTTTTGATAACACATGATCGTGAAAAGCTTTAGCGGTAGCTGCATTAAAAATTCCCTTTTCTAAAAATAGTTCAAAGGCGTCTGCATCTAAGACTTCGGCCCATTTATAACTGTAGTAGCCAGCGGCATATCCACCTTGGAAAATGTGAGAAAAGGCTGTGCTCATGCAGTTTTTTTCATCATCTTCTGTAAATTGAAAAGGGGCCATAATGGCTTTTTCATGAGCTTTGACCCCATGAATGTCTATGCTATTTTCACTGTGCCATGAAAGATCTAAATAGCCAAAGCTGAGTTGTCTTAGGGTTTGAAGTCCTTGTTGGAATTGTCCCGCCTTGATGATTTTTTTGATGTAATGAGCTGGGATTAATTCTCCTGTTTGATAATGCTGTGCAAAAAGTTCTAATACTTCAGCTTGATAGCACCAATTTTCCAATACTTGACTGGGCAATTCAACAAAGTCCCAATAAACATTTGTACCACTTAATGCCGCATAATGTGTATTCGCTAGCATCCCATGCAGTGCGTGACCAAATTCATGAAACAGAGTATTTACTTCATTAAAGGTTAATAGGGCAGGAGTGTTTTCTGTGGGTGGTGAAAAGTTACAAACAATAGAAACATGCGGTCGCTGTTGATGGTTTTGAGAACGGTAGGAAGTCATCCATGCACCATTTCTTTTTCCTTCACGAGGGTGAAAATCGGCATAAAGCACAGCGTGAAAAACGCCATCTTTTGTCACCTCATAGGCTTGAACATCTAGATGATAAACGGGAATATCTTCTCTTAATTTAAAACTTAAACCATACAAGCGTTCTACGATTTTAAATAAACCCGCGGTGACCTTTGGCAAAGCAAAATAGGGCTTAAGTTCTTCTTCATTAAATGAAAAACGCGCTTGTTTTATTTTTTCTGAGATATAGGCAGTATCCCATTTTTCAACTGTTTTATATCTTAATTCTTGCTGTCCAAAAACCTTGATATCTTCCCATTCTTTTTCGGCTTTAGGATAAGCTTTATCTCTCAAGTCATTTAAAAAGTGGCGTACGCTGGATTCGTCTTTCGCCATGCGTTCTTCTAAGACAAATGCCGCATGAGAATCATAGCCTAAAAGTTGCGCTCTTTTATAGCGAAGTTGAACAATGGATTGAATGATTTCTTCATTGTTATGATCGTTAGATTGAAATCCTCTTTTGCCAAAGGCAAGACTCATCTTTTTGCGCAATTCACGATTGTCTGCATAGGTCATAAAAGGAACATAACTGGGATAATCTAGTGTAAAAAGCCAGCCCTCTAATGATTTACTTTTTGCCATTTCTTTTGCCATGGCAAGGGCGCTCTGCGGTAAGCCAGATAATTCTTTTTCGTCTGATATATGAAGTGAAAAGGCATTAGAATCTTCTAATACATTTTCGCCAAAGCGAAGTCCTAGTTGAGCTAATTCTTGATCAATTGCTCTAAGTTTTTCTTTTTTCTCTGCTGGGAGTAATGCTCCATTGCGCACAAAACCTTTGTATTCTTTTTCTAAAAGCGTTTTTTGTTCTGCTGTGAGTTCAATAGTGTCTTTTTGTTCATGCACCTTTTGAATACGTTTAAATAATGCCTCATTTAATCGAATATCATTCTGTAATGCAGTAAGAATAGGAGCTGCTTTCTGGGTTACTTCTTGAAGAGATTTACTTGTCTCGGCACTATTGAGGTTGAACAATGCGCCAGAAATAATGCCTAGTCTTTGCCCGCTTTCTTCCATGGCTTCAATAGTGTTAGCAAAGCTGGCTAATGCAGGATTTTGAGTGATTTGATCTATTTCTGCTTTTGTCTTTTCAATCTCAATCTCTATGGCGGGGAGAAAATGTTCTGTCTTGATTTGATTGAAAGGGAGGGTCTCAAAAGGCGTCGAAAATTCGACTAAAAGTGGATTCTGCAATGGACTGGTTTTAGGCGTTTAAATTTTTAGAGGAATTGATAACCTTCGCTTTTAAACTTTCTTTATAGGCGATGATTCTATCCTGTATTTCTTGATCTGAACTACCCATTATTTGTGCTGCTAGAATCCCAGCATTTTTAGCCCCATTAAGGGCTACAGTTGCGACAGGAACTCCGCCGGGCATTTGAAGAATAGAAAGGACAGAATCCCAGCCGTCAATAGAATTACTCGATTTAACGGGTACCCCTATCACAGGCAGTGGGCTAATTGCAGCAACCATACCAGGTAAGTGAGCTGCACCACCGGCACCTGCAACAATTACTTTAATTCCTCTTTGATGTGCCTCTTGACCATAAGTCATCATTTTCTCTGGAGTACGATGGGCAGAGACAATATCTACCTCATAATCAATGCCTAATTCTTTGAGTATATCGATTGCTTCTTGCATTATAGGTAAGTCTGATGCGCTTCCCATGATGATTCCTACTTGTGCCATTATTTTGAAATTACGGTGATTAGTTGTTTTACTTTTTCTGCCGTTTCACGGGCAGAATTGATGTCTCGATCGACAATGGTGACATGTCCCATTTTTCTAAATGGACGGGTTTGCTTTTTACCATAAATATGCGGACTAACTCCCTTCATACTTAATGCTTTTTCAATATTGTTATAGTGCACTTGTCCTGTGTGTCCTTCTACACCAACAAGGTTGACCATTACGCCAGCTACAATAAGATCTGTATTCCCTAATGGAAGGCTTAAGACAGCGCGAATATGTTGTTCAAATTGATCTGTGATAGAAGTTTCTAAGGTGTGATGCCCACTATTATGCGCTCGTGGCGCAACTTCGTTTACAAAAATATTACCCTCTTCCGTAAGAAATAATTCTACGGCTAAAAGACCAACATGGTTCAAAGCGTTAGAGACTTGTAAAGCGATTTGTGTGGCTTTTTCTTTAATGCTGTCCTCAATTCTTGCGGGACAGAGAACATATTCCACCTGGTTTGCTTCTGGATGAAATTCCATCTCCACCACAGGATATGTTTTGACTTCTCCCGAAGGGTTTCTCACCACAGTAACGGCAAGTTCACGGGTAAAAGGTACAAGATCTTCTACCATACATTCTTGATCGGTCAAATAGTCCAGATCTTCCCTTTTACGGATAATTTTCACGCCATTACCGTCATAGCCCATTTTAGCTGCTTTCCAGACAAAAGGCAAACGCAGTTTTTCTGTCTCAACTGCCTGTAGTAAAAGGGATAAATTTTCAAAGCGCATATGCGCTGAAGTGGGTATATTATGCTGTGCATAAAAGTCTTTTTGCACTCCTTTATTTTGAATTAATTCTAAAGTAGCAGCGTTTGGGTAGGTTTGTACTCCTTCTTTTTCTAATTGTCTTAAAGCGTCTGTATTGACATGTTCTATCTCAATGGTTAAAACATCAAGGTTTTTACCAAAATTATAAACGGTTTGATAATCTTTAAAATCTCCCTGTATAAATTGATCACAAGCAATACGTGAAGGCGCGTCTGCACTAGGGTCGAGCACATGTGTGTTGATGTCCCATTTACGGGTGGTGTAGAGCAACATCTTGCCCAGTTGACCTCCTCCTAGAATCCCTAATTTTGCTTGTGAAGAAAAAAACTGCATAAATCTTTTTAGCAAAAATACGGATATATCTTTGATTGATAAACTGGAATAGATAAAAGGCTTATTTTAGGTATCTTTGCCAGCATAAAAATTAAACTATGATCAATTTAGTCCTCTTTGGCAAACCTGGGGCAGGGAAAGGTACCCAAGCAGAATTTTTAAAATCACATTACCAATTGGTACATATTTCTACAGGAGATGTTTTTCGATACAACATTAAAAATGCAACCGATTTAGGCAAATTAGCCCAATCTTACATGGATAAGGGAGATTTAGTGCCAGATGAAGTAACCATCAACATGCTTGAGGCCGAAGTAGAAAAAAATCCACAGGCTAAAGGTTTTATTTTTGACGGTTTTCCCAGAACTCAAGCGCAAGCACAAAGTTTAGACGATTTTTTAAGCCGAAAAAAGATGAGTATTTCTGCTACAATAGCCCTAGAAGCAGATGACGATGAATTAGAAGCTCGCCTACTAAAAAGAGGAGAAACCAGCGGTCGCCCAGACGATCAGGAAGAAGATAAAATTCGTAACCGTTTTGAGGAGTACAACCAAAAAACAGCTCCTTTAAGGACTTTTTATAACGAACAAAATAAATTTCACAGCATCAATGGAATTGGGTCAATCGAAGAGATCACTCAACGATTAATGACTGCAATTGATTCATTATAACATTAAACTATGACCGAAGGAAATTTTGTTGATTATGTAAAATTATTTATTTCTTCGGGAAACGGGGGCAAGGGATCTATACATCTACATCGTGAAAAATATATTACTAAGGGGGGACCCGATGGCGGAGATGGTGGTCGTGGAGGGCACGTGATTGCAAGGGGTAACCCTAATTTGTGGACCCTTTACACCTTTAAGTTTAAAAAGCACTTTTCTGCAGGCCACGGGGAACACGGAAGTAAAAACCGCAGTTCTGGCGCTCAGGGAGAAGATATCTATATCGATGTCCCACTGGGTACCCTTATAAAGAATACCGAAACCGATGAGGTTATTACCGAAATCACAGCGAAAGCGCAAGAGGTTATTCTTTTAGAAGGTGGTTTAGGAGGTCGTGGTAACTGGCACTTTAAATCTTCTACCCGGCAAACTCCACGTTATGCACAACCCGGAATAAAAGGACAAGAATTACAACTTACCTTAGAATTAAAAGTTCTAGCCGATGTTGGACTTGTGGGCTTTCCTAATGCTGGAAAATCCACTTTATTAGCTTCTTTAACTTCGGCGAAGCCAAAAATTGCCGACTATGAATTCACCACCCTTAAACCTAATTTAGGAATCGTTGAATACAGAGACTATCGCTCTTTTGTAATGGCAGATATTCCTGGAATTATTGAAGGAGCAGCTCAAGGAAAAGGTTTAGGACACTATTTTCTTCGGCATATTGAACGCAATGCTGTATTGCTCTATCTAATCCCAGCAGATGCAACCGACATTAAAAAAGATTTCGATATTTTACGCAATGAATTGATTGCCTTTAATCCAGAATTGATCGATAAAAATTTTATGATTGCCTTGTCTAAATGTGATCTCCTTGATGATGAATTAAAAGCAGAATACGCCTTAGAAATGAAAGAAGCTTTTGGGGATATTCCTCATTTAATGATTTCTTCTGTGAGTCAAATGGGAATGATGGAATTGAAAGATGTACTATGGCGATTAATCAACAAGGAATAAATGAGGTGTATTTTCTTTTTGATGTTTATTTCAGGGCTTGTGTTTGGGCAAGAAAAAGCACCTTTTAAACAGTTTGATGAAGCTAATAAAAAGGAATATTCCTCTCAGGAAAAAGCGATTGAACAATCTAAAAATAATGCGATAGAAAAAATCAACCTGCGAATTCTACTCGCTTCTAAATATAAAGCACAAGACGATTTAATTGTAGCCCTTGAAGATAAAATCAAGCTTCAAGGTGAAAGTGCTCAACTGCGTTATCTACTAGGGGGAGCAAATGGAATAAAAGCCCTTCAAGTAAATAAGATGTTTTCCATAACTTATGTCAAAGCGATGCTGGAGAATTTTAAGCTTGCATTGTCGCTTGATCCAAATCACCTTCCTGCGCTTGAAGCTTATATTGAGGCCTTGTGTATGGTGCCATCACTTTTAGGAGGTGATATAGATAAGGCGCATCTATTTGCAGCTCAATTGATGCGATTAGACCCAGTGCAAGGCTATTTTACCAAAGCTTTTATCGCCTCTACCGAAAATAAAGATCAAAAGGCGAAGCAATATTTTTCTAAAGCTTTTAATCTGCTTGAACAACAATCTTTTTGCAGTCAAAACTTAGAAGAATATTTTGCAAATTCATCTATGAATTTACCCTATAAAATAGCCGAAATGAGTACTATATATCAATTGTCCCCTTCGATAGGATTGTGTGTTATAAACCATTTTATTGAGCGATTTACTCTCTATGATAATATCCCCCTTGAATGGGCCTATTTTCAAAAAGCACAGCTTTTATTTGTTTTAGGGGAAGTAAATGCTGCCCGCCTTGCCATCAAAACCTCTCTTGAGATTAATCCAGCTTTTGAAGTTGCAAAAAAATGGCAAAGAACCATATAAGTTTGATATGAAAAAGATACATTTTATTGCCATTGGAGGAAGTGCCATGCACAATTTAGCCCTAGCCTTAAAGCTAAAAGGATACCACATTAGCGGGAGTGACGACGCTATTTTTGAGCCGTCAAAATCCCGTCTAGAAAATGCAGGCTTATTGCCTGACACTTTAGGGTGGTTTCCAGAGAAAATCACTTCAGACATAGAGGGTGTGATTCTAGGAATGCATGCGAAAAAAGACAATCCAGAACTACTTGCGGCACAAGAAAAAGGTCTACCTATTTTTTCATATCCAGAATTTTTATACGAACAAGGTAAAGACAAAACTCGTGTTGTAATTGCGGGGAGTCACGGAAAAACATCTATTACGGCCATGGTACTTCATGTATTAAATTATCACGATCAAGAGGTAGATTTTATGGTTGGTGCACAACTTGAGGGGTTTGACACTATGGTGCATTTGAAAGAGCACAATGATTTTATGTTGATAGAAGGAGACGAATATCTCTCATCACCCATCGACCTAAGGCCAAAATTTTTATGGTATAAGCCCCATGTCACTTTAATTTCTGGAATCGCGTGGGATCATATTAATGTGTTTCCTACACTGGCAGATTATGAAGATCAATTTAGGCAATACATCGAAACCATTGTTCCAGGTGGGGCTGTCGTCTATAATCAAGAAGACCCAGTTTTAACTAGACTGGTTGCCACTTCACAGAATACTATTCGAAAGCAAAGCTATCAAAAACCAGAGGCGATTATACAAGAGGGAGTAACTTATCTTCAAACAGAAGAAGGAGATTTACCCCTTTCTATTTTTGGGGATCATAATCTCGCAAATCTCGCTGGGGCAAAATGGATTTGTCAATTAATGGGAGTGGATGAAATGGACTTTTTTGAAGCGATTGAAAGTTTTAAAGGGGCGTCAAAACGATTAGAAAAAATGGCTAAAGGGAAGACAGCTCATCTCTTTAAGGATTTTGCCCATGCCCCTAGTAAGGTATTTGCCACAGCGCAAGCGGTAGGAAATCAATTTGAAGGTTATCATTCCATTGGTTGTTTAGAGTTGCATACCTACAGTAGCTTGGATCTAGTTTTTTTACCCAATTACAAGAACAGCTTAGATGGTCTTGATGAAGCCATCGTTTTCTATGATCCAGAAGCTTTAAAAATCAAAGGAAGAGCTCCTATCGCAGTGAAAGACATAACCACCGCTTTTGATCATAACAATTTACAGGTATTTACAACACCCCAGGAGTTGCATCAATACTTATTTAAAAAGGATTATACGCAAACAGTACTCTTGATGATGAGTTCTGGGAATTATGGAAATTTAGACTGGGATAAGCTTTCTGAGCTTATTGCTTCTGTTTAGTTTCGTGAGCAGAATAGAGTAGAGCAACTTCTTTTTCGGTGTTTTCTCGTGCAGCTTGCATCGCGATCATGGCTCTTTTTTGATCTTTTTTTTTCTTGTCTTGGGATATTTTATATTTACCCTCCCACGATTTGATTTCAATGCGAAATCCTACAATATAATCTAGGGCTGCCTCCATTCTAGGATTATCTGGCTCAAGGTTATATTTGGGTTGATCTCCTTCTAAAAAAGCGGTCATATTGATTAAACTTTGCCTTATTTTTTCGCGGTCATTTTCAAGGATTAATTTTCCTTCTAAATGGGCTTTAAAATAATTCCAAGTAGGTAATTGAGTACTGCTGTAAACAGACGGTGAGATGTATACTTGAGGCCCATTAAAAATAATTTGCACCTCGATATCTTCCTTAAAATGATGTACTTGAGAATTGTATTTATCTATGTGCCCAATTAAAACCCCCAGTTGTTCGTTAGCTTGATAGACCAGTGGTGTATGCGTGCTCTCTATCTCATTATTGAGGCAACTATGAATAGTGGCTAAGGGGTACATTTGCATTAATTGAATTATATTTTTATAATTCCCTTCTTGATGATGAACTGGCGGGTAATGCATAGATCCGTATTTTTAACTAGTCCTAACGAATGTATTTAAAATAACCCAAATCATGACAGAAAAGCCCTCTCATTTTACAATCAGACACTGGTCGATATCTCTTTAACAGAGAAAACAAAAGTTGCTGCTCAGGCTATCGATATTCAATTGCTGGATCATCTAATTGTTTCTGAAAATGGCTACTTTAGCTTTGCAGACGAAAACACCTTGTAAATGCTATTGGTTTTTTGCCAAAAAATAACGCCAAGAGTTCAATATACTTTTAAGTATGTGTTTACCACAGCTTTAGGAGTTGAAATCGAATTCACTTCAAAACTGGAAACCTTTATTGCTAATAACGGTCCAAAAATGAGTTATGGGAAAGCCCCGCTGGGGAATGAGTTTTTTATAGAAGCAACGCCTTTACTTTTTGAATTTGGGGTACATGAGGTCTTTATCAAAATGAAAGCATGGAAAACTTATCCTAGCTTCTTTGAAGTGGGAGATACCTCTGTGATTCCTTTTGATCTTTTCGCGGCTACTTTTTATTTAATTTCTCGTTATGAAGAATATTTGCCACATATGAAAGATGGCCTTAATCGTTTTGATATAAATCAAAGTCTATGCGTTAGAAAGGGCTTCGCCCAAATCCCTATAGTAGATTTTTGGCTAGCAGAGTTGTTATTGATTCTTAAAGACACTTTTCCAGATTTAGCCATCGAAGAAACTTCTAGCGAAAAATTTATGCCAATCATCGAAGTGGTGTCACCCTATAAATATTTACACCAATCTGTTTTTAGCAATTTAGCCACGTTTGTAAAAGCCTTTTATAGATTAAACTTCTGGGAAGTAATGGAGCAACCCATGGTCTTGTTAGGATTTAGAAAGGATCCCTGGGATACTTTTCAAGAATTTAAGACCCTTTTTTATCAATCAAAATTCAAGTCACGTTTTTTCTTTTTATTCTCAAAAGGATCTGATATGGATAGAGGGATCTCGATTAGAAATACTACTTTTCAAAGTTTGATTAAAGCGGTAGCGGATTATTTTGAAGTAGGTTTATTAGCCTCTTTCCCGGCGAACAAAAAAAGCAAGCAATTCGAAAAAGAACGCCAAGGGTTAAAATTATTGATTCACCGCGAAATTCAAAAAATTAGATATGCCTGGGGAATTAGCACCGTCAATGAAAGTTATCGCAATTTGCTTATGCAAGAGGTCGAAGCAGATTATAGTTTAGGGTTTCCCCTAATGATGGGCTATAGTGCGAGTACTGCGGTACCTTTTTTCTATTATGATTTAGCCAATGAAATGACAACCTCTCTCAAGATTTTTCCTGTAGTGGCTAATGGGAATATTTTAAGGCAGTACAGCCCAGTAGAAGGGATTAAAAAGTTGAATGCAATGGGAAGTAACCTTCCGCTATCTAAGGGAGTACATTGTTTTGCGATAAATAATCAAATCTTAGAAAATTCTGAAGCCAATAAAGGATATCGAACAGTCATTATTGATTACCTTAAGGCACATGATAAATAAGACCCACCTAACAGATATTTTTTTTGACTTAGACCACACTTTATGGGATTTTGAAGTGAATTCTTTCGCGACTTTTAATCAAATTTTATCTGATCATAATTTCACTTTTGAAACGACAACATTTATGGAAGCTTATTCCCCTATCAATCACGCTTTCTGGAAATTATACCGTGATAATAAAATCACCACAGAAGAATTGCGTTTTGTTCGTTTACAGAAAACCTTTGAAGCGATCAAGCAGCCGCAAAACGCAGCGATGATTAATACATTATCAAACGCTTATATCGATCAACTTTCTACTCACACCCATATCTTTGAGGGAACAATTGAGTTGTTGGAATATTTAAAGCCCGACTATCGGTTACATATTATCACCAATGGTTTTGAAAACGTACAACAAAAGAAAATGGCCAATGCTGGTCTAGCGCCCTATTTTGATGTTGTTTTAACTGCAGAAAAGGCTGGAGTTAAAAAACCCAATCCAGTTATTTTTGAGCAAGCACTTTCTATGGTACATACATCAGCCAGTAAATCTTTAATGATAGGCGATAGCTATGAGGCAGATATAGCTTGTGCCATTGCTTTAGGGATGCAGGCCATACAATTCAATAGTCATAACGAGTCATGGCATAACCATTGCCCTATAATAGATAATTTAGCAGAAATACAGCAATACCTTTAAGCAATTCTTGTAGTTGATGAAACTTCCTTTAGCTTTGTAAAAAACTTTTTCATGGACATTCAAAATGCACAAAAAATAGTCGATGACTGGATCAAGACCCATGGGGTTCGTTACTTTAACGAATTGACCAATATGGCGCAGTTGACAGAAGAAGTAGGTGAAGTCGCTCGTATTATTGCGCGTCGTTATGGCGAACAAAGTGAAAAAGAAAGCGATAAAAACAAGGATCTTGGAGAAGAACTCGCCGATGTCCTCTTTGTATTACTGTGCTTAGCCAATCAAACAGGGACAGATTTGCAAGCCGCTTTTGATCAAAAACTCGACTTAAAAACAAAGCGAGATCACAATCGCCATCTTCAAAATAAAAAATTAAAATAGCCCCTAGTATATGCGATTAGAGCTGCAACACCCCACTAAAAAAGTTCGTGCACGATTAACGATTACTGGATCAAAAAGTGAAACCAATCGACTGTTGCTTTTGCAGGCTTTATATCCATCCTTGACGATCAAAAATCAATCTAATTCAGATGATTCTATCGCTATGCATAAAGCCTTGCATTCTCAAGAAAAAACAAGGGATATAAATCATGCGGGAACTGCGATGCGGTTTCTTACTGCTTTTTTTGCAACCAAAGAAAACAGTGATATTATTCTTACAGGTTCACATCGCATGCAAGAGCGTCCTATTGCCCTTTTAGTGGAAGCATTAAACACTTTAGGGGGTAATATTTCTTATGCTAAAGAAAAGGGTTTTCCCCCTTTAAATATTTCAGGAAAACAATTAGAAGGAGGAGAAGTGACCCTTCCAGCGAACATTAGTAGTCAGTATATTTCTGCATTATTGCTAATTGCACCAAAATTAGCCAATGGATTAAGACTTCACCTAAAAGGAGAAATTACTTCTTTGCCATATATCAAGATGACTTTAGCTTTGTTAGAGCGTTTAGGGATCAAAACTTCTTTTGAAGGAAAAATAATTGCGATCCCGCTTCAAGCCAAAATTGAAAACCAAATACAAGTGGTTGAGTCAGACTGGAGTTCAGCTTCTTATTGGTTTAGTTCACTTTCTTTAGCAGAAGAGGGAGAAATACATTTATCAAATTATCGCGAAAACAGTTTGCAAGGCGATGCTGTTTTAAGGAAGATTTATCGACAATTAGGGGTAGATAGTCACTTTGAAGGGAATACTTTAATCCTTAAGAAGAAGACTAATTTTGTTCTTTCAGAGAAAATCGAGCTTGATTTAGTCGAGGCGCCAGATATCGCACAAACCATTGCGGTAAGCTGTTATGGTCTTAGAGTAGCCTGTAATTTAACAGGCTTGCATACCCTTAAAATAAAGGAAACAGACCGCCTTTTAGCCTTAAAAAAGGAATTAACTAAGTTAGGGGCGATTATCACTGTAGACGAAAAAAGCCTTCAATTAGCCGCAACCCAAAATTTTCAAAGCAATCAATCAATAGATACGTATCACGATCATAGAATGGCGATGGCCTTTGCGCCTTTGGGATTGAAAATCCCTTTACATATTAACGATGCTGGTGTGGTGAGTAAGTCTTATCCAGATTTTTGGGAGGACATGAAAAGTGCTGGTTTTCAGGTAATTGAAAAATAGTCTTTCGAAAGTAGCTCATTTACTTGACAACACCTATACCCAGAACGTATATTTGCCACTTATTTAGCTAATAATTTTATCACCCACATCGATATATGAAACTATCTGACTTTAATTTCGAACTCCCAGAAGATCGCCTTGCAGAATTCCCTGCAGAAAATAGAGATGAATCTCGATTAATGGTATTAAACCGCGAAAAGCGCACGATTGACCACCACCAATTTAAAGATGTTATCAATTTCTTTGATGAAGGGGACGTGATGGTTTTGAATAACACTAAAGTTTTTCCCGCTCGCTTATTTGGAAACAAAGAGAAAACTGGAGCGCGTATTGAAGTATTCTTGTTGCGTGAATTAAACGAAGAACAACGTTTATGGGACGTACTAGTAGATCCTGCAAGAAAAATTAGAATTGGAAACAAATTATACTTTGGAAACGACGATAGTTTAGTGGCAGAGGTTATTGATAATACAACTTCACGTGGAAGAACTTTACGTTTTCTTTTTGACGGTTCTTATGAGGAGTTTAGAAAGAAGTTAAAAGAGTTAGGGGAAACGCCCCTACCAAAATATATCAAGCGTGAAGCAACTGCAGATGATAAAACTCGTTATCAAACTATTTATGCTAAAAATGAAGGTGCTGTAGCTGCTCCAACTGCTGGGCTTCATTTTTCAAGACATCTATTAAAGCGTTTAGAGATCAAAGGTGTTGATCTTGCAGAACTCACATTGCATGTTGGTTTAGGGACATTCAATCCAGTTGAGGTAGAAGATTTATCGAAACATAAAATGGATTCAGAAGAATTGATTATTGAGCAAAATGCTGTTGATGTTGTAAATGCAGCTAAAGCAAATAAAAGAAAGATTTGTGCTGTGGGAACCACAGTAATGCGTGGTTTAGAAAGTTCGGTTTCTTCTGTCAATACTTTAAATACATATAGGGGGTGGACACACAAGTTTATTTTCCCACCCCACGAATTTGCCATTGCTAACTGTATGATTACTAACTTCCATACTCCTAAGTCAACGCTATTGATGATGGTATCTGCTTTTGCTGATCCAGATTTTATCAAAGAAGCTTATGATGTTGCGGTGAAAGAAAAGTATAATTTCTATTCTTACGGAGACGCAATGTTGATTCTTTAAATCGTTCTATGGCTATTGAAAAAAAAGATATTCGTGCATACTCTTTGATAGAGTTGCAAGATTTTTTTGTAGCCAGAGGAGATAAAGCCTTTAGGGGAAAACAAGTCTATCAATGGTTGTGGAATAAAGGAATCCATCAATTTGATGGGATGACTAATTTGTCTAAAGATACCCGGGCTTTTTTAGAAGAACATTTTACCATTAACCATATTGCGGTTGATCAACAGCAGCGCAGTTCAGACGGAACCATTAAAAATGCTGTCAAACTATTTGATGGACGCGTGGTCGAGTCGGTTTTAATCCCAGTAAAAGATCGAACAACGGCATGTGTTTCTTCTCAAGTGGGCTGTAGTTTAGATTGTAAATTTTGTGCCACAGCAAAACTGGCTAGAATGCGCAACTTAAATCCAGACGAAATCTTTGATCAAGTCGTTGCCATTGATCAACAAAGCAAAGCTTACTTTAATCGCCCTTTATCCAATATCGTTTTTATGGGGATGGGTGAACCCTTAATGAATTATAAGAATGTACTTTCTGCTATAGATAAAATTATAGCTCCTTATGGACTGGGAATGTCCCCCAGGCGCATTACGCTCTCCACCTCTGGATTACCAAAGTTGATCAAAAAAATGGCAGATGATGAGGTGCAATTCAACCTTGCCGTTTCCTTGCATACGGCTATTCAAGCGACTCGTGAACAAATCATGCCTTTTGCAGAAAAGTTTCCGTTGGAAGATCTTTTAGCGTCTTTAAAGTATTGGTTTCAAAAAACAGGGAAAAGAGTGACTTATGAGTATGTGGTTTGGAAAGGAATTAATGACAATATAGAGCACATTCGTGCCCTAGTTAATTTTTGCAGACAAGTTCCTTCTAAAGTAAACTTGATAGAATACAATGCCATAGGAGACGATCACTTTAAACAAGCAGACTCAGCTATTATTGATCAATATATAGAATGCCTCACTGCGGCACATATCACCGCTACTATTCGACGCTCTCGCGGAAAAGACATTGACGCCGCTTGCGGGCAATTAGCTAATAAAAATCAATAAAACACTTGACGAAAGTGTATCTTTGAACAATGAAAGTCGTTGAGCAGATAAAGGAGCCGATATATGAAGAGATGGAGCTGTTTGAAGAGAAGTTCACCGCTTCCATGTCTTCTAAAGTTGCCCTTTTAAATCGAATTACCCATTTTATTGTTAATCGTAAAGGGAAGCAAATGCGACCCATGTTTGTCTTTTTGACAGCTAAAATACTTAATCAAGGGAAGATCAACGAACGCACTTATCGCGGTGCAGCAGTAATTGAATTGATTCACACTGCTTCACTAGTTCACGACGATGTAGTAGATGATTCTAACCTTAGAAGAGGATTTTTCTCTGTCAATGCTCTGTGGAAGAATAAAATTGCCGTTTTAGTTGGAGATTTTATGCTTTCGAAAGGAATGTTACTTTGCATTGAAAATGAAGATTTTGATTTACTTAAAATCATCTCTGTCGCAGTAAGAGAAATTAGCGAGGGAGAATTATTGCAAATTGAAAAAGCCCGTAAACTTGATATTACAGAAGATGTTTACTATAATATCATTCGTCAAAAAACAGCCACTCTATTAGCAGCCTGTTGCGCAATGGGAGCTCGAACAGTCCAAGATGATGATCAGTTGGTGGAGAAGATGCGACTTTTTGGTGAATATATAGGGATGGCTTTTCAAATTAAAGATGACCTCTTTGATTATGGAGAAACAGCTATTGGTAAGCCCACTGGAATCGACATCAAAGAGCAAAAAATGACACTGCCTTTAATTTATACCCTGAACAATGTTTCGACTGCAGAGAAAAATTGGTTAATTCAATCCATTAAAAGATACAATCGAGATAAAAAGAGGGTTAAACAGGTGATCGAAAAGGTCAAAGCAGCAGGAGGTTTAGTCTATGCCGAAGAAAAGATGGAAGAATTTAGGCAAAAGGCATTAGCCCTCTTAGTAGATTTTCCACAAGACCCTTATAGAGATGCACTTGAACAAATGGTGAATTACGTCATTTCTCGTAAGCAATAAGTTCTTTTTTCTTAAGTTTATAGGACAATTAATTATTTCCATTGATTACAAAAACAACCATCGATCAAGTATATGATACCGCTCGGGTAGAGGAGGTGATCGGGGATTTTGTATCCCTTAAAAAGGCAGGAAGTAATTTTAAAGGACTCAGTCCTTTTTCACAAGAACGCACCCCTAGTTTTATGGTCTCACCAGTAAAACAAATCTGGAAAGATTTTAGCACTGGAAAAGGAGGCAATGTTGTTGCTTTTTTAATGGAACACGAACGTTTTTCTTATCCAGAAGCCATTCGATATCTTGCGAAAAAGTACAATATTGAAATCGAAGAAACCCAGCAAACAGATGAAGAAAAAGCCAAAAGAGATGCACGAGAAAGCATGCTATTGGTTTCAGAGTTTGCCTTAGATTATTTTAAGAATAACCTTTGGGAAAGTAGTGCTGGAAAAGCTATTGGGAAAACCTATTTTCAAGAACGTGGCTTTACAGATGAAACCATACAAGCCTTTGATTTAGGCTATGCTTTAGAAACAAAAGATGCCTTTACCTCTACCGCATTAGAAAAAGGGTATAAGCTAGAATTTCTTGAAAAAACTGGCTTAACCATTGTCAACGAAGAACGAAAGATTGATCGTTTTCGCGGTCGTGTTCTCTTTCCTATTAAAAGCATGGCAGGGCGTACCGTGGGATTTGGTGGTCGAATTTTAGGTGACAAAAAAAAAACAGCCAAATATCTCAATTCTCCAGAAAGTGAAATTTACTATAAGAGTAAAGTGCTTTATGGTTTATATGAATCAAAACAAGCCATAGCAATAGAGGATTGCTGTTATTTAGTAGAAGGATATACCGATGTAATTCAAATGCACCAGCGCGGGATTAAAAATGTGGTATCTTCTTCTGGTACTGCATTGACCCAGGAGCAAATACGATTGATACAACGTCTCACCCAGAACATCGTCGTCTTATTTGATGGAGATGCTGCAGGGTTAAGAGCCGCTTTACGTGGGATAGACATGATTCTATCTCAAGGAATGAATGTAAAAGTGTGTTCATTTCCAGAAGGGGAAGATCCAGATAGCTTTGCAAAGTCGCATAGTCTAGAAGAAGTTCAAGCTTTTTTTAACGACAACGCCAAAGACTTTATTCAGTTTAAAGCTTCACTCTTAATGCAAAAGGCCCAGAATGACCCGATAAAAAAGGCTGCTACCATTAAGGATATGGTAGAAAGTATCGCAAAAATTCCCGATGCCATCCAGCGGGAGGTATATGTGCAAAGCTGTGCTGCTATTATGGAGATTTCTGAGGAAGTCCTCTTCAGCACTTTAGCGCAAAAAATAGCCAAAGAAGTCATCACTCAAAACAAGCGAAAGCCTAATGCACGACAAATGCAAGTGGTACAACCGGTTACTTCAGCCCTAAAGGTGGATGAATTATACGAGTTAGAGAAGCAAATAATTACTTTATTGATTCTCTATGGAGATAGAGAAGAAACCTTTCAAGAATCTGTCTTACAATTTTCTGAGAAAAGTAGCGAAGTAGAAGAAGAGATGACCGAAGTGAAAGCAAAGGTGCATGAGAAAATTTTTCTAGACCTACAGCAAGACGAAATTGAATTAGCCAACGAAGATTTTAGAGCCCTTTTCTTTCTATTGCTGGAACAATTTCAAACACAAGGAATTCTTTTGATAGATAAATTGACGCCTACATTAACTCCAGAGCTTAGCAGTTTAGTGAGTACAATCTTGATGAATGAAGAAAAGTACAATCTTCATCAATGGGAAAAGAAGAATATTTTTGTCAAAACCAGAGATCAACAAATTGGTTTAATGGTGACAGAAACTATTTTGAGTTTGCGAAAACATTTAGTGAATCGAAAAATTGAGTCCTTACAAGCTGAAATGGAGAATCCTCAAGAAGGGCACAAAGCTTTGCTAGAAGACGTTATGAGTTACTACCAGCTAAGACGTTTAGTGTCAAAAAAATTGAACCGCGTTTTATAACTACTCTTGTGGAATCGCACAAACAGGGATGGGGTCCATCTTGTGTTTATTTTGTCTATTAAAAGCTAAAAAGATCTTCATCACTTCTTTTTCTCTCTCTGAAAAGCTGTTAGGATTAGTATCGATATTGCGCATGGCCCATTCTAATTCATTGTAAGTAGCCCCTAATTGATCTTCATCTGTGCGATCATCTCCCCATAGTCCGTCAGTAGGAGCAGCTTTTTGAATTTCTTCATTGATATTTAAGGCTTTGGCTAGTGCAAAAACTTCAGACTTCATCAAGTCTGCAATGGGGCTTAAATCTACTCCGCCATCCCCGTATTTAGTGTAAAAACCCACTCCAAAATCTTCTACTTTATTACCGGTTCCAGCCACGAGATAACGATGTAGTGCGGCAAAATAATAAAGGGTCGACATGCGCAGTCGAGCTCTCGTATTTGCAAGACTTAAAAATGCTTGATCTGTTTCATCTGTTGGGGGGAGGATCTCTTTAAAAGCATCAAAAACTCCTGAGAGCGATAAAGAATGATGACTCACATTAGGAAAATTATTTCCTAACCATGCGATGTGATTCTTCGCTCTTGAAACTTGATTTTCTTCTTGGTGAATTTCCATTTCAAGGCAAATCACAGGTAGCCCTGTTTTTGCGCACAGTGTTGAGGTTAATGCAGAGTCAATTCCGCCCGATACTCCTACAACAAAGCCATTCATTTTTGCATTTTCGGCATAATCATTCAACCATTGAACAATATGGTCAATTACTTTTTCTGGACTTTTCATCGCTACTCTATTTTTTGCATGTAACTTTGTATAAAAATAGCAAACTTCTTGATGGGGGTGAAAAAAACAGCTAAAATGAAACAACAATTTCCTTCATTTTTATCATTTCTTTTTTTTGGGACGCTTTTTTTTGCCATTTCAGCATGTTCTTCAAGTAATGCGGTGGAAGAAGAAATTGCAAAAATCCCAGTTAAAGTAGAATTAGATCGCTTTGATAAAAAATTTTTTAATGCTTCGAAAGAAGATTTTTTTCAACTTAAGCAAGATTACCCTTATTTATTTCCTGAACAATATCCCGATAGTATTTGGTTAAAACGTCAACGTGATAGTTTGCAGGTTATTCTTCAAAACGAGATTAATGCAGTATTCCCCTCACTCGACCCTTTTGAAGAGGCATTAAAGTCGCTTTTTCAGCATATCAAATATTATTTTCCCCGAGAAAAAGATCCCAGAGTAGTTCTATTGACCAACAATGTAGATTATCAAAATAAGACAGTTTATACAGACTCTTTGGTCCTAATCTCATTAGATACTTTTTTAGGGGCAAAAAATCCTTTATATGAAGGTATTCCGCAATACATCGTGCGCGATATGGATATTGATTACTTTGGTGCACATCTCGCAGATGAGTTTGCATTGACTATGGTTCCCGCCCCAGCAGACAGAACTTTACTCGCCCAGATGGTATTCTATGGGAAGAGATACTATATTAAAGACTTATTATTACCAAATGCTTTAGACGGGATAAAAATAAGCTACACTGAAGAAGAGATGAATTGGGTCAAAGAGAATGAACGCTTTATATGGCAGTATTTTATTGAATACGAACTATTATATAAAATCCAGTCAAGCTATTTATTGCGTTTTATAGAACCCGCTCCTTTCTCTAAATTTTATCTAGAGATTGACAATGAAAGTCCAGGAAAAATAGGGCAATGGTTAGGCTGGCAGATTGTTAGGGCCTATGCCGAAAAACATTCAGATAAAACTCCTCAAGAAATATTAGCCACACCGGCACAAGAACTATTTGCAAAGGCAAATTATAAACCCGCAAAGTAATGAGTAAAGGAAAAGATACCCACATTAAAATAGATGTACAGTTAGACGAAAATAAAATCCCAGAAAAGATTGTTTGGTCTGCTCCAGATGGAGGAGTGAACGAAGAAGAGGTACAAGCTCTTTTAATGTCCTTGTGGGATGGAAAAAATCAAGAGACTTTACGCATGGATTTATGGGTAAAAGAAATGCCTGTAGATCAAATGAATGTTTTCTTTCATCAATCCTTAGTGACCATGGCACAGACTTTTTATCGCGCTACACAAAATGAAAAGATGACCGCTACCATGAATGACTTTTGCGAGTATTTTGCCACTAATCTGAAGATTGATCGACAAGGAAGGGCCTAAAGTACGTTTTTGAATTCTGTGTTGAGTTGATCAATATAGGTCAAGACCTCTTCAACACCAGTTTTATGGAGAGAGGAGGTGGTGAAATATGAAGGCGTTTCTTCCCATACTTCTTCCTTCATTTTTTCCAGATAATGCTCGATATTTCTTTCTCTTGTAAGAGGTTTAAGTTTATCTGCTTTTGTGAAAATAATGGCAAAAGGGATGTAGTTTGTTCCTAACCATTTCATAAAATCAAGATCGACTCTTTGTGGATAGTGCCGTATATCGATCAAGACAAAAGCAGAAATGAGTTGTTGGCGCTTTTCAAAATATCGGGTAATGAGTTGCTGAAAGGCTTTTTTATTAGTTTTAGAAGTCTTAGCATAGCCATAGCCGGGTAAATCCACTAAAAACCAATTCTTGTTAATTCTAAAATGATTGATTAACTGGGTTTTTCCAGGGCGTCCAGAGGTTTTAGCTAAGTTTTTTCTCGCACAAAGAGTGTTGATTAATGATGACTTCCCCACATTAGAGCGACCAATAAAAGCATATTCAGCTAAAGGTTCTTTTGGACATTTTGCTACATCAGTATTACTGATGACAAATTCAGAATGGGTGACGCGCATGGCGATATCTTAATATTCCTTTACTTTAAGCCAGTCGTGAAGAATTTCATTAAACATTACTGGATGTTCCATCATAGGGGCGTGCCCACATTTATCAATCCAATATAAATGGACATTTGGCAATAAGTTGTTGAATTCTGTAGCAACCTCAGGTGGGGTAACTCCATCGTTTTTCCCCCAAATCAAGCAGGTAGGCGTAGGCATCTCAGGGAGATCTTTAGCCATATTGTGTCGAATAGCACTCTTTGCAATAGCGAGGGTTTTAATCAATTTATTACGGTCATTGACGGTTTCGAAAACTTCGTCAACAATCTCTTTAGTGGCAACAGCGGGATCATAAAATACCTCTTCACTTTTAGCCTTGATATAATCATAGTTACCGCGTTTTGGGTAGCTCTCTCCCATGCTGTTTTCATACAAACCAGAGCTTCCGGTTAAAACAAGCCCTTTGACAAGTTCTGGATAGGTCTTTGTAAAGACTAAACTGATATGTCCTCCAAGAGAATTCCCTAAAAGGATAACGTCGTTTAAGTTTTTAAAAGCTAAAAAGCCATGTAAATATTCTGCAAAAGCTTTGACGTTTGTTGACTTTAAAGGCAGATTGTAGATGGGTAATTCAGGAATAATGACTTTATATCCATTTTCTGGAAAGTAATCAAGGACGCCTGTAAAGTTGCTAAGCCCTCCCATCAAACCGTGTAAAATTACGATTGGTTGACCTTCTCCCTTTTCTAAATAAGTGTAGTCTGCTTCTTGATTTAATTTTTTTTCCATGCCTTTAGGCTCATTCGCATGAGCCGTCAAATATAGGGATTAATACCGACTCACACCATTTAATTTTTCATCATTTGATTCGCAGTGTTTTAGCCCTCAAAGTGGGAAAGTTATTAACAAAGTGGTATTAAGTGGAAAAAAGTGGGAATTATAAATTATATTTGATCTAATCAATTGCTAAATAGTCTAATGCAGCATTTTATAGGAACATATGAGCTAAAAGCAGATGCAAAAGGGCGTATTATGCTTCCTGTTGCCTTAAAAAAGCAGTTGGCCGAGGTGCTTCACGATGGATTTGTATTGAAAAGAGCTGTATTTAACGCCTGTTTAGAATTATACCCCCTTAAACAGTGGGAAGCGTTGATGGAGAAAGTGAATAAACTCAATCGTTTTAATAAAAAGAACAATGATTTCATACGTCGTTTTACTGCTGGAGTTCGTCTTGTTGAAATAGATGCTTCAGGCCGTTTACTTGTCCCAAAAGACTTGGTGCAACATGCTGGAATAAGTCGCGAGATTGTGATTTCTTCTGCTGTAAATATTTTAGAGGTTTGGGATAAAACGAGATATGAAGATGCGATAAGCGAGGCAACAGTTGATTTTGGTGCACTTGCAGAAGAAGTAATGGGGGATAAAGATGACGAAGACTAGCTATCATGATCCAGTATTATTGCAGCCGTCTGTAACGGCCCTTATCACCGACCCCAAAGGAGTCTATGTCGATGCTACTTTTGGTGGGGGTGGACATTCCCAAGAAATTTTAATCCAGCTCGCCCCTGAAGGGCGCTTGTTTGCTTTTGATCAAGATCAAGATGCACAGTTCAATGCCTTGAAGGATGATCGATTTACTTTAATTGAGGCCAATTTTAAAGATATCAAGCGTTACCTTAAATTATACGGTGTCAAACAGCTCAATGGTGTTTTAGCAGATTTTGGGGTTTCTTCTCACCAGTTTGATGCAGAGCAAAGAGGTTTTTCTATTCGTTTTGATGGACCACTTGACATGCGCATGGATCAAGAGGGGGAATTAGATGCCACACAGGTGGTGAATCAATACTCTCTCGAAGCCTTAACGGCTATCTTGAAGAATTATGGCGAAGTTAAAGGGGCCTATAGAATTGCAGAGCAGATCGTAGCTGCCAGAGAAGAACAGCCCATTGTAACTACTCAAGCTTTAATTGAGCTTTTAAAACCTTTAATCCCAGAACGTTTTTTAAACAAAGCCCTAGCGCAGGTATTTCAAGCCATTCGAATTGAAGTAAACCAAGAGTTAGAGGTGATTAAAACTTTCCTTATTCAAAGTACCGATTTGCTTGTAGAAGAGGGTCGTTTAGTCTGTATTGCTTATCACTCTTTAGAAGATCGCTTAGTTAAGCGATATATAAGAGAAGGAGTTTTTGAAGGGCAGGCGCCCCAAGACTTTTTTGGAAATAGAGATTGTCCACTAAAAAAAGTGGGGGGTTTAATCGTGCCAGATCAAGATGAGATAAAGCGCAACAGTAGAGCGCGAAGTGCTAAACTAAGAATTGCAAAGAAGTTATGAATCAGTTATTAGCCTTGTTGAATTTAGAGTTTTTGATCAAAGACGATGCGTTGAAAAACTGGCGTATGCTTTTGTTCTTGTCATTTTTAGCCTTAGTCATCATTGCTAGTGGGCATAGTGCCGATAGGAAGATTTATACTATCGCTCGATTAAACGCAGAGATTAAAGAGGTGAAGAGCGAGTTTGTAGAAACACGTTCCAGTTTAATGCGACTAAAGATGGAATCAAGAGTGGTGAGTCGTTTAGCAGAAAAGGGAGTAGGTCCAGCGACAGCACCTCCAATAAAATTAAAGCGATTAGATTAATGGAAGCAAACGAAAAACAAATCATGAATCGGTTCTACTTATTTGTAGTAGGGCTATTTCTTTTTGCGTTTGTTTTAGTGGGGAAATTGATCTTTATCCAGACGCAAGATGGGGATCATTATCGCGCTTTAGCGAAACAAAGAACAGTGAAGAATTTTGTTTTAGCTCCTAGTCGTGGAAATATATATGCCGATGATCAAAGCCTTTTAGCGACCACAGTACCTCAATATGAGATAAGATGGGATGCTAAAGTGGTGAGTGATAAAAGATTTAAAACCCACAAAAAAGAATTGGCTAAAGGCCTTTCTCCATTGTTAGGGAAAACAGTCAATGCTTGTTTAGCGTTGCTTGAAAAAGCAAAGCGAACAGGCAATAGATACACGCTTATAGCGCGGAACTTAACCTATTCTGAATATCAACAAATCAAACAACTTCCTCTTTTTTCTTTGCCTTCATTGAGGGGAGGTTTGATTGTTGAATCAAAATTAATTAGAGAGCACCCTATTGGAAAAATTGCCGAGCGAACCATCGGCTATGAAAAACCAGACCCTGCAGGAAATTTTTTACGTGTTGGTTTAGAAGGTGCGTTTAGTCAATATTTAAAAGGGGAAAACGGCAGAAGATTAAAACAGAAAATCGCGAACGGTCAATGGAAGCCCATCAACGATAATAATGAAAAAGAACCTACAGAAGGGTATGATGTCTTTACCACAATCAATGTTAATATTCAAGATGTTGCCCATCATGCCTTATTGCGTCAATTGGAGGAGTATGAAGCAGAACACGGTACAGTAGTAGTCATGGAAACAAAGACGGGTGCAGTCAAAGCTATTGCTAACCTTGCCCGAACTGAAAAGGGAAAATACTTTGAAAAACTAAACTATGCTGTAGGCACCACCTATGAGCCTGGCTCAACCTTTAAGTTGATGGCCATGATTGCTGCACTTGAAGATAAAGTAGTCAAGCCCCACGAGCTTGTAGACACAAAAAATGGTTTACTCACTTTTTACAAGCAATACAAAGTGAGAGACTCTCGCAAGGGAGGCTATGGGTTGATTCCATTCTCTAAAGCATTTGAAGTTTCCTCTAACACTGGAATCGTTCAAATGGTCAATGATCATTATGAAAATCGGCCGAGAAAGTTTATCGATCGCCTATACAATATGGGGCTTAATGAGAAGTTGGGCGTGTCCATTCTAGGGGAAGGACAACCCAAAATCCCTTATCCTACAGATAAAAGTTGGAACGGAATCACCCTCCCCTGGATGGCCTATGGTTATGGGGTTGAGTTGACTCCTTTACAAATGCTTGCTTTTTACAATGCTGTAGCCAATAATGGCGAAATGGTCAAACCACGATTTATTGAAAAAATTCAATCGACAGACAAGCAAACGGTCAAATATTTTGAAAAAGAAGTGATCAATCCCTCTATATGTTCGCAAGAAACCTTGACTAAAGTAAGAGAGATGATGTTTAACGTGGTTGATAAGAAATGGGGAACAGCTTATCGTATTAAAGATAAAGCATTTACTATGGCCGGTAAAACGGGTACATGTCAAGTAGATTATACTACAGACAACATGCAGTATATCTCTAGTTTTGTGGGCTATTTCCCCGCTGAAAATCCAGAGTATTCTGCCATCGTTTTAGTTTATAAGCCCAATAAAAGAAAGGGGTATTATGGGGCTACAGTGGCGGCTCCTGTCTTTAAAGAGATTGCCCGAAAGATGTATTATTCCACTCCTAAAGAAGTATTGGTTGCCGTCGACTCTTTACTCCAAAACTCTAGAAAAATCATCCCAACAGAGGAAATTATTTTAACCCAAAAGGTGCCTAATGTAAAAGGGATGCCCGCCATGGAAGCCTTAGCTATTTTAGAACGAATGGGGTTAAAGGTTACCCTTAAAGGGAAGGGAAAGGTTAAGCGTCAGTCCCTGCGGTCTGGAAGCGCGATTAAATCAAATTCAACCATCACATTAGAATTATCATGAAGCAGTTGAAGGATTTACTTTTTGGGGTTCAAATTGAAGCGACACAAGGGCGAACAGATATAGAGATAAAGCAAATCGTTTTTGATTCAAGGGTTATTAAGTCTGGAGATTTATTTGTTGCGATTCAAGGGGATACTGTTGATGGTCACCATTATATTGATAAGGCCATTGCTAAGGGTGCTATTGCAGTGATTGGAGAACAAAAACCAGAGCATTTTCCAGAGGATATCGTTTGGATTGCAACAAAGAATAGTCGAGCGGCTTTAGCGATTTTAGCTTCTAATTATTATGATCAACCCTCAAAAGCATTAAAGTTAGTTGGGGTGACTGGAACCAATGGAAAAACCACGACCACTTCTTTATTACACCATTTGTTTGAAAAGGCGGGGTATGCTACAGGACTGCTATCAACCATAGTAGTCAAGTATTTATCTAAAGAAATTCCTGCGACGCACACAACACCAGACCCTTTACAGATTAATGCACATTTAAAAGCAATGGTCGAGGCTGGTGTAAAAGTTTGTTTTATGGAGGTTTCATCCCATGGGATTTCTCAAGATCGTATCAAAGGCTTGTACTTTGCTGGGGGAGTATTTACAAATCTTAGCCATGACCATTTAGATTATCACAAATCTTTTTTTGCCTATAGAGATGTAAAAAAACAATTCTTTGATTATCTGCCTAAAACAGCTTTTGCCTTGACAAATGCAGATGATAAAAACGGGCTATATATGCTACAAAATTGTGTTGCGAGCCAATACAGTTTTGGCTTAAATAATTATGCTGATTACCAGGCTAAGGTTATAGAGACACAGTTTTCTGGAATGTTATTGCAGATCAATCAACAAGAAGTGTGGACCACCTTAGTTGGGCAATTTAACGCTTCTAACTTATTAGTAGTTTTTGCTGTTGCGCACTTAATGAAATTAGAAGAAATGGAAACCCTTTCCATCATTAGTGCTTTAAAGAATGTCAAAGGCAGGTTCCAAACCTATACTACACCAAATAAGGCTACGGTGATAGTGGACTATGCTCACACTCCAGATGCTTTAGAAAACGTACTGCAGACCATCGGTAAAATAAGAACAAAGAATGAAACGCTCCTCACCATTGTTGGTTGTGGAGGAAATAGAGATCAAGAAAAAAGGCCCATCATGGCAAAGGTGGCAGCGACTTATAGCGATAAAGTCATTTTTACCTCAGATAACCCCAGAGACGAAGATCCAGAAGTGATTATTGATCAAATGGAAGCTGGCGTAGCCCCAGAAGATTTTAAAAAGACCCTAAGGATAACTCAGCGAAAAGCGGCTATCAAAGCAGCTTGCATGGAATTGACTGAAGGAGATGTGTTATTAGTTGCTGGAAAAGGCCATGAAAATTATCAAGAGATAAATGGGGTAAAAACGCCCTTTGACGATTATTTAATCGTAAACGAAATCTGTAAACAATTGTTTTAGTATGTTGTATTATTTATTTGACTTTCTAGAAGCACAGTACCAGTTCCCTGGGGCAAGCTTGTTTCAATTCCTATCATTTAGAGCGGCTATTGCAGTGCTTTTATCTCTTTTGTTTTCAACTTTTTTTGGTAAAAGAATCATTGATTTTCTAAGAAAACAACAAATTGGAGAAAGTATTCGCGACCTAGGACTAGAGGGGCAAAACGAAAAAGCGGGAACCCCAACTATGGGGGGAATTATTATCATTTTTACGACCATTATCCCTGTACTCTTATTAGCTAAGCTCGATAACATTTACATTTTATTATTGTTGTTTACCACCCTTTGGATGGGAACAATAGGTTTTATAGATGATTACATCAAAATCTTTAAAAAAGACAAAGAAGGTCTTAAAGGAAAGTTTAAGATTCTGGGTCAAATTGCTTTAGGGATTGTTGTGGGTGCAACGCTATATTTCCATCCTAAAGTAACGGTTCGTCAAGAGATTCCCGTTCAAATAGAAAAGGTGGCACAAAAGACTTCAGCATTTTATGCTGAAGAAAAATCAACCATCACAACTATCCCGATGTTTAAAAATAACGAATTTGATTATGCCGAATTGATCAATTGGATTCCCGGGGTAGAACACCTTACTTGGTTGATCTTCATTCCCATTGTAGTTTTTATCATCACAGCGATTTCTAATGGAGCTAATTTAACCGATGGAATAGACGGTCTAGCCGCAGGTAGTTCTGCGATCATGGTCTTTACTCTTGGAATCTTTGCTTGGGTATCAGGGAACGTTATTTTTTCAGATTACCTCAATATAATGTATATCCCAAATGCGGGGGAGATTACCATCTTTGTCGCTGCCTTTTTAGGGGCATTGATAGGGTTTTTATGGTATAATACATTTCCTGCACAAGTCTTCATGGGAGATACGGGGAGTTTGACCATAGGGGCGATCATTTCTGTTATTGCTTTGATGATTCGCAAAGAATTATTGTTACCGCTTTTATGCGGGATTTTCTTGATTGAAAATTTATCGGTGGTTTTACAGGTAAGTTATTTCAAGTACACCAAAAAGAAAACAGGAGTAGGGCAACGTATTTTTTTAATGTCGCCTATTCATCACCATTATCAAAAAAAGGGGTATCACGAAAGTAAGATTGTAGCCCGTTTTTGGATTGTGGGAATTCTATTAAGCATTTTAACCATCGTAACCTTGAAACTGCGCTAATGAAAAAAATGGTGATTTTAGGGGCAGGCGAAAGCGGCAAGGGCACAGCAATTTTAGCGCAACAAAAGGGCTATGACGTCTTGGTGTCTGATGCTGCTAGTATTGCGCCCGAAATAAAATCACTTTTTGATCAAAAGGGAATTCGCTGGGAAGAAAAAACCCATTCTACGGCAGAGATTTTACAAGCAGATCTTGTGATGAAAAGTCCCGGAATTCCAGCGCATGTTGAGATTGTAAAGTCCATTCGCGAAGCTGGGATTGTCATTCAATCTGAAATTGAATTTGCCAGTAAGTTTACGCCAGCAACCATTATCGGTATTACGGGGAGTAATGGTAAGACCACTACGACCTTATTGATTTATCATTTATTAGAAAAAGCAGGTTTGAATGTTGGTCTTGCGGGGAATATTGGGACAAGTTTTGCGCAGCAAGTGGCCCAGCATGACTTTGATTATTATGTGTTAGAGATTAGCAGTTTTCAATTAGATGATATCCACAGTTTTGCCCCTTCTATTGGGGTGATTACAAATATTACTCCAGATCATTTAGATCGATACAACTACGACTTTTCACAATATGTCGCTTCAAAACTTCGATTGACCATGAATCAAACCGAAGATCAGTTTTTACTTTTTAACGCAGATGATGCCCAGTTAAAACTTGCCATTGAACAAACTAATTCTGCAGCTAAAAAATTCCCTTTTGGGATGACTGTGGTAACACAGCCTGGAGCAACTTTTCAAGACGAAACCATAAAAATTAACACTACAAATACAACCACTATGATTAACACTACACAATTCCCGCTTCAAGGGAGACACAATTTACTCAATGCCATGGCAGCTGCTTCTGTCGCGAGTTTATTGGATATTAGTAAAGATTCTATTCGCAACAGTTTATTGAGCTTTACAGCGGTAGAGCACCGTTTAGAGCGTGTGTTAAAGATTCAAAACAGAACTTATATCAACGATTCAAAAGCGACAAATGTCAACGCTACTTTTTATGCTTTAGAGAGCATGGAAGGACAGACCGTATGGATTGTAGGTGGAGTAGATAAAGGCAACGATTATTCTTCTCTCTTACCTCTCGTAAGAGAAAAGGTAAAAGCAATTATTTGTTTAGGGGTAGATAATGATAAAATCATTGAATCTTTTTCCCCAGTAGTAGATCTTTTAGTTGAGACACAGTCCATGCGTGAGGCGGTTAAAATGGCGCATCAATTAGCAGATAAGCGCGAGTATGTGTTGTTGTCTCCTGCTTGTGCAAGCTTTGATTTATTTAAAAATTATGAAGATCGCGGGAATCAATTTAAAGAAGCGGTAAGAGGACTTTAATGAAAAGTAATAATAAACTCATACAGGGAGATTTAGCGCTGTGGGGCTTTCTAGCTCTACTAGCAATATTTTCTTTTTTTCCTGTGTTTAGTGCCAGTTCCAATTTGAGCTATGTAGTGGGCAATGGAACGCCTTGGCAACATTTATTTAAGCACATGATAATCCTTGTTATGGGTTTTGCGGTTATGATAGTGATACATCGCATTCCATATCATTATTTTAAAGGGCTTTCTATATTGATGTTACCTATTGTAATCTTATTATTGATTTATACAGTTTCACAGGGCGCTGTAATTGGCGGGGCAAATGCCAGTCGATGGATAAGGATTCCCTTTGTAGGAATAGGTTTTCAAACCTCCACCTTGGCTTCCTTGGTTTTAATGATGTATGTGGCGCGGTATTTAGATAAGACTATGGGTCAGCAATTGCGTTTCGAGCAAACACTTTTACCACTGTGGTTACCAGTTGGGATAGTTATTGCGCTTATTTTGCCAGCGAATTTATCGACTGCGGTGATTGTTTTTACCATGGTGTTTTTATTGTGCTTTTTTGGGGGATATCCTTTTAAACATTTATTAGTTATACTAGGAATCGGTTTGGTGGCTTTTACCTTATTTGTTTTAGCAGCAAAAGCTTTTCCAGATGCAATGCCTAACCGGATTGATACTTGGGTGAGTCGTATAGAAAATTTTTCTTCACCGGTTGAAGGTGGATCTGGAAATTATCAAGTTGAACGTGCTAAGATTGCCATTGCTACTGGTGGAGTAACTGGATTAGGTGTAGGAAAAAGTGTTATGAAAAACTTTTTACCTCAAAGTAGTTCAGATTTTATCTATGCCATTATTGTAGAAGAGTTTGGTTTAGTGGGTGGAGTAGTTGTTATTTCTCTATATCTCATTATTTTATTTCGCCTAATGCTAATTGCTAGAAGGGCGAATACAGTCTACGGAAAACTTTTAGTGATAGGCGTGGGTCTGCCTGTGATTGTTCAAGCCTTTATCAATATAGGGGTGGCTCTAAATGTCTTTCCAGTAACGGGGCAGACCTTGCCCATGATTAGTAGTGGTGGGACTGCTGCCTTGATGACCTGCTTTGCCTTTGGAGTAATTCTAAGTGCAAGTGTAGCTTCTGTTAAGCAAGAAGAAGAGCAAAAAGAAGTCAACCAAGATAATCCTTTAGCCGTTTTAAGTGAAACCATCTAAATACATTATTTCTGGAGGAGGTACTGGGGGACATATTTATCCCGCAATTGCTATAGCCGATGGGCTCAAAGCGCAAGATCCATCTGCGCAAATTGTTTTTGTTGGGGCATCTGGAAAAATGGAAATGGAAAAAGTGCCACAAGCTGGCTATAACATACACGGTATTTGGATTTCTGGCTTACAGCGAAAACAGTTATGGCGCAATATATTATTCCCATTAAAATTGGGCATTAGTCTGCTACAGTCCTTATTGATTTGGGTGAGATATCGTCCAGATGTACTCATTGGGACAGGTGGTTTTGCCAGTGGACCAATGCTGTTTATGGGAAACCTAATGGGAAGCAAGACCTTGCTGCAGGAACAGAATTCCTACCCAGGGATAACCAATAAACTCTTAGCGAAAAAAGCGAATGCCATTGCCGTGGCCTATCCAGGGATGGAGCGTTTTTTTCCGAAGGAAAAAATTTCCTACACAGGAAATCCCTTACGCAGTTCTCTGCTTCAAATTGAAGGATTAAAAGACCAAGCCTTAAAACATTTTGGCCTTAGCGGAAACCGAAAACAATTGGTAATTTTAGGAGGAAGCTTAGGAGCACAACGAATTAATGAGTTAGTAGCAACTCAGCTGGAGTTGTTTAATTCCTTGGATCTTGACGTGATTTGGCAGTGCGGAAAACTGTATTTCGATCGCTATCAGCAACTGGCCACAGACCGCATAAAAATATACCCTTTTATCAAAGAAATGAACTTGCTGTACAGTATAGCAGATATTATTATTTCTCGTGCAGGGGCGGCCAGTATTTCAGAATTGTGCTTAGTGGGTAAAACTACCCTCTTAATTCCCTCACCTAATGTAGCAGAGAATCATCAATTCCACAATGCGAACGCTTTAGTAAGACAAAATGCGGCCATTTTGATTGAAGAAAAAGACCTAGATCAATCTTTTGAAACTGTTTTTAGAGCGGTTGTAGAGTCGCCTAAAAAACAACTCGAACTGAAAAAAAACATTCGTCTAATGGCAAAGCCAGAAGCAACCAAAGAAATAATTAAAATGATCAATAACCTGTAGAAGCATAAATGAAAAAGCAGCCGTTTTATTTTATTGGAATAGGGGGAATAGGAATGTCTTCTATTGCACGCTTCTTATTACAGCAAGGATGTGAAGTAGGAGGGTATGATAAAACTCCGTCTCCAATTACAGCTGCTTTGATCGAAGAAGGGGCAACTGTTGTTTTTGATCAAAATGTCAAAGCGCTCCCAGCTGCCTTTAGCACTCTAGGGACAAAAGTGATTTATACTCCTGCAATTCCAGAAGGACATCCTCAAAAAGATTTTTTTGACCAACAAGGGAATAGTGTGGTAAAGCGATCTGTTTTTCTTGGGGAATTAACAAAAGACAAGCCCACATTAGCAGTGGCAGGAACCCATGGTAAAACAACCACTACGGCTATTTTAGCTCATCTATTTTCTTCATTAGGAGAATCATTTACTGCTTTTATTGGGGGTGTTTTGAATCAGAATAAAACCAATTTGTTGTCGACGGGTTTCGATACCATCTTAGTAGAAGCCGATGAATTTGACCGTTCTTTCTTACAGCTATCTCCCACAATAGGGTGTGTTACTTCTGTCGATGCAGACCATTTAGATATTTATGGTACAGAAGCTGAGGTGCTTGCGGCTTATCGCGCTTTTTCTGATAAAATTACTGCGGTAAAAGTCGTTGAAAAAAAAGTGCCTTTATCTGGCCTAACCTATAGCATAGAGGAAGAAGCAGATTATTTTGCAGAGGGAATAAAAGCAAAAGGTTTTGGGTATCAATTTGATTTGCATACACCAAATAAAGTGTACCGTGAGGTTTATTTTAGTCAGTTGGGGTTACACAATTTATCCAATGCGTTGGCAGCTTTCGCCATGGCATCTCAATACGGTTTATCTGAAGAACGACTTGTGGCAGCATTAGCCTCTTTTAAGGGAGTAGAAAGACGCTTGCAATTAATTTTATCTACATCCAATCACATACTTATCGATGACTATGCTCATCATCCTACAGAAATTAGAGCGGTCTATGATACCCTTGAAAACGCCTATCCTGAAGAAGAAAAATGTGTTGTTTTTCAACCGCATTTATTTTCTAGAACCCAAGATTTTATGCAAGATTTTGCAGCGGTTTTACAATTATTTGATCGCGTAATACTATTGCCCATTTATCCAGCAAGAGAATTGCCCATTGCAGGGGTGACGTCTTCGGCTTTAGCCGAAATAATCTCTCCAGAAACTCAAGTTGAGGTGGTGGATAAGACCCAGCTTCGAGAAAAGATTGATTCCCTTCCACAGCGCATAAAAGTCATCCTTGGTGCGGGGGATATTGGCTTAGAATTGAACGTCTTAAAGGAAAAATTACAGCAGCATGGATCGATCTGAAATTTACTATTTGTCTTTGATACTGGCCCTTTTGACTGGCAGTATTGTTTTGACTCAGTTAAGGTCTAAAGATCATATAATCAATTCAGTAGAGGTTATTTTTAAAGGAAAAAACGCACGATTTTTAAACAAAGAAATCGTTAATAAATTGTTGATACAAAGCAACGACAGTTTGTTTTTTCAGCAAAAAGATATGGTAGCTTTGAATAAGGTAGAGCAGCAATTTATCAATCATCCTGTGATTAAAAATGCTGATCTATACACCGTTCCTCAGGGGAAACTTTACATCGAAATAGAAGAACGACTGCCCATTGTTCGCATTCAGGCCAATACAAGCTTTTATCTCGATGAGGCTGTACAAAAAATACCGTTATCAGAACGGTTTACAGCTAAAGTGCCTCTTTTTTATGGTGAGTTAAAGGAAGAAAATATGCACGCATTAGTTCAATTGATTTCGAGATTATCTTCAGATGCTTTTTTAGCCGATGAAGTGATTGACTATCAATGGGAAAACAATGCATTTATAATTGGATTACGTTCTTACCCCTTTGAGGTAGTATGGGGCCAGAACAGCGCCTTTGATCAAAAGGTGGAGAAGCTAAAGCGCTTTTGTGCTTATGCAATGAAAAACAAAGAAAAAACATTTAACCGGATCAATCTGACCTATGAAAATCAGGTCGTTGCCCGTTAATACTAAGGATATGGAAAATAAGAAAATTGCCGTTGGACTTGATATTGGTACAACAAAGATTGTCGCCATGGTCGGTCAAAAAAACGAATTTGACAAAGTGGAAATTCTAGGGATAGGAAAATCACAAAGTTTAGGCGTTCACCGCGGTGTGGTCAATAACATCACCCAGACCATTCAATCGATTCAACAAGCTACCTTAGAAGCCGAAGTGAAGTCTGGTGTTATCATTAGTGATGTAGTGGTAGGTATCGCTGGACAGCACATAAGAAGTTTGCAGCACAGTGACTATATCACAAGAGAAAATGCAGACGAGGTGATCAACGAGCAGGATATTGAAACCCTCATTAATCAAGTGCATAAACTTGTGATGCTTCCAGGAGAAGAAATTATTCATGTTCTTCCGCAAGAGTACAAAGTTGATGGACAAGCAGAGATTAAAGAACCCATAGGGATGTATGGGGGGCGTTTAGAAGCGAACTTCCACGTAGTGGTTGGGCAAGTATCTTCCATTCGAAATATTGGCCGATGTATTAAAAGTGCTGGCTTAGAAATGGGTAAAATTACCTTAGAGCCCATTGCCTCTTCAGATGCAGTTCTAAGTCAAGAAGAAAAAGAAGCCGGAGTAGCATTAATCGACATAGGTGGGGGAACAACAGACCTAGCTATTTTTAAAGATGGAATCATTCGTCACACAGCAGTAATTCCTTTTGGCGGAAATGTTATTACAGAAGATATCAAAGAAGGCTGTTCGATTATTCAAAAGCAAGCAGAATTACTCAAAATTAAATTTGGTTCAGCATGGCCAGGAGAAAATAAAGAGACAGAGATTGTCTCTATCCCTGGTTTGCGCGGTCGTGATCCAAAAGAGATTTCTTTAAAGACACTTTCGAAAATTATCAATGCAAGAGTAATCGAAATCATCGAGCAGTGTTTCTTAGAAATTAAAAACTATGGTCACGATGACCAAAAGAAAAAATTAATCGCTGGGATTGTATTAACCGGTGGAGGAAGTCAACTAAAACACCTCAAACAATTAGTAGAGTACATCACTGGAATGGATACCCGTGTGGGCTATCCTAACGAACACCTGGCTGGAGATTCAGACGAGTCAACAACCAGTCCTACTTTTTCTACTGCGGTGGGTCTTCTTATGACAGCCTTAGATAAAATGCCGTTAGAAGTAATGCCAGAGAATCAAGAAGAAGCAGTAGAAAAAAATGCAGCTGAAGAAGAAGTTGTTCAAGCTACAGCACCAAAGAACAGAAATTCCATTTTTGAACAATGGACAGATAAGTTTAAAGAATTTTTAGATAAAGCCTAAAGAAAAGCACATGTCAGATATAACCATGGATAGCATCCCAGGGAATTTTAATTTTGATCTGCCTAAAAATCGCAGTAATGTGATCAAGGTCATTGGAATTGGCGGTGGCGGCGGAAATGCCATTAACTACATGTTCCAGCAAGGAATCATGGGAGTTGATTTTGTCATTTGTAATACAGATTCGCAGGCCCTAGAGAAAAGTGCTGTACCCATTAAAATTCAGTTGGGAGCATCTTTGACAGAAGGTCTGGGAGCTGGAGCAAATCCAGATGTTGGGAGACAAGCTGCACAAGAAAGTTTAGAAGATGTAAAGACCCTACTGTCTACCCAGACAAAAATGATTTTTATTACTGCCGGGATGGGTGGCGGAACGGGAACAGGTGCTGCGCCTATCATAGCTAAAATGGCACGCGAAATGGATATTCTAACCGTTGGAATCGTTACTATGCCTTTCCAATTTGAAGGAAAAATTCGTCTAGAGCAAGCTCAAAAAGGGCTGGAAGAATTAAAGTCAAGTGTAGATTCTCTTATCGTTATTAACAACAATAAGCTTAGAGAAGTGTATGGAAATTTAGGCTTTAAGGCGGGCTTCGCCAAAGCAGACGAAGTCTTAGCGACTGCCGCACGAGGAATTGCAGAAGTAATTACCCATCACTACACCCAGAATATTGACCTAAAAGACGCAAAAACGGTCTTGAGTAATAGTGGTTCTGCCATCATGGGTTCTGCTACTGCAGAAGGAGCAAATCGCGCGCAAGAATCCATTGTCAAGGCACTAGATTCTCCATTATTGAACGATAATAAAATCTCAGGCTGTAAAAATGTACTCCTGTTAATTGTTTCTGGAGAAGAAGAAATCACCATAGACGAGATTGGAGAAATCAACGACTTTATCCAAACCGAAGCTGGGAATAATACCAACATCATTATGGGAGTGGGAGAAGATCCCGCCCTGGGGAACAGTATATCTGTGACGATTATTGCAACAGGATTTAATTCTGAACAACAACATGAAATAGTCAATACCGAAGCGAAAAAAATCATCCACACCCTGGAAGAAGAGCAACCCCTAGTCCATGATTTGACCGAAGCAAAAGCGCCTCAAAATATTTTCGAGGCTCCCATTGAGGAAACTCCTTCTAAAGAGCCTATTGTAAAATACAAGCTTGAAGAAGAAGTAGAAGAAATACCTGTGTTTAAACCTGCACACGAAGAAGTACCCCTTGATCAAGCAACGATCAATGCGATTAAGGTGAATGACTATGAAGTAATTACCCCCCTTCAAGCCATTGAAGTAGATGACCCTCTTGTAGTAGCGCCAGAAGTTGATCCTGTCATTCCAACTACAAACGAAATTACCGAGATAGAGGTCATTGCAGAGCAAGTAATTCCTCATGCAGAGACAGCTACTCCAGCAGAAGAAGTTTCTTTAGAAGATGATTTTGTTTTTAATGAAGTTAATACTGCCTTGAATGAAATTGAAGTAGTCGATCACGAATTGATCGAAAGCGAAGTGCGACAGCAAATTCAATTTGAGTTTGAATTACCCCTTCAAAAAGAAGATGAGGTAGCGCAAGTTGAAACTCCCACAGAAGAAGCAGAAGAATCTTTTGCCACGGTCTTTCAGTTAGAAGAAATAGAAGAAGAAACTTCTACAGCGAAAAAAGAGGAAAGCGCCCCAGCAGAGATAAACGAGATTGAACTTGAAGTAATTACAGAAACACCAGAAGCTGCTGTTCTTAACAAGTTGCCAGAAGGCTCAAGCCCTTTTGACCAATCGATCCGCGAGAGTATATCCCTTCAAAACGAAAAGAGAAAAGAACAATTAAAACAGTTCAATTATACTTTTAATAACAACATCAAACGTATTGAAGAGATGGAGCGCCAACCAGCGTATAAGCGTTTGGGCTTTGAACTTGATGGACCAGTAGAAGAGCAAGCTCCCTCGACCATGTCTTTAGATAATGACTCTAATGATGACATACAGTTGAGATCAAATAATTCATTTTTACACGATAACGTAGATTAACTATGGGAATATTAGCCAACTTGACAGACGAAATTAAAACGGCCATGCGCGCAAAAGACAGCTTGAGATTAGAAGCTTTACGCGCCATAAAATCTGCGGTGATGTTAGAACAAACTTCCTCGGCTGCCGGAACTACATTAACAGACGAGCAAGAAATAAAATTAGTGCAAAAGCTGGTCAAGCAACGCAAAGACAGCGCACATATTTTTAAAGACCAAAACCGTCCAGATTTAGTAGAACCAGAAGAAGCTCAAGCCAAAATAATAGCTGAATTTTTGCCTGCTCAATTATCAGAAGAAGAGATCACTAAGATCGTGGGCGATATCATTGCCCAAACTGTAGCAGAAGGAATGAAAGACATGGGAAAAGTAATGGGGATGGCCTCTAAACAAATGGCTGGAACCGCAGATGGTAAAACCATTTCTACCATCGTGAAGCAGCTCCTATCTTAAGCAATCTAATTGCAGTTAATTACAATTTTACCACGTACTTTTCTATCCATCATTTCCTGCATGGCTTTTTGCGCCTCTTCCAGTGAATATTGTGCATGGATATGAGGCTTAAGTTTCCCTTGAGCATGCCATTGTACAAGTTCCATGGTGTTTTTCATATTGTCCTGCGGAAATTGCATGGCCCACGAGCCCCAAAAAACCCCTATAATCTGACAGCCTTTTAACAAGGCTAGGTTTAAGGGAATTTTAGGAATTTCACCCGCGGCAAATCCAACTACTAGATACCGCCCTTCCCAGCCAATGGCCCTCAAGGCGGGCTCGGCAAATTTATCGCCTACAGGATCATAAATAACGTCTGCTCCCTTTCCCTCTGTTAGGGCTTTAATGCATTCTTTTAAATTTTCTTCTGTATAGTTGATTCCTTCCTCTGCGCCATAAGCTTTGCAGAGGTCTATTTTCTCTTGAGTGGAAGCACAGGCAATGACGCGAGCGCCCATTTGTTTTCCTAGTTCTACCGCAGCAAGACCCACGCCCCCAGAAGCACCTAGAACAACCAGGGTTTCACCTTCTTGCAGTTTAGCCCTGTTTTTTAAAGCGTGATAAGAGGTTCCATAGGCCATCAAGAAAGAGGCTCCCGTCGCATAGTCCATTTTAGGAGGTTTAGGGAAAACATTTTTGGCAGGTGCGATAACTTCTTCGGCGAAGCCGCCATTAGTGACAAAACCAAAAACTTCGTCTCCTACTTTTAAGTGTTTTACTGCACTCCCCACAGAACTTACTATCCCTGCAATATCGCTTCCAGGGGTAAAGGGTAAGGCTGGTTTGTATTGGTATTTCCCTTGAATGATAAGGGTATCTGGAAAGTTTAAGCTACAAGCTTTTACTTGGATGACCACTTCTTTTTCTCCAGGGTTTAAGGCTGGGAGGTCTTTAAGAACTAAATCAGATGGAGGGCCGTATTTTTCACATACAATTGCTTTCATATTATGCTATTTAAAGGTTACCAGCTATCGATAAACGAACTGGAAGGTTTTGATGTATTAAGTTTAAAACAGTTTCGGGCTGTAGCGATTCTTTTTCTGGTTTCTACCGGGTCGATGACTTCGTCAAATTCAAGTGTTTCAGCGGCATTAATGGCTTTTCCTTTTTGGTATTCTTGCGCGACAAGTTGCTCATAGAGGGCTTGACGTTCTGTCTGATTTGGGGTAGCATCTAATTCTATTTTAAAGCCTAATTTAACGGCGCCCTCGAGTCCCATAGCACCAAACTCTCCACTTTGCCAGGACAGGGTTAAAAACGAAGCATGGAGGCTTCCTCCTGCCATGGCCATTGCCCCTAAGCCATAAGCCTTTCTCAAAACAACGGTAATCATGGGAACCTCTAGTGCAGCTGCACTTAAAAATAAACGAGAGGAGTGTCGAATGAGTCCTTTGGCCTCGTGTTCTGGACCCACCATAAACCCAGGGGTGTCACAGAGTGAAATTATGGGGAGTTGAAAGGCATTGCACAATTGTAAAAATCGTGCGGTTTTATCTGCTGCATCGCTATCGATTGCCCCACCTAGGTGACGAGTGCTGTTCGCGATTAAACCATAGGGTTTCCCCTCGATTCTAATCAAAGCGGTCACCATATTTTTTGCGAATTGCGCCCTTAATTCTAGGACAGAATTTATGTCTGCAATGATGTTGATAATCGCATTGACATCATAGGCATAGCGACGATCTTCTGGAAGAATAGTATAAAGTTCTTCTTGTTTAGGCGCTTTCCATGTGGAGAGTTCTCCTTGAAAATAGCTCAAATATTTTTTTGCGATTGCAACAGCTTCTTCTTCGTTTTCTACTAGGATATCAATTACGCCTTCTTTAGCTAGGGTTTTTGCTGGGCCAATATCTTTGGGGTGATATTGTCCTAATCCACCCCCTTCAATCATGGCGGGGCCACCCATGCCCATAGAACTGTCTTTGGTCGCAATGATAACGTCTGCACAACCCGCAATAGCAGCATTTCCAGCAAAACAATAGCCACCGACAATAGCGATCCTGGGAATTTTTCCGCTTAAACGCGCAAAGGCATACCAGGTGGGAAGGTCAAGACCACCTGTACTTACATGATGAAAATCGATGTCTCCAGGGCGTCCTCCACCCCCTTCTACAAAAAAGAGGATAGGGCAGTGGGCTTTTTGAGCGAGGGCCATGAGGCGATCTGTTTTTTTATGGCCAAAAGCGCCTTGAGTCCCTGCTAAAACAGTATAGTCATAACTAAGAACATAACAATTTTTCCCTTCAGAAAACAGATCAGAATTAATTTTTCCGATGCCGCTTATAAGTCCATCTGCGGGAGTGTTTTCGCGAAGTTCTTTGATTGATTTTCTCCCTTTTTGTGCTGCAACAATCAATCCGCCTATTTCTTGAAAAGAGCCTTTATCGCAAAGGTCTTCTATGTTTTCGCGTGCTGTTCTCTTTCCTTTTTCGTGACGTTTTTTAACAGCTGATTTTCTATGCTTGTCTTCAAGAAAGCGCTTTCGATCTTTTAGCTCTTGAAGGTCTTTACGTGAAGTGGATTGATTTTTTTTTGCCATAGCTTAAAGTTATACAAAGGTGATCATATCTTTCTTTAAGTGGGGTAATTCGTTAAAAGAGAGTAGATTGAATTTTTGATTAGTGTATAAAAAGCTAGAGAAAGAAGTATTGCGAATGGAGAAGTTTAATTCTGCTACAGCTTTCTCTGTTGTTAATCCTAAACATTCTGCGGTAATCGCACTAATGGTGCCACCAGAGCTAAAGACACCTATGTTCTCCCCTTTATCTGTTGCGTTTAAAACTTGCGCTAAGCCTTCTTTTACCTCTTCACGAAATTGTTTCCAAGTGGGCATTCCCTTTACCTTGATATTACCTTCTGCCCACTCTCCTAAAAAATATTGGAAGCCCAGCATGGTGTTTCGCATGGCTTTTTTGGGGTCGCCTGTATTGTTTTTGTTTAGAGTAATAAGATAGGGGTCAGTTTTGATTAAATCAGGAAGGGCAGTTTTCATGGTTTCTATCCCATTATGTTCTTTTAGACCCTTAATTATCATAGGCGAGGGAAGTTTAATTCCTTTTGTGGCATAGCAGTCTTGAACTGCCTTAAACGTATTTTTTTGTCGCTCTAGTGGCCCTACAAATATTTTATCAAAAGATATAGATTCGTTTAAAAGATACTCACCCAGTAATTGTGATTGTCTCATCCCTTTATCTGACAAAACGTCATAGTTTGCTGCCCCAAGAGAGGCCTGACCATGACGAAAAAAAAATAGTTTACTCATGCTAAAACAGATAGAAATTTTGATTTAGTAGAAGCACTAAGCTAAGAATTTGATTCGGATTATCCTTTGGTATAATGCAGTAGTTTTTTATAGTTGGGATAAATTATAATTCTATATTTTGTTTCCACTTGTGATAAGCTTAATTTTGTCTTTAAACTGGCCCAGTAGTTCAACTGGATAGAATATCAGATTTCGGCTCTGAGGGTTAGGGGTTCGAATCCTCTCTGGGTCACAAAAAAACGAAAAGCAAGTTCTAGTGTTAGGGCTTGCTTTTTTGGTTTTAAATTGTTGTACCTTTCTTTTAAATCATTCTATCATGAAACAGCTAGAGCACATAGGGATAGCGGTCAAAGACATCGATCAAGCGATTGACTGTTACAGTAGGCTATTAAATACTTCTTGTTATAAAACAGAGGTGGTAGAAAGTCAGCAAGTCACTACCGCTTTTTTTAAACTGAAGGAGCAAAAAATAGAGTTGCTCGCAGCGACTTCTTCAGAAAGCGTGATTGCTCGATTTATAAAAAAATCTGGGGAAGGTTTACATCATATCGCTTTTGAAGTAGATGATATTAAACAGGAGATGAAAAGACTGGAGGAGGAAGGGTTTACGCCTTTACAAAAGGATCCTTTTAAAGGAGCCGATAATAAGTGGGTCGCCTTTTATCATCCCAAAGATGCCCATGGAATGTTAGTGGAAATTTGTCAAGAGATACATTAAAGAAATTAGATGGAGGAAATCAATCTTTTAGCAGATAAAATCAGAAATGGAGATCGTGCTGCTTTAAGTAGGGGGATTACCCTATGCGAGAGTGATTTAGCGTTGCATAAATCGCAGGCTTTGTTTTTATTGGATCAATTATATCCTTTTACAGGGAACTCAATAAGAATTGGGGTAAGTGGTATCCCAGGAGCTGGAAAGTCGACTTTGATAGAAGCGCTGGGGACTTATTCGATTGATCGACATCAAAAGCGTGTGGCGGTCTTAGCCATTGATCCTTCTAGCGAACAATCTTCTGGCAGTATATTGGGCGATAAAACCCGAATGGAAGCCCTTAGCACAAGGCAAGATGCTTTTATACGTCCCAGTCCCACAAAGACACAGTTAGGTGGTGTAGCCCAGCAAACCCAAACAGCTATATTGCTTTGTGAAGCAGCAGCCTATGATTTAATTATCGTTGAAACAGTGGGTGTGGGGCAATCAGAAATAGCGATTAACCATATGGTTGATGTATTCTTACTTTTACAAATAGTGGGGGCAGGAGATTATATCCAGGCCATGAAAAGGGGGGTGTTAGAATGGGTGGACATGGTTGTTTTTAACAAAGCCGATCAAGGGAAAGAAACTCAAGCTAGGGTCGAAGCTGCTAATATGTCAAAAGCATTAGGGCTTTTCCCTTCCAAATACGCTGGTTGGAGTATTCCCGTTTTAAGTTGTTCTGCCTTAGAAAAAACAGGAATAGAGGCAATTTGGGAAACGATCATTTCTCATCAATTACATCTTAATCAAAAGGAGATTCTCAAAAAGCAACGAGAAGATCAGCTCAATAACCTATTGTGTTCTCTAGAAGCCCAAGTGCTACGTGTTTTTTTAGCGCAGCACAAAAAAATCAATGTGTTAAGAAAAGAAAATCAGCTGAATTGGCAAGCCAAAGAAGTCCCGCCTTTTGGAGTTTTAGAAGCTTTTAAAAAGCAGTTAACGAAAATTTTTCCAGAGGAAGAATGATTATCCTGTAATTATTGATAGACCTCCTTTAAGTACACTTATCGCAATAGTTTCCTTGTTTATTTCGATGTATTCTCCGTCAATTTGTATAGGGAATGGAAGGTTTTTTCTCTTAATTTGAATCTGAGTGATTTCTTTTTCCAGTAGGTTTTTTCTTTGTAAAGGTTGTTTAAAGAGACCAATTTGAAGCATAAATGTAAATAGCTTTATCCAGTTTTGTTTGGGAAGACCTACCAGGTTCAACTTTCCATCATTTGTAGTCGCATTTGGAGTTAATGTTCTCCCATACCCCTGTTCGTTTGTGTTTGAAATCATTAGGGTATAAGGGGTTAAAGCAGTAGTTTGATTTTGTTCGATTAATTCAAAAGTGGCATAGTGAAAACGAAATAAGGCATTCCAGAAAGCTAGTCCATAGCCCAATAGACCATGACGTTTCTTTCTCTGATAAGCTTTGATAAAGTCAACTTCAATTCCAAATCCTATATTTCCAAAGAAGTAATATTCATTCGCCTTCCCCACATCCATTTTTTGAATTTTATGGGTCATGAGTAGTTCAAGTGCCTTGTGAATATTAGATGGGATAGAAAAGTGTTTTGCGATACCATTTCCTGATCCTAAAGGGATAATTCCCAAGTTTATATTATGGCCTATTAGTGCTTTTCCTACTTCCATAACAGTTCCGTCACCTCCGCAAGCTACCACAGTATCAAAGTTTTTTTCAACCGCTTCATCTACCATAACTTGCACTGTTTTATCTGTGGTCCAAAAGTCAACAGTGACTGCTGTATTTTTAGTCTCAAAAAAAGCGATGATTTCTTTTTTTGTCTCAATACTTCCTTTTCTTGAAGCTGGGTTTATGATAAAGTAATATTGATTCATCAGTTGGACTAAGTGCAGGCTTTTTTAAAAGCTATTGTACAAAAGTATTCTTTGTAGCGGGAGGTTCTGGTTAATTGGCTAAAAAAAATCTCAACAAATAGGGCTTTTTATCTTTTTAAAATGAGGTATAAATCAATATTATCTATTTAAAAAATTGTTTTTCAGTAATTTAAAAATAAATTAATTGTTTAAAATTTGTTAGTCCCTTTTTTTTATGAGATCTCCTAATTATGAGATAAAATTGTATTTTCACAGTGCAAACCAATGATTTAAACATGAAAAAAATAAGTGTATTTTCTGTTCTCTTAAGTCTGTCTCTATTGGCCTCTTGTGCTGGAGAAGGTTCCAAAACCAATCTTAAAAAATTAGCTGACGGGGTTTATCAAAAAGAAGGATGGATTTATGACATGAAAGAATTGCCTTCAGGAAAAAATGTAATTCCATTTTATACCATAGGGACTTTATCCACAAATGTTTTATCTAATTCTTTTACCAATCCACCCTCTGAAATGGGAATTACCCTTTATTTTATGCTGGATAAAGCAGGGGAGAATAAAAATACAATTGTGTCTGCTTATTTAGAATCAACCGCAACAAACGAAGATCTATTTAAGTTTCCTCGTTGTTTAAGTATTTGCCCACTAACCATAGAAATCACTCAACCTGATGGTAGCGTGACAGAAATAAAAACGTCTTATTCAAGGCCTAATGTTTTTAGAATGGATATTGAAGATGATGCACTCAATGGTTTAGCTGCGAATGAAACTAAAGTACGTATTCGAATTCCTGTTTCGCGCAATAATCAAAATACTACTTTTGAGTGGTTTGATTTTAACTTTGCTGGCTTTACCCCAGAGCTTGATTAATTTCAGGCTTTTTTAAGGCTTAAATCAATGTTTTTTGCAGAATGGGTTAATGCCCCTAGAGACGCATAATCTACCCCAGTTTCTGCTATTTCAACAAGGTTACTTTCGTTAATATTTCCAGAAGCCTCTGTAGCGAATTTCCCCTGAATTAATGTGATTGCTTTTTTTAACGCTTGTGGAGGCATGTTGTCAAGCAGTAATCTGTGAATCCAAGGAAATTCAAAGCATTCTTCAATTTCTGCAAGATTGCGTACTTCAACAATGGTTTTAAGCGATAACTTATTTTCTACAAGGTAAGCTTGTGTTTTGCTAAGTGTCTTTGAAATAGAACCATTAAAGTCGATATGGTTGTCTTTAATCATGATCATATCAAAAAGTCCCATTCTATGATTGCTTCCTCCCCCTATATGAACGGCCCATTTTTCGGGATAGCGAAAGTTTGGAGTTGTTTTTCTGGTGTCTAAAAGCGTACATTCTGTGTGCGCAATTTTTTGACTCAAACGATGGGTCAAGCTAGCAATTCCACTCATGCGCTGCATACAATTTAAGACAAGGCGTTCTGTCGCTAATAAATCGTACTGTGGGCCTTCTATTGTCATAATAACATCGCCAGGAACAATTAGACTGCCTTCTTGTTTATTGACAGTGCATTGAATCGAGTCGTTGACCTGCTTAAGTATAATCTGCGCCAATTCTATTCCTGCGATGATGCCACTTTCTTTTGCTATCAATTCAACCCTATTATGTTGTTGATTACTTAAGCAGGAGAGGCTAGTATGATCTGCATGACCAATATCTTCCGCTAAGGCATTAATAATAAATTGATCGATAGGATCTTTATATTTTTTATAAAATGGGATTTGCTTCATAGTCGTGATTATAAAAGACACCCTTATTCTGTGTTAGTATCAAGGATTGATTTACCATTACATAGGCCACACTAACCATATTCCTTAATTCACAAATTTGAGGAGATAATTTATTGATATTGTATAATTCAACTACTTCAAAATAAAGGTGTTTGATTTGCTTTTGTGCGGTTAATAAACCTTTTGTGGTTTTAAAAATACCGACTTGCTCACTCATTATTTGACACAGTTGATTACGGATATTTTTCGTTTGTTTTGCTGGATTTATGTTGGTATAGCTTTGCCCTTTCCAGTTGGGAATAGTCAAATAAAAGTCTTCCCCTATGGGGTTGTTTTTTAAATCACGGTAACTATTCATTGCTGCTCTATGGGAGAAAACGATCGACTCTAACAAAGAATTAGAAGCGAGACGATTTGCGCCGTGTAAACCCGTATGCGAGCATTCTCCAATGGCATAAAGTCCCTCTAATGTAGTTCTTGAGTTCTTATCTACTTTTATACCCCCACAACTATAATGAGCGGCAGGAATCACAGGGATAAGATCACTTAAAGGATTAATCCCTACAGATCTACAGTTCTCTACAATGTTGGGGAAGTGATTTAAGATAATGTCCTTTGGAATCTGAGTAGCGTCTAGATAAACATATTTACTTTTTTGAACATTGATTTCTTGCATGATAGCGCGTGCAACAACGTCCCGGGGGGCAAGTTCTTTATTGGGGTGGTATTTCTCCATAAAAGCTTCCCCTAAATGATTTTTTAGAATAGCTCCTTCTCCTCTTAAGGCTTCTGTGATTAAAAAGGTTTCTCCCTTTACCTTTGGGAAAAGCGCGGTGGGATGAAATTGAACAAAAGGGAGCTTTTCTAGTCGAACTTTAGCCCTATAGGCAGCTCCTAAGCCGTCCCCAGTAGCAATAACAGGATTAGTTGTAAAATCGTATAATTGCCCTAGTCCTCCCGTAGTTAAAACGGTAATTTGAGCAGTGATTTTTATGATTTCTTCATTAAGAGTAGAAATGACATAGGCGCCATAACAACGTTGATGATTTGTTTTAGTGTGGTGATCTGTGATTAGATCTACTAAAATATGATTCTCGAAATATTCAATGTTATCAAATTCTTTCACCTTTTTAATTAAGGCACGTTGTATTTCTGCTCCAGAGCGATCTTTAAAGTGTACAATTCTTTTTTCAGAATGCCCACCTTCTTTGGTTAGATCTAAAAGATTGTTTTCTTTTTGGTCAAATTGAGTACCCCAATCGATTAACTCGTTTAGTCTGTTGCTGCCTTCTCGAATCACAAAATCGATAACCTCTTTATCACCTTGTTGGTCACCAGCAATATAGGTATCCTTGATGTGTTTATCAAAGGTGTCTTTTAAAAAATTAGAAACGACTGCAATTCCGCCTTGAGCATAGCGTGTATTGCCTTCATCAAGGGTGTTTTTGCAAATGAGTTTGATTTTAGTTGTCTTAGACTTTTCTGCTAATTTGATTGCATAAGTTAGGCCAGAAACTCCAGTGCCAATAACAAGAATATCTGTGTGCATTTATTTGAGGGATAGCATGCGTTCTATGGGTAATCTTGCTTTTTCTATTAACGCTTGATCAAGTTGAATCTCTGGGTTTTCGTTTTTTAAACAGCGATACAACTTTTCCATGGTGTTAAGCTTCATAAAGGCACACTCACTACAGGCACAACTATCGTCTTCAACTGGGGCTGGAATAAACTGCTTTGAAGGACATCTTTTTTGCATTTCATATAAGATACCTGCTTCTGTGGCAACGATAAACGTATCACTTTTATCTTCTTGAACAAAATTGAGTAACCCAGAGGTACTGCCAATATAGTGAGCAATTTCAAGAATTTGACTTTCGCTTTCTGGGTGGGCGATAAATTTTGCTTTTGGATATTGTTGCGCTAATTGAACAATTTTATCAAAAGAAAAGGCTTCGTGTACTATACAAGCACCGTCCCATAAAATCATATCTCGACCTGTTTCTTTAATTAAATAGCGCCCCAGATTTTTATCTGGAGCAAAAATGATTTGTTTGTCTTTAGGGATACTATTAATCACTTCTACTGCATTGCTAGAAGTACAAACAATATCACTTAACGCTTTTATTTCTGCAGAACAATTGATGTAAGTTACTACTACAGCTTCTGGATATAGTTGTTTAAAGCTATCAAAATCAACTGGAGGGCATGAATCAGCTAAAGAGCAGCCAGCATCTAGATCAGGAAGAAGGACCTTTTTTTGAGGATTGATAATCTTCGCTGTTTCTGCCATAAAATGCACTCCAGCAAAAACAATAATATCTGCTTCAGCTTTCTCGGCCATTTTTGCTAAATAAAGACTGTCCCCTAGAAAATCTGCTATATTTTGTATCCCCTCTTCTTGATAATAGTGCGCGAGAATAACTGCATTTTTTTCTTTTTTTAATCGTACAATTTCTTGAGCAAAATTAATGATTTGATTTGGGTAATGTTTAATCATTTCTTTGAAAAGTTAATAAATAGTGATTAGGTTTTGTAAATAAATATAATATAAAATTAACTTAAACGATTCGTTTATTGTGATTTTATATTCAACAGGTTATGATTATTTAGCACAAATTCGTATATTAATTTTGTAAGTTAAATTAATTCAAATCTAACGAACAACTTTTACATGAAGCCTTACTTATCTCTTTAGCATTTTTATTTTAAGCGAACAAGAATAGTTAATATTTTTTAAATTGCCACCTTGAAATGTAATATACTTAAAACAAGAAATTTACATTATAATCATGCAGTTTAAATGAAGTGTCATTTCGAGTTTTTATAGTTTTTTTTTCATAACTTCGTAAAATTAAAAATTAAACTTATTTATATGAAAACTTATAAACTATTATTAGTAATGTGTTTGCTTGCCTTGGGGACTGTTCATGCACAGACGTCTGCTAATCCATGGCAGATATCAGTTGGTTTAACCATGCCATCGATCAACAGTGATATTGTTAATAGCAGAGGAACTGTATCATCAAATGATTTAAGTGGTTCACTTGGATTACCACAAGCTTCCCTTTACAGAAAAATCTTTAAAGGATTTTCTATTGGAGGTCAAGTTGCATTAGGAAAAGCGACAAACGAAAGCGCTTCGGCAGATTTTGAATTCTTTAGCATGCACGGTGCTTTAAAATATGGATTTAATATCGACGGAAAATTTAGCCCTTATGTTAAAGCAGGCGTATATGGAAGCACTTCATTGAAAGATGGTACAGATAGTGGATCGCTTAATACGGATTATTCTAACTTTGGGACTATTGGTTTAGACTATGCTTTAGGCGATAAATTTGGCCTTTATGCAGAATACTCTGTCGGGAAAATTAACAAAAACCCTGAAGTAGACTATGGCGTGATTTCGGCTGGTCTTAGCTATGATTTTGGTGTTGGTGATAGAGATAAAGACGGCGTAAACGATAAAAAAGATAAATGTCCAGATGTTCCTGGATTAAAAGAGTTTGAGGGTTGCCCAGATACTGATGAAGATGGAATCCCGGATCCAGAAGACAATTGTCCAGAAGTGGCTGGTCCTGCAGAAAATAAAGGATGTCCAGATACAGATGGCGATACAGTTTTAGACAAAGATGACGCTTGTCCAGAAGTGGCTGGACTTGTCGAATTGAATGGTTGTCCTGATGCAGACGAAGATGGTATTGCAGATGGTGACGATGAATGTCCTGAGGAATCTGGTCCTACTGAAAACAAAGGTTGCCCTTGGCCAGATGCAGATAATGATGGCGTAGCAGATAAAGATGATGACTGTCCAGAATTAGCCGGAACGACTGAGAATGGTTGTCCAGAGTTAACAGATGAGATTATGTCTACCATAAATCAAGTTGGAAGTAACATTTTATTCCCAGCAAATGGTTCTAAAATCATGGGAGAAAAGTCGCTAAATGCAGTCGCTGAGATAAAAGCAATTCTTGATCAAAACCCTCAAGGAGTTATTTTAATTCAAGGTCATGCTTCTGTAGACGGAAGTGAAGATTACAACCAAAAACTATCACTTCAACGTGCAGAATCTGTTCGTGATCAGTTGCTAGGATTAGGTGTTGATGCAGCTCGTCTTGAGGTGGTTGCAATGGGAAGTTCTGATCCTTTAAATGGAGATCCTTCTGATCGTGCTGGGAGCAGAAGAGTAGAGTTTTACAAGAAATAATTCTTTCTACAACAAAGTAAAAGGCCGAGTAATACTCGGCCTTTTTTTTATCTTATATTATAGATTAGCTTTATAGGGCTTTTAAACGAGAGATCGTTTCAGCTGGATTATCAGATTTAAAGACAAAACTTCCAGCGACTAAAACATCTGCTCCAGCGTCTGTTAAGGCTTTAGCATTTTGATCTGTTACCCCACCATCAATCTCAATGAGCGTTGACGCACCTTTATCTATAATAAGCTGTTTTAACGCCTTTACTTTTTCATAGGTATTCTCGATAAAAGACTGTCCGCCAAAGCCAGGATTGACACTCATCAAGCAAACGATATCAATGTCTTGAATAATATCGGTGAGTAAGTGTACAGGAGTATGCGGATTGAGGGATACCCCAGCTTTCATACCACAAGACTTGATTTTTTGTAAGCTTCTGTGTAAATGGGTGCAAGCTTCGTAATGAACCGTTAAAATAGCGGCATTTAAATCTGCAAAAGTCTCTATATAACGATCTGGATCTACAATCATTAAATGAACGTCTAAAGGCTTTTTTGCATGTTCACCAATTGCTTTTAGTACAGGCATACCAAAAGAAATATTCGGGACAAAAACGCCATCCATAATGTCAATATGAAACCAGTCGGCTTCACTGTTATTTAGCATTTCGCTATCTCGCTGAAGGTTCGCAAAATCTGCTGCTAATACTGAGGGTGCTATGAGTTTCTTCATATAAAAAAGCAAGCTCGAAAGCTTGCTTAGAAATTTATCCTAAATAGGTTTTTAAAATTTTACTTCTCGAAGTGTGCTTTAAGCGGCGAATTGCCTTTTCTTTAATTTGACGAACTCGTTCTCTTGTTAGGTCAAAAGTTTCACCAATTTCTTCAAGGGTCATAGCGTGTTGATCTCCTAAACCGAAATAAAGACGAACTACATCTGCTTCACGCGGCGTGAGAGTTTCTAGGGCTCTTTCAATTTCTGTCTTTAATGACTCGTGCAATAAGGTACGGTCAGGATTAGGGGATTCACCACTATTTAATACATCATAGAGGTTAGAATCTTCTCCTTCTACTAGAGGGGCATCCATGGATACGTGGCGACCAGAATTTTTTAAGGATTCTTTTACGTCGTTAACAGTCATGTCTAATTCCTTGGCAATCTCTTCTGCAGAAGGAGCCCGCTCATGTGCTTGCTCTAGAAAGGCATAGGTCTTATTGATCTTATTGATCGAACCAATTTTATTCAAGGGTAGACGAACAATACGAGATTGCTCTGCCAACGCTTGAAGAATTGATTGACGAATCCACCAAACCGCATAAGAGATGAACTTAAAACCACGGGTTTCGTCAAAACGTTTGGCTGCCTTGATCAGTCCTAGATTTCCTTCATTAATTAAGTCGGGTAAAGTCAAGCCTTGATTTTGGTATTGTTTCGCTACAGAAACCACAAAACGAAGGTTAGCTTTAGTTAATTTTTCAAGGGCAATTTGATCTCCTGCCTTAATGCGTTGAGCTAATTCAACTTCTTCTTCGGCGGTGATTAAGTCCACCTTTCCTATTTCTTGTAAATACTTGTCTAAGGAAGCGGTTTCTCTATTAGTTACCTGCTTGGTAATTTTAAGTTGTCTCATTGATCTATTGTTGTACTTCTTTATACGTTCAAAAATCGAAATTGTTACATCTAGCCCAAAAAAAACCACTCTTTAGAGTGGTTTTTTATTTTTCAGTAAGAAATTAGTCTTTTTGTGGACGTTCTTTTCTTTCTGGACGAGGAAGTAAAGCTTTTCGCGATACTTTCTCTTTGCGTGTTCTAGAATCGATTCCAAAGTATTTTACTTCTAATTGATCTCCCATATTGACGACATCAGAAACATTTTCTGTACGTTCCCATGCTAGTTCACTAACGTGAAGAAGAACTTCATTTCCTGGTGCGTCTAGGTATTCGACTACTGCTCCAAAGTCAAGCATTTTGATTACCTTAACCTGGTAAGTGTTTCCAACAACTGCTTTAAAGGTTATAGAGTCAATTTTACTTTCAACCATGGCGATTCCTTCTGGAGAAGTCCCAAGGATTTCTACAATACCTTCTTCTGTTACTGGATCTTCGTTAATTACAATTGTACATCCAGATTCTTTTTGAAGTTCTTGAATCACTTTTCCGCCTGGACCAATTAATGCTCCTATAAACTCATTAGCAATGATTCGAGTGATCATTTTTGGTGCGTGTGGTTTCACATCTTCTGCTGGTGTGCCGATAGTTTCACTGATTTTATCCAAAATGTGAAGACGTCCTGCTCTTGCTTGTTGTAAAGCTTTTACAAGAATTTCATAAGACAAACCTTTAATTTTAATATCCATTTGACAGGCAGTAATTCCTTCAGCAGTCCCGGTTACTTTAAAGTCCATATCTCCTAGGTGATCTTCATCTCCTAGGATATCAGACAATACAGCATAACGGTCTCCATCAGAAATTAATCCCATAGCAATTCCAGAAACAGGTCGTTTGATTTGTACACCGGCATCCATTAATGCCATAGTTCCGGCACATACAGTCGCCATAGAAGATGATCCATTAGATTCTAAAACCTCTGAAACTAGACGAACAGTATAAGGGCAATCTTCTGGGATCATACCTTTTAAACCACGTTGTGCTAGGTTTCCGTGACCTACCTCACGACGAGAAGTTCCTCTTAATGGTCGTGCTTCTCCAGTACAGAAAGGTGGGAAGTTGTAGTGTAGATAAAAGTTTTCTTCCCCTTCAAAAGAAGGCATATCAATTTTATTAGCTTCTCTGGAGGTTCCTAAAGTTGCTGTGGCTAAGGCTTGTGTTTCACCACGGGTAAAGATTGAAGAACCGTGTGTAGAAGGTAAATAATCTACTTCACACCATATGGGTCTAATCTCGTCTGTTTTACGTCCGTCTAGGCGAATCCCTTCGCTCAAGGTTAGTTCGCGTACAGCTTCTTTTTCTGCTTTTCTATAGTATTCTCCAACAAGATCACCATATTCTTCTAATTCTTCTTCAGTGAAAGAAGCTTTGATTTCTTCTTTTACTTCGGCAAATGCGTTCCCGCGTTCAGCCTTAGAGGTTCCTTTTTTTGCAATAGCATAACATTTGTCATAAGCCATTTCGTGAATGCGTTTTTCAAGGGCTTCGTTACCCTCGACAATGTCATATTCACGGACTTCTTTTTTGCCAAAGGCTTCTGCTAAACGCAATTGTGCCTCGATCTGTACTTTGATGGCTTCATGAGCAAATTTAATGGCATCGGCCATCTCTTCTTCAGAGATTTCGTCCATTTCACCTTCTACCATCATGACAGAGTCTGCAGATGCTCCAATCATCATATCAATATCTGATTGTGATAATTGCTCACGGCTGGGGTTAATGACGAATTCCCCGTCAATACGAGCAACCCGTGCTTCTGAGATAGCGCATTCAAAAGGGAAGTCACTCAACTGGATGGCTGCAGAAGCGGCAAGTCCAGCTAATGCATCTGGCATAACTTCGTCGTCGTGTGACATTAATTGAATCATCACTTGAGTTTCTGCGTGATAATCTTTGGGGAATAAGGGACGTAAAACGCGGTCTACTAAACGCATTGTTAAAACCTCACCATCACTGGGGCGTGCTTCTCTTTTAAAGAATCCACCAGGATAACGACCTGCTGCAGCAAATTTCTCACGATAGTCAACCGTTAAAGGTAGAAAATCTACGTCAGATTGTTTGTAATTTGAGACAACTGTACAGAGCAACATGGTTTTTCCCATTTGCACGACAACTGATCCGTGGGCTTGCTTTGCTAGCTTTCCCGTTTCAATAGAGATTTCTCTTCCATCGCCGAGGTCGATGATCTCTTTAAAGACTTTTGGAATCATTTTTTCTTCATTTTAATTAAACCTAAGTGTTGTTGTGTTGTGTCTGTAGGTCAGCCAATGAAAAACTTTGATTCAGCTTTTTTCAGTAATTAAAATTAGTATAGGTTGGTTTATTTACGTAAACCTAATTTTTTCACGATGGCACGGTAGCGCTCGATGTCTTTTGCTTTAAGGTAATCTAATAAGCTTCTTCTTTTTCCTACTAATTTAACCAGTGAACGCTCTGTATTGTAATCTTTACGATTACTTTTTAAGTGTTGAGAAAGGTGATTGATGCGGTGAGAGAATAAAGCTATTTGGCCTTCAGCGGATCCGGTATCGGTTTTAGACGTTCCGTGCTCTGCGAAAATTTGTTCTTTTGTTTCTTTTGATAAGTACATGCTAATATTATTTCAATGATTGTTATGTATTGGCTTGTTAAGGCGCTGCAAAGATACACTAATTTATCAAAGTCTAGTGCCCTATTTTATTTTCTTATGGGTTGATTTAAAACAAGATCAATGTAGAGATTGACTTTATCTTTTAAATTTTTGCGATGAGTAATGAAATCTAAGAAGCCTTTATCTAATAAGAATTCACTGGTTTGAAAGCCTTTAGGAAGATCTTTCCCTGTGGTGTCTTTTACAACTCTTGGTCCAGCAAAAGCAATCAACGCACCAGGTTCTGAGATGTTGATGTCTCCTAGCATAGCAAAAGAGGCTGTTGTTCCCCCCGTTGTGGGATCTGTTGCAAGTGAGATGTAAGGAAGTTTAGATTCGGCTAGTTTATTCAGTTTAGCAGAAGTTTTTGCTAATTGCATTAAAGAAAAGGCTCCTTCCATCATTCTTGCTCCTCCAGATTTTGAAATGATCATGAGGGGGAGGTTATTTTTGATGGCATAGTCTGCTGCACGAGCAATTTTTTCTCCTACAACAGATCCCATTGACCCTCCAATAAAGCCAAAATCCATACATGCAATGACTATTTCTTTTCCTTTGGATTTTCCAACTGCAGTTCTAATAGCGTCTTTTAAACCTGTTTTTTTCGTGACGTCTTTAAGCCGGTCACTATACTTTTTAGAGTCTGTAAATTTCAAAAAGTCCTTTGAAACAACTTTAGTGTCGAGTTCTTTAAAATGATTGTCATCAAACAAGATTTCAAAGTATTCTTTACTGCCAATTCTAACGTGGTATTCGTCTTCTGGGCTAACATAGAAGTTGTCTGCAAGTTCTTGCGTTTCGACAATTTTCCCTGTGGGAGTTTTATACCAAAGACCTTTAGGGATGTCTTTTTTCTCTTCCGTTCGGGTTTGAATTCCCTTTTCACTTCGTTTAAACCAACTCATATAACAATGATTACCTTAAGCTAAGGTATCTATATTGTTTAAATCTTCAAACGCTTTAATCAATCTTTGTTTGAAAGTTTGTTCTCCAAGGCGTAACCATTTGCGTGGATCATAGTGTTTTTTATTGGGTTGATCTGCTCCTTCTGGGTTGCCAATCTGTGCGCTTAAGTAGTCTACTTTTTCGTTCATATAGTCGCGAATACCCTCTGTAAATGCATACTGTAAATCGGTATCGATATTCATTTTAATCACACCATATCCAATCGCCTCGCGAATTTCTTCTACAGTAGAACCAGAACCACCATGGAATACAAAGTCAACGGTGTTTTGTGCTACGTTATATTTTTCAGAAATGTATTCTTGTGAATTCTTTAAGATTTTTGGTGTAAGCTTAACGTTTCCTGGTTTGTAAACCCCGTGTACATTCCCAAAGGCGGCTGCAACAGTAAATTGATCACTTACTTTCATCAATTCTTCATAAGCATAAGCGACCTCTTCTGGTTGTGTGTAAAGCTTAGAGGCATCGACGTCAGAATTATCTACACCGTCTTCTTCACCTCCTGTAATTCCCAATTCTATTTCTAGGGTCATTTCCATTTTTGCCATGCGTGCAAGGTATTCTTTACAAAGGCTAATATTTTCATCTAAAGGCTCTTCTGATAGATCAATCATGTGAGAGCTATATAAAGGTTTTCCAGTTTCTTGATAGAACTTTTCACCAGCATCTAATAAACCGTCAATCCACGGTAAAAGATTTTTGGCGCAATGGTCTGTGTTTAAAATAACGGTAGCACCATATAGTTCTGCTAACTCATGTATGTGTTTTGCCCCAGCAATTGCACCAGCAATAGCAGATTGTTGATTATCATTACTTAGTCCTTTACCTGCATTAAATTGAGCCCCTCCATTTGAAAATTGAATAATCACTGGACTGTTTAATTCTGCAGCTGTTTCTAAGACTGTGTTGATAGAGTTATTTCCAATCACGTTGACAGCCGGAAGTGCAAATTTTTTGGCTTTAGCAAATTGAAAAATTTCTTGAACTTGGCGGCCAGAGGCAACACCTTTTGGGAAAGTTGTATTCATCTTTTGGTTTTAGGCAGCAAAAATAGCAAAAATGGCTTAAAAGGGATAATTTATTCCAATATTAAAGACAGCTTTTCTAATGGCAATTTGTGATCCCCAACGATCTTCTGGGGCTTGAGAGGGATCAAAAGTTTTAAAAGCAGTATCCAGGCGGAAAATAAAGTAATCAAAATCATATCTTAGGCCAAATCCTGTTCCCACGGCCAGTTGATTCAAATCTCTAAAGTCGTTTAAATTTTGTTTAGGGTCTGGGACATTGTTGTTGATGTTCCAAATATTTCCTGCATCAATAAAAAATGCCCCTTTTAAAGACCCCAGAATGGGGTAACGATATTCTAGATTAAGGGCAATTTTAAAGTTAGCTTCATTAAATTCATTGATACCATTGCTTGACCCGGGTCCCAATTTATAGGCCTTCCATGCCCTATTGTCATTAGAGCCTCCAGCATAGTATGAACGGGTAAAAGGAATACTATTTGAATTCCCATAGGGAAGGGCAACTCCTGTGAAGCCTCTAAAGGCAAGTATTCTTTCTCTACCCACTTCCCAGTGCTTGATATAGCTTACTTCTGATTTGAAATACTGGGTAGGCGCAAGGTTAAAAATATATCTATTTCCATCACTGTTTTTAAGAGTATTCGTAACATTTAAAAGGCTATTGAGTAAGTTTCCTACCCATTCTAACTTAACTTTAAACTGTGAAAAACTTTCATCAACAATGCTTTCTTGATCATTCTTAGTAAAGCTAAAAGAAGACCCAACAATAAAATTATTTGCAGTTAAACGATTTTTGCGTTCGTTGATGTTAGACACATTGGTGTATAAATAATCTTTTGGAGTGAGGGTAGTGCGTTGATCTAAAACGTGACTAATAAAGAGATCTGCTCCAGTAGGGAGAGCTAAATCACCTTTTTCATTTAAGTATGGACTTTTGTTCCCTGGCAGGCTTCGAGCTATGTTATTTAAGCGATCATAAGAATTGCGATAAACATTAAAATAGTTACTTATGGCTCTATTGTCGACATATTCAATATCAGCAAGTTTTAAAGTGAAAGTATAAGTGGGTTTTGTTTTCCATTGATATTCGAAGTTTCCTGTAAAACTTTGTCTATCAAGACCAATATTTTCTTGAAGGGAAATCCCTAATGAAATATTTGTTTTCACATTGATATTTTCAAAAAAAGCAGTCTTTATTTTTTTTGGGGCTAATAAACGCGGTACTCTAAGCAGTAGATTTCCTCCCACTTCAAATAAGTTAAAGAAGGTGCTTTTTTGTTCTGCTACATCGCGAGAAGATCCCACGGTACTCTTTATCCCAAACTCAAGAATTTCTGCTCCTCTAAAAACGTTTCTACTGATAACAGAAGAACCTAAAGTGATCCCTATATCCTGAATGTTTGAATGTGAAACGTCAAAGTCAAACCCAAGTGAAAAACGTTCTCTAGGACTCAGGTATATATCTGCATCAAGAAAAGAAGGAGCTTTATTAACCGCGTCATAACTAATGGTGGGGTATTTAAAATTTTGTAATTCGTTAAAGTAGCGATAAGTGGTTGTTCTGTCATGATAGCTGTAGGGTTGTTCTGGTATGATTTGTACTCCTTTTACTAAAACAGAGGGTTTATATTTTAGCGGTCCAACTGAAAATATGTTAATTCCATTAAAGTTGATTGAATCTGTATAGGCAGAAAAATCTTGTTCAGGATTTTCTATATAGATAGAAAGTGATCTAATCTTCTGGACTTTATAAGGCAGTTCAACTAGGGTATCTTGAATCCGTTTTTGAGCATTTTTAATTTCAACAACTATAGGGATTTTAGTGTCAATTCCTAAACTGTCTTTAAAGGCCTTAAAACGAATAGAACGTTGCTGAAAATTGAAAATTCCATTATTTCTAAAAACATTAATTAATCGCTCTCTTTCTGCATTAATGTCTTCTACTTTAAATGCGTTTCCTTGTTTTAAGATGCTTTCGCTTTGATGGACTTTATAGACGGAATCAATGTCTTTTGACCCCGCTACATTTGTAATGCTATCAAGTGTAAATCGTGGCCCAGTTTTTACCTTGTAACGAATAGAAGATTTTTGAGGGGCGATTTGCGTTACTATGGCTGTTGATGTAGCATTGAAATAGCCCAGATTATTATAATACTGGGTAAAGAGTGAATTTGTCAAAGCAATTTTTTCTGCATTGACTAAACTAGGATTTTCACCTGTCTTTTTGATCCAGTTAGAAAAATCTACTTTGTATTTCTTAAGCTGCTCAACTTGTTTGGGTGAAAACCACTTATTAAGTCGTTTTGCTCTTTTGGGCTTTTTATTCAGCCAAGTCTCAAAACGTTCTTCGGGATTATATTCACTTAAATTATAAAGGTGAAGTTTAAATGGGATCCCAAAAATTCTTTCATTTTCTGGGGTTTGAGACAAAATCAATACAGGGCCTTGAGTTACGTCTTCTTCATTCAGCACAAAACTTTGTTTGACAATTAAGCTTTCTTCTTGTGTTAATTTTTTGGTGCTACTACAGCTGTGTAAAATCACACATACCAGAAGGAGAATCACTATGTTTGTATTGGCCAAATTCAAGAAGGGAAACTTTAATGGCAAAAATACATCATTTATGATTACCAAAAAGGAGCTCAAAGAGATCAATTTACTGGGTACCAAAAAATGGCGAAAAATGCATCAACGTTTCGTGGTAGAAGGTAAAAAATCTGTCAAAGAATTTATGGCACAAGGTTTTCAGCAAAACGCATTATATTCTATTGCATCAACCCCACATGAGGGAGCTGTTTTAGTAACAGAAAAAGAAATGCAAAAAATGAGTTTTTTGAAAAACGCCTCTCCCTTATTAGGGGTATTTGCTATTCCTCAGCACAAAGCTATCCCAATTAAGGGACGAATTTTAGTCCTTGATAAAGTAGCAGACCCAGGTAATCTGGGGACTATCATACGCATTTGTGATTGGTTTGGAATCAAATATATAATAGGCTCTTTAGATACAGTTGATTGTTATAACCCTAAAGTAGTTCAAGCAAGTATGGGGTCTCTAGCCCATGTAGAATTTCATTACCTTGATTTAAATGCGTTCTTTTCTGATGATCAACGACCCGTATATGGGACTTATCTAGAGGGAACTTCTATTTATAATGCAAGCCTACCAGAAGATGCCCTATTAGTAATGGGAAGCGAGGCTAATGGGATTTCAGATAAAGTAAGTTCTTTTATTGATCACAAGATTACAATACCTAGAAAAGCATCTAATGGTCCAGAAAGCTTAAATGTTGCGATTGCTACTGCATTGATCCTGGGGGAGATCTCTCGATAACTTACTCAAAAGTTAAATTTATAACGACTCCTCTTGAGATCAAGTTGACAATATTAGAGGTCCATGGACTAATTCCACTAGTTCCATTATCAGGAATTAACTCGTTTTGAATAGAAAAGATTCCTCTTATAGAAGGAGAAAACTTAAAATAAACTAGATAAAAATCTATACCAAAACCTACTTCATAGTTGAAGGTTTGTCCAGTAACTCTAAAAACATTGTTGAAGTTATCGTCATTGTTTTTTTGATTACTTGAAAGATTAAAAGAGGTGGACATTCCCCCCACGAGATAAGGTTTCCAATTGTTGATGCGCTCTCCACTAAATTTGATTAACAGCGGTAAATGGATGTAAGTCGATTTCACCTCCCTCAAGCCATCATTTTCAGAAGTGTAGCTGGGAAAGTTCCTTTGCCATGCGGCTGACTCATAAGGGTAAAGTAAATTTCTTTGTGTGTAATACAATCCTGGTTCAATGCGTAAATTGAGGTAACGATTGATTCTTAAATCCCCAACAAGGCCTACATTAAACCCTAGATTCTTTTCTAATTCAATGTTGGGATACCCTTGACCGCTTATTCGAGCGTTGTAATCACTTACATATTCAATTTGATAACCAAAGTCATTAAATCCAAAAAAATAGCCGTAATGAATAATCTTTTTATCAAAATTTTGGAGATTTTGCACCCGTTCTCTAACCCTATAGTATTGGCCTACACAGCAATGCCCTCCTAAAAAAAGGAGACATAAAAACAGTGATAAGGATAGTATTTTAGGGCTTTGTTGCACTGTATATAGAAGCAACCCCTAAGGTTTGTGGGTTGTCTCTTACTTCTATAAACCCAATTTTCTTCAAAATATTGTTGAAAGCATGACCATGTGGAAATACTGCAGCAGAATCTGTAAGATATTGATAAGCTTTTTGATCTCTACTAAAGATTCGACCAATCAATGGCACCATCCATCCGCTGTAAATTTTATAGCCTTGTTTAAAAGGGAAACGTGTAGGAACAGCGGTCTCTAATACCAGTAAAGTTCCTTTTGAGCGAAGCACCCTAAAAATTTCAGAAAGTCCCTGTTCAAGATTTTCAAAATTACGCACTCCAAAGGCAACAGTTGCAACGTCAAAATAATTATCGAGATAAGGGAGTTTTTCTCCATCTCCTAAAACCATACTTATTTGCTTATCTAGCGCTAATTTTTTAACTTTTTCTGCTCCTACAGATAGCATTCCAGGTGAAATGTCTAGCCCAATGATCTCTTCTGCAGCAGTGGTTTTAAGGGCAATGGCAAGATCTCCTGTGCCAGTAGCGATATCGATTATACGCTGGGGTTTATTTTCTCCCGCTAGGTATACTACTTTTTTTCTCCACGATTGATCAATCCCTAACGATATTACTCTATTGAGTATATCATATTGTTTAGAAATCCCATCAAACATCTTTGTAACCTGCTCCTTTTTACTGGACACAGAACCTTTATAAGGGGTAACCATCTTTTTCATAGACCACAAAGATACTTCCTTTACAATAATTTATAGGGAATTATCCCTCTAGTTTCGTTTTAAACTTCACTATATTTGTACAAGTTTTCGAAACACAAAAGATGAGAATTATCATTGCTGGCGCAGGGGAAGTAGGATTTCATTTAGCTAAATTACTTTCTTTCGAATCGCAAGACATTACCTTAATTGATACCCATAAAGAGCGATTAAATTACGCTGAAAATCATTTGGATATTAAAGCAATTAAAGGAGACGCCACTTCATTAGACTTAATGAAGCAAGCCAATGTTGCGAGCTCGGACTTATTTATTGCAGTTACAGAACATGAGACGACTAATATTACTATTTGCGCCTTAGCTAAACAGTTGGGCTGTGCTAAAACGATTGCTCGTATTTCAAATAATGAATTTATCCATAATCATGGGGAAATTAGTTTTGAAAAATTAGGCGTAGACGAATTGATCTCTCCTGAAGAGCTTGCTTCATCAGAAATACAGCAACTGCTTGACCAATCTGCTTTTAGTGACAGCTATGAATTTGAAGAAGGAGCCTTGACCCTTGTGGGGACAACCTTAGAAGAAAGCGTTCCTTTTGTGGGTAAAACAGTAAAAGAAGCGGCTAAAATTTTCCCAGATGTTCACTTTATGCCCATTGCTTTGCAACGCAAGGGGACACAATACACCATTATTCCAAGGGGAGATACTCCTTTTGAAGCACACGATCTGGTTTACTTTATTACCCTAAAGGAAGGGGTTGAAGAGTTGTATAAATTAACAGGAAAGAGCAAAGAAGTTATCAAAAATGTCATGATTCTTGGCGGTGGAAAAATTGGATTAAGCACGGCGAAATCTCTTTTAGCCAAAAAATTCAATGTTGTTTTAGTCGAGCAAAATAAAAATAAAGCCTTTGAACTATCCGATCAGATTCCAGATGCTATGGTAATTCATGGCGATGGAAGAAATGTAGAATTACTTGAAGAAGAAGGACTCGAGGCAATGGATGCTTTTATCTGCGTGACAGAAAATTCTGAAACTAACATCATGTCCTGCTTAATGGCTAAGTCTAAGAAGGTAAAGAAAACCATTGCCCTAGTAGAGAACATGGATTATTTCCAGCTATCACAATCGATAGGGATTGATACTCTAATCAATAAAAAGCTATTGACTGCGAATACGATCTTTCGTTATATAAGAAGAGGCGAGGTAGTTGATTTGACCACACTAAACAGTTTAAATGCTGAGATTTTAGAGTTTATCGTTAAACCAGAATCTAAGGTAAATGGGATGTTTATTAAAGATATCGATTTTCCTCGTTCTGCTACTATTGGAGGAGTTATTAAAGAAGGGAAGGGAATTATCGCTTTAGGAGATTATAAGATCAAAGCAGGTGACCGTGTGGTTGTGTGTAGTTTACCTCGAGCATTAAGTAAAGTAGAAAGTTTATTCCTTTAAGATGCACAAGCTAAACAGTGAGATAATTTGCTATTTGATGGGAGTTTTACTTCTTTTTAATGGTGGGTTCATGCTCTTGTCAAGTTTTGTGAGCATCTTGACAAATGATGGACAAACCCTTGCATTATCCCTAGCGGCATTACTCACCTTACTGGTGGGAATTATATTAATGTTGATTACCCGTAATCACACCAAACAACTCAATAAACGCGATGGATATCTTGTCGTGAGTTTAGGCTGGATATTAATGACTCTTTCTGGGATGTTACCCTACTTATTTACGGGAGTTTTTCCAGATATCTTTTCTGCTTTTTTTGAAACCATGTCTGGCTATACCACTACGGGTTCTTCGGTTTTAGCAAATGTAGAAATAGTGCCAAAGGGGATTTTGTTTTGGCGAAGTACCACCCACTGGATAGGAGGGATGGGGATCATCGTTTTAGCCATTGCTATCTTACCGCTCTTAGGGATAGGTGGGATGCAGTTATTTACCGCAGAAGCACCTGGGCCAAGTAGTGATAAATTGCACCCAAGGATTACAGACACGGCAAAGCGACTATGGTTTATTTATGTTGGCTTTACCCTAGTTGAAACCTTTCTATTATGGATTGCAGGAATGTCTTTTTTTGATGCAATAAACCATGCAATGAGTACCGTTTCTACAGGTGGGTTTTCTACCAAAAATGCAAGTGTAGCCTTTTGGAACAATCAACCGCTAATTCAATACATCATTGCTTTTTTTATGTTTATTGCAGGGATGAATTTTGTGTTGAGTTATTTTGCGCTCACTGGGCAAATAAAAAAAATATTTAGAGACGAGGAGTTTAAGTTTTTTAGTCGAATGATTCTTTTTTGTGTGTTTATTGTTGCTGTATTTATCTATACTAAAGTAGATTTATCGGTTTCAAATTCATTTGATCACCCACAAGTACTAGGTAAAATAGAGAGTGCAGTAAGACATGCGCTTTTCCAGGTAATCGCCATAGTCACAACGACGGGATTTGTCACAGCAGATTTCACTTCTTGGACCCCGTTTTTGACACTGTTATTTTTTGCTTTAATGTTTATGGGAGGTTCTGCTGGTTCTACCTCTGGCGGAATCAAAGGAGTACGACATTACTTGATGATCAAAAGTGGTTTTTTAGAGTTTAATCGCGCTTTACATCCTAGTGCAGTATTACAAATTCGATATAATAAGGGCGTTGTGCAAGACAATGTTATCCAAAATCTTTATGGCTTTTTTATTTTGTATATGTTGTCTTTTATTATTGGTTCATTAGGGTTTTCCATGATAGGACTTGATTTTGTTTCTTCTATTGGGATAGCTGCTTCTAGTTTGGGGAATGTAGGTCCTGCATTAGGAGAATTTGGTCCTTCTTTTAATTTTAGTGGCTTATCTATGGCAGGGAAATTGTGGGCTTCTTTCTTAATGTTACTCGGTCGTCTAGAACTCTTTACCGTCTTAATTCTATTCACTCCTTTCTTCTGGAAAAGAATTTAATAAGAGTATTGATCTCCCCAGCGATCATTCAAAAATCGTTTAAATTGCTCTTCTTTTGGGTTCCCACCGGGTTGATAAAATACCGTCCCTTCAATTTCTTGGGGTAAATATGCTTGTTGTACAAAGTTATTTGGATAATCATGGGCATAAAGATATCCTTTTCCATAGTCGAGTTCTTTCGTCAACTGTGTTGGAGCATTTCTTAAATGTAGTGGTATAGGGAGATTCCCTGTTTCTTTAACTGTTTGTAAGCTTTTATTGATGGCGAGATAAGCTGCATTACTTTTTGGGCTACAGGCCAGATAAGTTGCACACTGACTTAAGATGATACGTGCTTCTGGCAGTCCAATTGCTTGCACAGATTGAAAAGTAGTGTTGGCTAGGACAAGTGCGGTGGGGTTTGCATTCCCAATATCTTCAGAGGCTGCAATTAAGAGTCTTCTAGCAATAAACTTTACATCTTCTCCACCCTCGATTAAGCGGGCTAGCCAATATACTGAAGCATTAGGATCACTGCCGCGAATTGATTTGATAAACGCAGAAGCAATATCATAATGCAACTCCCCTTTTTTATCAAATAATACTGTATTGGTTTGCGCTTGTTTTAAAACCAAGTCATTTGTTATCTTGATTTCTTTTTCTGGAGCAGAGAGTACAACTAATTCTAATAGTGAAAGCAGCTTTCTTGCATCACCTCCAGATAAGCTCAACAATGCTTCTTCTTCTACCATTGTGATGTGGTATTTTTTTAAAACGATATCTGTTTTGATTGCTCTAGTTAAAAGCGTCCTTAAATCGTCTGCTTCAAGCGGCTTTAAAGTGAATGTTTGACAGCGTGATAATAGGGCATTGATGACTTCAAAACTGGGGTTTTCTGTGGTCGCTCCAATTAAGGTAACATAGCCTTTTTCAACTGCTCCTAACAAAGAGTCTTGTTGTGATTTGCTAAAACGATGGATTTCATCAATAAATAATAGGGGGGCCTTATTGGTGAAAAGTCCACCCGCATGCTTGGCTTCTTCAATTACTTCTCTCACCTCTTTAACACCAGAATTTATGGCAGAAAGATTGTAGAAAGGTCGTTCGTGTGCTTTTGCAATTAAGGTTGCTAAAGTTGTTTTACCCGTTCCTGGAGGTCCCCATAAAAGCAAGGAGGGTAAATTCCCACTAGCAATCATTTGAGAGAGTGATCCCTTTTCGCCCACTAAGTGTCCTTGACCGACATAGTCGGCTAATTTTTGTGGACGTAAACGTTCTGGTAAGGGTGTTTGCATGCTTTAAGTAAAGTTTCGCTGACGTAATACTTCATATAAGACCGTCCCGCAGGCAACAGATACATTCAATGAAGAGATGTTTCCTAACATGGGAAGTTTAACTGTTTTGTCTAGAATCGCTAAGGTACTTTTTGTAATCCCTTTTTCTTCAGATCCCATTACAAGTGCTAAAGGGCCTGAAATATTTTCTTGATAAACCGTGTTTTCAGCTTTTTCTGACATGCCAACGGTTTTGATATCGCAGGCTTGTAACTGATAAATCGCATCCTTAAGGTGATCTACTTTTGCTATAGGGATACTAAAAATTGCGCCTGCAGAAGTTTTAATGGTGTCAGAATTTATTCTAGCACTTCCAGTTTGTGGTAAGATAATGCCATCTACTGCAGTGGCAGAGGCAGACCGTATAATGGCCCCTAGATTTCTGGTATCTGTGATTTGATCTAGAAGGAGGAAAAGGGGAGGAGCGTCTTTTTCCATTGCTTTTTCAATCATGCTCTCTATGGGAACAAAATCAATAGGAGAAATTGCGGCGATAGCCCCTTGATGGTTTTTTGCATTAAAGCGATCTAAGCGTTCTTTAGGAACATAACTGTGAGTAACATTATTTTCTCTTAATAAACGCTCTAGTTCCTTAAAAACAGGGCTAGCTTGTCCTTTTAATAGCCATACCTTTTCAATGGATTGTTTTGCTTCAATACATTCAATAATGGCTCTAACACCATAAATTTCTTGTTTCTCCATGGTTTGTTTTGTGATAGTAAGATAAAAAAAAACCACCTCAATTGAGGTGGTTTTTTTATTGTACAATGATTAAATTAATAACCAGTATTTTGCGTAACATTTGAATTTGCATTAAGCTCATCAGCAGGGACTGGATATGCAAATTTATTGTTAGGATATGTTAATGTACCAAGTTCATTTTCAAGAGTACCGTGGTAGATTATATCAGAACCAGAACGCATTAGGTCGTCAAAACGAAATCCTTCAAACATAAGCTCTTTTCTTCTTTCAAGCATTATATTGTCAACTGTTGCAGGAGTAGTACTTGCTCCTCTAGCAGTTTGTAGGCTATTCAATTGGGTTGTTGCATCGCCAGTATTTCCACTTCTGAATAAAGCTTCTGCATAGTTCAAGACAATTTCTTCGTAACGAATAATAGGTACATTATCCCAACCATTAATGTCTGGGTATTTACCCAAATTAGTTAGTTTATCCCCTTGGTATCCTAAGATACCTGCACGAACATCACCAGCTTCGAATAAAGCTTCAACACTCGCCATTGGTTGAACATCACCATATCCAGTTCCACCTGGTGCAAATTTATAAATATATCCTAAAGAATTTCCACCAAGGTTATCAGTCTGGCTGTAGGCTAACTCAAAGATTGAGTTAACATTCTTTTTAGTCGCATAACTACCTACAAAGTTAGCACCAGGGATAATAGAATATTCTCCTGAATTAATAACCAAAGCTGCATTTGTACTTGCAGCAGCCCAATCTCCAAAGTAAATCGCTACTCTTGATGCTAGTGCTGGTGCAGCAAATTTAGATATAAACTCTTTATCATCGTATTGGGTATCCATCATACTGTATGCAGTTGCAAGATCACTCATTATTACATCTTTAACTTCATTTACTGAAGCACGAGAAGGATATAAATCGTCTCCTTTAAATGTAGTCACAATTGGCACACCTAAAGTTCCTCCAGAATGTTGCTGACCGTAAATACGAAGTAAATCAAAATGAGCTAAAGCCCGAAGAAAATGAGCTGACCCTTGATAGTGACTTGCTAAGGCTGCATCTCCTTCAAGAGAAGTAGCGTCCTGCTGAATTATAACATTTGCTAAAGCAATTACGCCATAACAGTTATCCCAAATCCCACCTGAATTCTCATTGTAGTTAAATTCACCTTGAGTAGTATATCTACCTGAGTTTCCATTAGAAAACGCATTATCAGATCGCACTTCGTTAAGGGCTATCATTTCACGTCCCCAGTAACCAGAGCTCGTTGCTCTGTTCAACGCACCTTTTAAGATTCCATATAGGTTATCAACTTTAGTTATCGCTCCTTCTACAGACTTATCTTGTGAGAGCGTAGGCTCTAAATCCTCAGTAGCGCATGCTGATGTAATAAGCAGTAGCGCAAAAATTGAGGTTACACTGAATAGTTTAAAATTTATTTTTTTCATTTTTATTAAAATTTAAGGTTAAGCCCGACAATAAAAGATTGTGTCGGAGGTGTTTGAAGTCCAGTTTCACCACCTAAATCAACTTCTGGATCCCATTTTTGATAGTCACTTTTCTTCCATGTAAGTAAGTTATTACCTCTTACATATAGACGAAGACCATCCAAACCAGTTCCAGCAAGAGTAGATTTATCGAAATTAAATCCAAATGTCAATGTTCTTAAACGAGCCCAATCACCATCATATAGAAATTTTGAGTGACGTTGCCATGGCACTGTACCAGCTGTTATTTGCCCGTTTCTAGTTACATCCCCTGGTTGTCTCCAAGCATCTGTTAAAAGTGATGAATAACCTTGATAAGGACCAACAGAGAATCCTACAGCACTTTCATTTATATATCTGTGCCATCCTTCATAAACTTTATGACCACCAGCATAAAAACCATTAGCATCTAAAAAGAAGCCCTTGTAGTCTAAGTGAATGTTTAAACCAGCAGTAAAAGTTGGTAAAGCACTACCACCTTGTAAAACCTGCTCTGCCTCGTTGAAAACTGTTGTTGTAGCTCCGTCAACTCCGTTGACATACCATTCTTCAGCTCCTGTTTGAGGATTTACTCCAGCCCATGTAGGTAAGAACCATGCATAAATAGGCTGTCCTTCATCAATGAGTGTTGTACTTGTTTGGAGTTTAATTGTATCACCGTTTGGATCTTTGGCAAGTTTTGTGATTTCATTTTCTGTTGTAGCTAAGTTCCCTCCAATCGAGAAATTAAAATCTTCAGAACTAATTACATTATAATTAAATTCAAATTCAATACCAGAGTTTTTGACTGAACCGACATTTGCAGTTTGGCTATCGAATCCTGTAGTTAGGGATAAAGGAACGTCTAGAAGTAAGTCTTCAGAAAGTCTATTATAATACCCTAAAGATCCAGCTAATTTCCCGTCAAACATTCCAAAGTCAACGGCAACATCATAACTATAGTTGGTTTCCCAACTTAAATTACTATTACCAAATGTACTTGTGTATACAGCACCTTGACCAGCATAATCAGCATCATATGCTAACAAAGCTTGATATTGATTTGTGCTGATATTTGCATTACCTGATTTACCATAAGATGCCCTAAGCTTTAAATTATCAAAAATATCACTATCTGCTAGGAAATCTTCTTTATGTAAATTCCATGCAGCACCAATCGAGTAGAAATCCCCCCAACGATTGTCAGGTCCAAAACGAGAATTACCTTCTCTTCTGTAAGTTAAATCACCAACGTATTTTCCGCTAAATCCAACGTAGTGAACAGACGCAAGGTAAGCACCTACATGCCAATCAGAATAACTTGAACTTACACCCACTGGTGATCCAGCGTTATCAAGATAGAATAAACCTGCATCGGGGAAGCTTTCTCCATCAGCACTTAAATAGGTAGATCTGTATGTTTGATATTCTTGAAGTAATTTGAAGTCAAATGAATGGTCATCATTCAATTCCCAGTTGTAATCTAAGTAGTTTTGAACAACATAAGTTACTGCATTACGGTGAGCATCAGATAGTTCTCCACCGTTAGGTACTGAATAACCATAAATAGTATTACTATAGCTTTTTCGGTCATAAATTAAATAGTCAATATTTAATCTTGTTCCGAAAGTTAATCCCTCCATGATATCATAAGACAATGAATTGTTTGTTACAATTCTTGTAAATTTAGTATCATTAATGTTTTCTCTCGTAATGTAGAGTGGGTTAGGAACACCACCACCATATTGATTAGGGGTTCCATCTTCATTTAAAACTTGGAGTAAAGGATTTCCAAAGAACTTAGCTGTTCTAGGCCCTTCAAAATAAGCACTTTGTTCCAAAATACCCTCTTGTTCTGTAACACCTACTGAATTATTACTTGAAAAGGTTAATTTATCATTAAGTTTCCTAGTTATATTGAGAGCTCCAGAAATCCTGTCAAAGCTTGCACCAATTACTGTTGCTTCTTGCTTCATGTATCCAAGAGAAGCATAAAAAGTACTTTTTTCATCTCCACCAGATGCAGAGAAATTGTGTTCTTGAATAGGAGCATTATCATTTGTAATCGCATCAGCCCAATTTGAATCTGGTCTTCCATTTGCGTCCCAAGTAGTGTAACTACCTACATTGGCAAGAATGTAGTCTCCTGCATCTGAAATAGATGAGAAAGTACTTGGGTTATCGTTAAATAAACCTTCCGAGTATAATTCAAATCTCTGTTGAGCAGTTAACATTTCAGGCCCGTATATAGCATCGTTTTGAACACCATAGTAAGAGCTAATATTAAATTTAGCCTCACCAGATTGACCACCTTTAGTAGTAATCAAAATAACCCCGTTTGCACCACGTGCACCATACTGTGCAGTTGAAGCCGCATCTTTTAGAACAGATATACTCGCAATATTATTTGCGTCAATAGCAGAAAGTGCAGACATAAAAGAGGATGCATCACTGTTACTAACGTTTCCGTTGACAACAGGAACTCCATCAATTACGTATAAAGGTTCATTTCCTGCGGTAATAGAGCTTATACCACGAATCCTGATTTGCGATGTAGATCCTGGCGTTCCAGAGTTTTGGGTAATGGTTAAACCAGCAACCTGCCCTTGTAGTGCTTGATCAACTGTTGGTACAGTTAATTGCGTCAAATCTTCAGAATCAAGTTGTGTTACAGAACCAGTTACCTCAGAACGACGTTGAGATGTATATCCAAGAATAATTACCTCCTCAAGTTCGTTATCAGCTGATAATGTTATGTTGAAATCATCAGCACTTGCACTTATTTCAGCAGTTGAATATCCAATGAAACTAATTTCTAAAACAGCATTTTCTGCTACTTCAATCGAGAAGTTTCCATCGAAATCTGTCGATACACCATTGCTTGTTCCTTTTTCAATAACAGTAGCGCCTGGTAATGGGAGTCCCCCATCATCTAGCACTGTCCCTGCTACAGTTTTTTGCGCCCATCCGCTAAATGCAATCAGCATAAAAGCAGATGATAGTATTAATAGTTTTTTCATGTTATATATAGTTAATAATCCACAAATATAATATTTTATTCATATTATGTTAAATAAATATTAAAAAAATATTGTAATTAAATAAAACATGTAAGAGGGCTATTAAGGCTTAGATGTTTTATCATTCCTTTTGATATTATTAAGGTATTTAAACAGGAAGCTTATTTGAAGTCGTCATTGAAGATGAAAATTTAATACAATAAAAAACCAGAGAAACAATTCTCTGGTTTTTTATTTCTAGAGTCAACAATTATTGTTGCGCATCTATTTCTAATGTTGGTATTGGATAGATCATTTTATCTGATCCCGCTGGGATAACTTTATCAGCTCCTGGTTGTATTCGATTTAAACGACCATCTTGTCTGTTAAGGCCAACGCCCAATCGAGCCATATCAAAAGAAGCCACTCCTTCACCAAACAATAGATCGTTCGAAGTTCTTGAATAGTAACCTAGGCCAAGATTAACACTATTAAATAATCTCATTTCTAAATTAACACCAAAACTTGATGACTTCTCCCATGTGATTTCTCTACCACCTAAGCTGAAGAGCGCTTGTGTTAAAGAACCGTTATTTTCATCAATTTCATATTGATTTTCATAGGCCACAAGGTTTCTGGTCCCTGTACCAGGATAAAATATTCTATCGTTACCAGATGTACCATAGTTCGCAGCTAGTTTAGCATAGTTGATAAAACTTAAGTCTTTAAGAAATTCTTCATTAGTCATGATCCATGAGGCACCTGCCGACCAGAAGATTCCCCAACGCTCATCTGGATGAAATACAGAAGAGGCGTCGTATCTTCCCGTTAGATTGAGGTAATATTTATTGTCAAACCCATAAATGAATCGAGAAAAATAACCTTCAGTGGTGTATTTAGTATTGTAGTTACTGGCCGAGTTATAGACCGCGGTGTTATCTAGAATAGGGCTCAAAGTCCCAATAACATTTGTTTTGTAGAGGCTTAATGTTGTGAATTTTTCTTCATAAGTCTCATGTCCTAATAAAACGTCATAACTGTGACGACCATATTCTTTTTTCCAGGTTAATAACTGCTGATTGGTAAGCGCTGAAAAATTGTTTTTACCATTTTGTAAAGTACCATTTAATGAAGTAGCACCAACAGAAGAACCTGGTTTACTGAAGTAAGTTGATTGATCAACTTCAGTTAAATAATTTAATATATATTCAAATTTGATATCAAAAGGTAAATCAATTTTAGCTCTTAAAGCAGTATTGAAATTATCGGTCTCATTGGTCACATCACTCTGCTCGATATGAGCCAAAGGATGTTCTCCTTGGCCATAATATCTGGGGCCTCTTATTGTTCCATCAGATAAATTTTGAATACTACCCATATCATAAGCATATCCGCTATTAGAAATATTAGAAGGAATTGGACTCCAGTTTAAATCGTATTGATAAACAGGATAAATAGGAGCAATATTTCTAGTCCATTGGAAGGCATTGTTGTATGATGTCGAACCGTCAAGAGGAACGAACTGACTGTTTGATTTAGCATAAGAAACATCACCTGAAAGGGAGACTATGTCAGCAATTTCTGTTGCATTAACTTTTAAACGGGCTGTTTTTCTGTTGAAATTACTTTGTACAGTATAACCATTGTTGTCTTCCGTCCCCATAGAGAAGTAATAATCAATTTTTTCTGCACCTCCAGAGATGTTAATATTTGTAGATGAGAAATTAGCATTGTCTCTAAAAAGAGCATCTTCCCAGCGATCGTTGACCAATAAGTTTGCCGCGCTATTTAATCTTCCAGCGATGAATTTTGCCAAACAACTACTCCGCATGGGTCTAATTTAATATGCGATGAGAATCAAAAGCAAAAAAATATTTGCCATTGCTTCAAATTGTACTTGTTCACCTTCTTTTAGGTGATTAACATTATTATGGGTTATCACCTCACTATCTACTGGGGTAACTTAAAGATTGACACTATAATTAATAACTCCTTTTTCTATATATTCTACAAGACAGAAGAAAAGAAAACTAAAGCACAAGGTTTTTTGGTGATAAGGAATAAGGTATTAAATTCGACCAAAAAGGTAAAAAATTTGGTATATTACATGTATTATTAATATGTCTTATGAAAAATCTTTTAACCTATTGTGCTTTGTTTTTTGTGTTGAGTTGCTCTCCTACTAAACTACGTTTTGAACGCCCAGTAGACACGACCAGTCGCCCAATAAGTATTCAAGAAAAAAAACAGTATGCCTATCCAGAAAATGATGTGGTGTTTAGTAATGACTTTGATGGTGCACGACTCAATGGAGTGACACAAAAAAATGACAGTACTTATCGACTGCGTATCACCCCAGAAAATATTCCGATTAATAATAGTGCTTATTTCGCTTTTAAGATTAAAAGCACTAAAGCGCAAAATCTTTATTTACAATTCGATTATCCTCCACCTTATACCCATCGTTATGTCCCTAAAATCAATAGGGGAAATGGCTGGACAATCGCAGCAGATGAATTGATGGATACGCTCGAAGGACGAACGCAGCTAAAATTAGCGAAGGTTAGTGGCACTGTTTTAGTATCTGCACAAGAATTGCAGAATAGTGGGCATGTTGCCCAATGGGCAGAGGCTCAACAAACTAAAAATCCTATAATCGATTTTAAATCCATAGGGGAGACTACCTTAGGAAAACCTATTTGGGTCATGGATATTCAACAAGGGAACGCTAAGGGGAAACCTGTAATTGTTTTTTTTACACGTCAGCATCCACCAGAAGTGACAGGATACTTAGCCTTTAAAGCGTTTATGGAAGAGCTACTAAATAAAACAGACTTGTTTGATGATTTTTTTGAGAAATATCACGTCTTGGCCTTCCCATTAGTTAATCCAGACGGGGTGGATCTAGGACACTGGCGCCACAATGCCGGTGGAGTTGATACCAACCGTGATTGGAGTAAATACCGCCAACCCGAGACCAGAGCCATAGTTAAATACATTGAAAAAACATTGATAAAAGAGAAAGCAAATTTAGTTTTAGGACTTGATTTTCATTCTACTTGGTATGATGTTTTTTACACCAATAAAGAGCGTCAATCTACTCCATTTCCAAATTTCCTCAAACAATGGTTTAGCGCTTTAGAAGCCCGTATCCCAAACTATAAAGTGAACGAAAAAGCGATTAACTCTACCCAACCCGTTTCTAAAGGGTGGCTTCTATATGGGCATAAAGCCGTTGGGGTGACCTATGAAATTGGAGACGAAACCCCACGTGACTCGATCCAACTTATTGGGCAAACATCGGCTAAAGCATTGATGGAGATATTGGTGGAGGAGAAGCGATAAAGAAAACCATTGATATAACCGCTTTTTTTAATTAAAGGGGAAAGCTTAGATTCCTTTATTTTCAATTGAATTTGAAGGATTTTCTATTTTAAAAAATGACTCCTCAAGTAGCCTTTATCATCAATATTAAAGACTTAGCTGGCCAAAAAAGGCCTTTTTTCTTTCTTATTTGGCTTTGATAAGAAAAAACCATTAGTGCTCTCTCCAGATCAAGCAAAAGCACAAGGTTTACTTTTTTACACTAATGGATAAAAAATTTTGATGCGGCTCCCAAATTGAAAGTCAACACTGAAGGGAAAATCCATTCAGTTGATTTTGAGCGATACAAAAAAGCTTTTGATTCTATGCTATCTCGTCTCAATCAGGAAGATATTTATCTGGTTAATCTAACTTTTCCTAATAAAATTTAAACTGCAAGCTAGCTTAGAAGAACTGTTTCATGTTGCAAAAGCTCCCTATCGTTTATGGGTGAAAGAATACCTCATAAGTTATTTCCCAGAGTGTTTCCTAAAATTAAACAAGGAAAAGTAATCTACTACCCCATGAAAGGAAAACTTGAAGCAGATTATCCTAATGCCGCCCACTCCCTTTTGTAAAACCCGAAAGAACTATGGGAGCACAATACACTTGTTGATTTAATCAGGAATGATCCATCTCAATATGCTAAAGAGGTGAAGTTTTTTTGTCAAAGACGTAGGGAGTGATTATACACTACATTAATTCCAGTAAAATTTAGTTTTGTTTTTTTATCCTTGATCACCAAAAAAGCGCTGAGTAAGTTGTCCAAAACCAATGCGCTAAAAAAAATCCCATTTAGCGGATATTTTGGCAAAAAACGGTTGGAAAAGAAGAATTAAGTTGCTACATTTGCAGCCCTTAAAAAAGGGAATTTAAATAATTTGTATGCCAACTATTGCACAATTAGTACGAAAAGGAAGAGCCACACTCGCCAAGAAGAGTAAATCGGCTGCTTTGGATTCGTGTCCTCAAAGACGTGGGGTTTGTACCCGTGTGTACACCACCACGCCTAAAAAGCCGAACTCAGCGATGCGTAAAGTAGCGCGTGTTCGATTGACTAACGGAAAGGAAGTCAATGCTTATATACCCGGAGAAGGACATAATCTCCAAGAGCACTCGATAGTATTGGTACGTGGCGGAAGAGTTAAAGATTTACCGGGAGTTCGTTATCACATCGTAAGAGGAGCACTTGACACCGCTGGTGTTGAAGGTCGCTTACAACGCCGTTCAAAATACGGTGCTAAACGACCTAAAAAGTAAATCGTCACTCGAAAAACTGTAAACAATGAGAAAAAGACAAGCCAAAAAACGTCCGCTACTCCCAGATCCAAAGTTTAACGATCAGCTCGTTACTCGCTTTGTGAACATGGTTATGTGGGACGGAAAAAAATCGGTTGCCTTCAAAATTTTCTACGATGCAATGGACATTGTTGAAGAACGCAACCAGGATGAAGAAAAAACCGCTTTAGAATTATGGAAAGATGCTCTTTCGAATGTTATGCCCCATGTTGAGGTGCGTAGCCGTCGTGTAGGTGGAGCAACCTTCCAGATTCCTATGCAGATTCGCCCAGATAGAAAAGTATCACTCGCCATGAAATGGTTGATTAGTTTTGCCCGCAAGCGTAATGAGAAATCAATGGCCCTTCGCCTCGCTAACGAGGTTTTAGCTGCCGCTAAAGAAGAAGGTGCTGCTGTGAAAAAGCGTGTTGACACACACAAGATGGCAGAAGCCAACAAAGCATTTTCACACTTTAGATTTTAATCATTAGACCATGGCAAGAAATTTAAAATTTACAAGAAATATTGGGATTGCTGCGCACATTGATGCCGGTAAAACCACTACTACAGAGCGTATCCTTTTTTACACAGGGGTAAGCCACAAAATTGGTGAGGTGCACGATGGTGCGGCTACTATGGACTGGATGGAGCAAGAGCAAGAACGTGGTATTACCATTACCTCTGCAGCAACCACCTGTACGTGGAATTTCCCTACAGAACAAGGACAACCCTTACCAGATAGCAAGCCCTATCACTTTAATATTATCGATACCCCCGGTCACGTTGACTTTACCGTGGAAGTAAACCGATCGCTTCGTGTACTCGATGGATTGGTTTTCTTATTTTCTGCAGTAGATGGTGTAGAGCCACAGTCAGAAACCAACTGGCGTTTAGCAGATAATTATAAAGTACCCCGTATTGGTTTCGTTAACAAGATGGACCGTCAAGGATCTAACTTTTTAGGCGTATGCCAGCAAGTACGTGATATGTTAAAGTCTAACGCTGTGCCAATTGTATTAAACATTGGAGACGAAGAAGACTTTAAAGGAATTGTTGACCTTGTTAAAAACCGTGCGATTGTTTGGCACGACGAAAAGTTTGGGTCTACTTTCGATGTAATCGATATCCCAGACGATTTGAAAGACGAAGCAGAAATGCTACGTGGTCAATTGATTGAGGCTGTTGCAGAATATGACGAAGGATTGTTAGAAAAGTATTTCGAAGATCCAGAATCAATTACAGAAGAAGAAGTACACAAGGCACTTCGTGCAGCTACACAGGATATGAGTATCATTCCTATGGTTTGTGGTTCTTCTTTTAAAAATAAAGGAGTTCAATTCTTATTAGATGCTGTTTGTCGTTATTTACCTTCTCCAGAAGATAAACAAGCAATTATGGGTACAGATCCAGATAGCGGAGAAGAAATTGCTCGTAAACCATCAAAAGATGATCCATTCGCAGCATTAGCCTTCAAGATTGCTACAGACCCTTATGTGGGTCGTTTAGCTTTCTTCCGTGCTTATTCTGGACGTTTAGACGCGGGTTCTTATGTGTTGAATAATCGTTCTGGTAAAAAAGAACGTATTTCTCGTATCTACCAAATGCACTCAAATACGCAAAATTCTATCGATTTTATCGAAGCAGGAGATATTGGAGCAGCAGTTGGATTTAAAGATATTAAGACAGGAGATACCCTTTCTGCAGAAAAGTCTCCTATCATTTTAGAAAGTATGGACTTCCCAGATCCTGTTATCGGGATTGCGGTTGAGCCAAAAACTAAAGCTGATGTTGATAAGCTAGGAATGGCTTTAGCTAAACTAGCAGAAGAAGATCCAACTTTCCAGGTAAAAACAGATGAGGCTTCTGGCCAAACCGTTATTTCTGGAATGGGTGAGTTGCACTTGGATATTATCGTTGACCGTTTAAAACGCGAGTTTAAGGTTGAGGTAAGTCAAGGACAACCACAAGTAGAATACAAAGAAGCTTTAACTGCTTCTGCTGACCACCGTGAGGTTTACAAAAAGCAATCGGGTGGACGTGGTAAATTTGCCGATATTGTCTTTACTATTGAACCAGCAGAAGAAGGTAAAACTGGATTAGAGTTCGTTAACTTAATCAAGGGAGGAAATGTTCCTAAAGAATATATCCCAGCAGTTGAAAAAGGATTTAAAGACTCAATGACTAATGGACCATTAGCTGGATTCGAAGTAGATGCCATGAAGATTACCTTAAAGGATGGTTCTTTCCACGCGGTAGATTCAGATTCACTTTCCTTCGAATTAGCAGCTAAAATGGGCTTCAAAGCTTCTGCAAAAACTGCTCGCGCAGTAATCATGGAACCAATCATGAAGTTAGAAGTATTGACTCCAGAAGAAAACATGGGAGACATTGTAGGGGACTTAAACCGCCGTCGTGGTCAAGTCAACAACATGGACGACCGTGCAGGATCCAAAGTAGTGAAGGCAGAAGTACCATTATCAGAAATGTTTGGTTATGTAACATCCTTACGTACCCTTTCTTCTGGTCGTGCAACTTCTACCATGGAATTTTCTCACTATGCAGAAACACCTTCTAACATTTCTGAGACAGTAATTGCCGAAGTAAAAGGACAAAAAGCTTAAATCATTTACGATGAGTCAAAAAATTAGAATAAAATTAAAATCATACGATTATAACTTGGTAGATAAGTCTGCTGACAAAATCGTAAAGACAGTAAAAACAACCGGTGCAGTTGTAACAGGACCAATTCCATTACCAACGCACAAGAAAATATTTACTGTACTGCGTTCACCACACGTTAATAAAAAGTCGCGTGAGCAATTTCAATTATGCTCTTACAAGCGTTTGTTAGACATCTATAGCTCTTCTTCTAAAACAATCGATGCATTGATGAAGTTAGAATTGCCAAGTGGGGTTGAGGTAGAAATCAAAGTATAATTACAAGAATTAATAATCAATAATTAAATAAAATGTCTGGGTTAATAGGAAAAAAAATCGGTATGACCAGCCTCTTCGACGAGCAAGGAAAGAACATTCCTTGTACAGTGATTGAAGTTGGACCATGCGTGGTTACCCAAGTCAGAACCGCAGCGGTTGATGGCTATGATGCACTTCAATTAGGTTTCGATGACAAGGCAGAAAAACGCACAGATAAAGCAGCCCAAGGGCACTTTAAAAAGGCGAATACTGCTCCGAAGAAAAAGGTCGTTGAATTCCAAGATTTTGATCAAGAGTATCAATTAGGGGACACCATATCAGTAGATCTCTTTGAAGAAGGAGAGTTTGTAGATATCTCTGGAATGTCTAAAGGAAAAGGCTTCCAAGGGGTAGTAAAACGTCACGGTTTTGCCGGAGTAGGTCAAGCTACACACGGGCAGCACAACCGTTTACGTGCACCAGGATCAATTGGTGCGGCTTCTTATCCAGCCCGAGTATTCAAAGGAATGCGCATGGCCGGAAGAATGGGAGGCGATAAAGTGAAAGTACAGAACTTAAGAGTGTTGAAGGTTGTGGTAGATAAGAATCTTTTAGTTGTTAAAGGATGTGTGCCAGGAGCAAAAAATGCTTACGTAATCGTTGAGAAATAATGAAACTAGCAGTTATTGACATTCAAGGGAAAGATACAGGAAGGAAAGTTGAACTTTCTAAAAACGTATTCGGGATTGAGCCTAATAATCACGCTATCTACTTAGACGTAAAAGCGCACTTAGCGAACAAGCGTCAAGGTACCCACCAAGCAAAAGAACGTGGAGAAATTGTAGGTAGTACACGTAAGATAAAAAAACAAAAGGGAACAGGTACTGCACGTGCAGGATCAATCAAAAACCCGTTGTTTAGAGGTGGAGGTCGTGTATTTGGACCACGTGTTCGTGAGTACAGTCAAAAGACAAACAAAAAAGTGAAGCGTTTAGCACGTAAATCGGCCTTAAGTTTAAAGGCACAAGAAAAATCAATTATCGTATTAGAGGATATTGCGATGGACGCGCCAAAAACTTCTGCTTATATCAATATCCTTAAGTCATTAGGGATCGACAGCAAAAAGTCTTTACTAGTCTTGGCTGAGCCAAATAATAACGTATATTTGTCGTCGCGCAATTTGAACAATTCAGAAGCCGTAACTACTTCAGAATTAAATACTTACAAAATAGTTAATGCGGGAAGCATTGTGCTTAGTGAGTCTTCAGTTGCCGATTTAGAAACTATTTTGAATAAAGCCTAGTGTTATGAGTATTTTGATAAAACCCATCATTACAGAAAAAGCCACTGCCGATAGCGAGATGAATAATCGCTATACGTTTATGGTTGACACGACTGCAAACAAAGTAGAGATCAAAAAAGCAGTAGAAGCTGCTTATGGAGTTACTGTTGATAAAGTAAGAACTCAAAACTATGGTCCGGAACGTAAAACACGTTATACAAAAACCGGATTGCAACGTGGAAAAACAAATCGTATCAAAAAAGCCATCGTAGATGTTGCTGAAGGTGATACGATAGATTTTTATAATAATCTTTAATAGCGTCACATGTCAGTTAGAAAATTAAAACCGATATCTCCAGCGCAGCGTTTTAGAGTAGTAAATGGATTTGACGCAATTACTACTGATAAGCCGGAAAAAAGCCTTTTGGCTCCGAAGAAGCGTAGAGGAGGAAGAAACAATACCGGGAAGATGACCATGCGCCATATTGGTGGTGGACATAAGAAAAGGTATCGTTTAGTTGACTTTAAACGTAACAAGTTTGATGTCACTGCAGAAGTTAAAACAATCGAATACGATCCTAACAGAACCGCATTCATCGCCTTAGTAGAGTATACTGATGGTGAAAAACGCTATATCATAGCGCAGAATGGATTGCAGGTTGGTCAAACTGTTGTTTCTGGAGCGAATGTCTCTCCAGAAGTAGGGAACGCACTTCCTTTAAGTGCGATCCCATTAGGAACAATTATTTCTTGTATTGAGTTGCACCCCGGTCGCGGTGCTAACATTGCACGTAGTGCAGGAGCATTTGCTCAATTAATGGCCCGTGATGGGAAATATGCCACATTGAAATTACCTTCAGGAGAAACCCGCATGATCCTTGTTGCTTGTCTAGCAACCATAGGAGCCATCTCTAACTCAGATCACCAACTATTGGTTTCTGGTAAAGCAGGTCGTTCACGTTGGTTAGGTCGTCGTCCAAGAACAAGACCAGTAGCAATGAACCCAGTCGATCACCCAATGGGTGGTGGCGAAGGTCGTGCCTCTGGAGGTCACCCACGTAACCGTAACGGTGTACCTGCTAAAGGATATAGAACACGTTCTAAGACCAAAGCGAGTAGTAAATTCATTATCGAACGTAGAAAAAAATAAGCAACTATGGCACGTTCATTAAAAAAAGGACCCTTTGTACACCACAGCCTTGAGAAAAAGGTTATGGCCAATGTCGAATCCGGTAAGAAATCAGTTATCAAAACATGGTCTCGAGCTTCGTTAATTACCCCTGACTTTGTAGGACAAACCATTGGTGTTCATAACGGGAGACAATTTATCCCTGTTTATGTAACAGAAAACATGGTAGGACATAAATTAGGCGAATTTTCACCAACTAGATCATACCGTGGTCATGCTGGTGCAAAAAATAAAGGCAAAAAATAATAGACATGGGAAATCGTAAAAGACAAACCGCACAAGCTATAAAAGAAGCGAAAAAATCGCTTGCTTTTGCTAAGCTAAACAATTGCCCAACGTCTCCTCGCAAAATGCGTTTGGTTGCAGACCAAGTGCGTGGTGAGGACGTCAATAAAGCCTTAGTGATCTTGAAGTTTAGCCCAAAAGAAGCTTCACGTCGTTTAGAAAAATTATTGTTATCTGCCTTAGCCAACTGGCAAGCAAAAAATCAAGATGCTGATATCGAAAATGCAGCATTATTTGTCAAAGAAATCCGCGTAGACAGTGGAAATATGCTAAAGCGTTTACGTCCTGCACCGCAGGGTCGTGCTCACCGCATTCGCAAGCGCTCTAATCACGTTACACTTGTTTTAGGATCTAACACTATAGAAAGTTAATATGGGACAGAAAACCAACCCAATCGGAAATCGCTTAGGCATCATTAGAGGATGGGACTCCAACTGGTATGGAGGAAACGACT
>Ga0233444_10000125_pt1 | contig 100901 bp, 100 predicted proteins | sample SI_124_October20_6_FD_182792 | JGI IMG/M metagenome (GOLD analysis project Ga0233444, IMG submission 182792) | Seawater microbial communities from Saanich Inlet, British Columbia, Canada - SI_124_October2016_10_MG | ecosystem: Environmental > Aquatic > Marine > Inlet | place: Canada: British... | reverse complement strand
AGCAAGGGTTTGGCCCGCTGAGACGGCTTCATAAAGAGAATCTTTCGATGCTTTTCCGCCAAACAACGAAAGATAACTCTGCCGAAACCGGCTAATCGAAGCATCATCAAGGATATATTCTGCTGCGGGCCGAATAATCAGACTATCGGTATTATCATGACTACGCTGGGAAAGCGGCTCAAAATACCGCATCGAATCAATTTCATCACCAAAGAAGTCAAGCCGGACAGGGTCCATATCCGTCGCAGCAAAGATATCCATAATGCCGCCACGAATAGCAAATTCACCATATTCACGTACCGACTGAGTACGCAGAAACCCGTTTTGGGTCAGAAAATCGGCAATCTTATCCTGAGCTATTTCCATACCCGGCGTAAGGGTCAGGCTTGATTCGGCAAAAAAATCCTCGGACGGCAAGCGCTGCAGCCAGCTATTTACGGTTGTCAGTACGATGCAGGGTCGAACCCTACCAGATACCTGTTTCCGGTGAGCAAGCGAAGCCAGCGCATCAATCCGCCGGCTCACAATCGCTGAATGAGGTGACATTCTGTCATAGGGAAGACAATCCCATGCAGGCAGAATAATCAGCTCCACCTCCGGACAGGAAAAGGCAAGACCTTGGGCCATCTGCTGCAGCCGTTTGTCATCTCGCGCTAGATAAACCAGCTTGTCATGAGTCTCAACAAGACTCCCAACAGCCAGAGAATCTGCACCATCAAGACAGCCATAAATAATTGACTTAAATTCTAATTTATCATTTATTTTCATGGATTTATTAATCTTAGTTAAGGTAATTTATTATATCTGATTAATATGAAAATCTTTAATCATATCAAGTACAGGGCCCTGAAATTCAGCTGGCACATCTTCATCTCCCCTTACCCACGCAAAGATGGACGGGTCACCCGCATCCAACAAGGCTTCAAACATATCAAGCTGCTCATCGGTAAGGTTTGGTAGATGCTTTTTCGCAAACTGACCAAGCAAAAGGTCAGTTTCTTTCATGCCAGTATAACTTGCTTGATAGACAAGCCGACGGACGCGTTTTTCTTTGGAATCAAACATAAGAGATTTAACTATCCTTCTTGCCTTTATCAGGCCTTCTCACCATTATCAGACGTCTTGTCACTATAATGCAGTCACAACCGCAATATGAAGCAGCCTTGCTAGACACGCTAACCACCCAAATAGGGCTGAGCCAGCTGGCTGACAGCCCAACGAGTAGACAAAGCGAGTTGTTTTTTAATCTATTTTACCTATTTCTGTCACCTGATTTGAGACAGACATGGCTGGCTTTACATATTCATCTCTGAATGCCCGCTTTAAGGTAATGCCCAGCCAGTTTTTTTACGTTAATTTAGCCTGTGTCGCATCAGGGTATTTGTCGCTTTGGCTGAGCTATGGCATGATGCATACCAGCCCCTCCTAAGCGACAAGAGATGCGGTATGCATATTTCCCGTCCTGACATCCTATTTTCCCTTTTTGCGCGGCTCACCAGCCTGCCAGGCATTGGGCCTAAAATGGCAGATCAGATGGCAAAACGCATTGGGGTTCATGTCATAGACCTGTTGCGCCATCTGCCTGTTGGGGTGAATGACAGGCGCGCACGCCCCTCTGTTGTAGATGTTGAAGAAGGTAGTCTTGCAACCTTTGATGTGCTTGTTCTATCTGCTGATATACCGCCAGCCCGGGTTAAGCGGCCTGCCCGCTTTCGGGTTGAAACAAATGGGGGTGAAATGGATATTCTGTTTTTCCATGCCCAGACTGATTATCTAAAGAATACCTTGCCTGTGGGTGAGCGGCGACTGGTTAGTGGGCGCGTTGAGCGGTTTCAGAACCGTGTACAGATGGCACACCCTGATTATATCCTTTCGCCGGAAAATGCAGATGATATGCCTGCTTTTGAGCCGCTCTACCCTCTGACAGCTGGCCTGAAAGCAAAACCCTTGCGTAAAGCGCTTTCCGCTGGGCTGGAGCGCCTGCTCGATATGCCAGAATGGATTGATAAGCAGGTTATGGCAGACTATCACTGGCCTGACTTTAAAACTGCCATGACAGTGGTTCACGCTCCCCGCTCATTATCTGATATTTCGGCTCATGCGCCGACACGCATGCGACTGGCCTTTGATGAGCTTTTTGCGAACCAGCTCGCCCTGCAGCTGCTGCGCCAACAAACAGACATTGAGCTTGCCGGGCACGCCCTGATGCCGACAGGAGCGTTAAGTGCGCTCTTGCGCCAAACACTGCCTTTCACCCTCACCCCTGCACAAGAAAAGGTGCTTAGCGAAATTGACGCAGACCAGCGCGCGCCACTGCGGATGTTGCGCCTTCTTCAAGGTGATGTCGGGTCTGGCAAGACGATGGTAGCATTGCTTGCGATGTTATCTGCTGTAGAAGCAGGTGGTCAGACAGCCCTGCTGGTGCCAACTGAAGTGCTTGCCCGTCAGCATCAGGCCACTCTCACCGGCTTCCTTGCGCCACTCGGGATTAAACCGGAACTTCTTCTGGGCGGCCAAAAACCCCGCGAGCGAGCTGCTATTCTTGACGGACTTGAAACAGGCGCCATCAGGATTGTGATCGGGACGCACGCCCTGCTAAATGATGATGTTGTTTTTTCGGCTCTTCGTCTTGCTGTGGTTGATGAACAGCACAGATTTGGGGTACGCCAACGCCTTATTCTCGGGCAGAAAGGCGATGGATGTGATGTTCTTGTCATGACAGCCACGCCCATACCAAGAACATTAGAAATGACAGCATTTGGTGATTTAAGTGTATCACGGCTCGATGAGAAGCCAGCCGGACGTCAGGAAATCGCAACAGCTTTGGTTAATCATGACCGCATTGGTGATGTTGTGGAACGCTTGCGGGCTGCTCTTTCAGGCGGCATGCGCGCTTATTGGATTTGCCCGCTTGTTGAGGAAACTGAAAAGCTGGATGCGACGGCTGCTGAAGATAGGCATCGCCATTTATGCACACTCCTGCCCGATGCTCATCCGGTGCTGGCTCATGGTCAGATGAAATCAGTTGACCGGGACGCCGCCATGCAGGCCTTTACAACTGGTGCGAGCCGCCTGCTTGTCGCAACCACAATTATTGAGGTTGGCGTTGATGTACCAGAAGCAGGCATTATCATTATCGAACATGCTGAACGGTTTGGCCTTGCCCAGCTCCATCAGCTAAGAGGCCGAGTTGGCCGCGGCAATATCGCCTCGTCATGCATCCTTATGTATCAAGGGCCACTTAGTGAGACGGCAGGCGCGCGGCTAAAAATCATGCGGAATACAAATGATGGTTTTGAGATTGCCGAAGAAGATTTACGGCTCCGCGGCCCAGGCGAGGTACTTGGTAGCAGGCAATCAGGAATGCCTGAGTTTTCGCTGGCAGATTTGAGCGAACATGCTCCCCTTCTCAGCCTTGCGCGCGATGAGGCTCACAAGGCGGTCGCAGCAGGCAGGTCGCTTGACGATAAGGATATCGTGACGCTACTGAGCCTGTTCGAAAAAGATAGTGCGGTACGCTTTCTTGCGTCTGGCTAGCCAGCATATGGCAAGAAAAGTTACGCTTTTACTGGCACGGTCTCAGGAGTCACAATACCGCCAGAGACAACAAGTTTTAACGCCTGCTCAACCGTCATCTTCAAATAAATCAGGTCATCTTTTGGGCAGAACAGCAGAAATCCTGAGGTTGGATTAGGCGTTGTAGGAACAAACACATTAACAGTTGTTATTGGGATACTGTCCTGAACCTCGCCTTTTGTCACGCCCGTAACAAACCCGATAACCCACAAGCCCTCTCGGGGATATTGAACCAGAACAACATCACGGAATGCATCTGATTGAGAGGCAAGAACGGTTTCCAGAATTTGTTTAAAAGCACTGTAGATTGACCGAACAACTGGCATTTTGTTTAGTACTTTTTCACCCAGCTTGATAAGCCAGCGACCTACAAACCCTGCAGCAACAGCACCTATCAGCGTGATGATGATCACGCCAATGAGAAGACCAAAACCCGGTATTTTGCCAAATATTGGGACGTTAAGAACAGAAAATTCATGCCATGTTGCTGGAAGCAGGTTAACAACCTGACTGTCCAGCACATCCACTACAAGCCATGTGATATATAATGTGAGCAGGACAGGTGCGGTTACAAGCAACCCTGTAAAAAACCAACTCCGTAATTTTCCCAAAAAACTAACCTTCTGAACTGATATTGTTGTATCAGGGGCGTCTTGTGTCATTATGGCAACCTTTATGAGTGAATATAGTTAGGTAAAGAGGGCGGAATAAGCAGCCAACCGACGCCCATTCATATTTCTTGCTCTCTTTGTATACCTAGTTTGCCGTTAAAACAAAGCAAACTATAGAAGGGTTATGGCAAAAATATTATAGCCCATGTTAGACTGACCCTACTTAACAGCTCTCGTTATTCATCGTTACAATTGGTAATTTCAGATTATGACAGACCCCATCCACACAACCCAATATACTGCGCAGATAGACCGTCTTGTTCAGATTATGGCGCGCCTCAGAACGCCTGAGACAGGCTGCCCATGGGATTTAGCCCAGACATTTTCCAGCATTTCTCCCTACACAATCGAAGAAGCCTATGAAGTTGCTGATGCCATTGAAACAGGTGACAAGGAACAGCTCTGTGACGAGCTTGGCGATCTGTTACTACAAGTCATATTCCACGCCCGCATGGCAGAAGAGGATGGAAGCTTTTCTTTTGATGATGTTGCCAGAGCCATATCAGATAAAATGGTTCGACGGCACCCGCATGTTTTTGGTGACAAAACCGCAGATGATACCGGGACTGTGCGGGCAAACTGGGAAGATATCAAAGCAGCAGAACGAGCCGAAAAAGCGGCTAAGTACGGCAGCCCCTCTGCCCCCTCCCTACTTGATGATATTTCACGAACGCTCCCGGCTATGGTGCGTGCCGCAAAACTCCAGAAACGGGCAGCCCGCGCCGGATTTGACTGGCCTAATCTAGATCAAGTGATCGAAAAACTACATGAAGAAACAGAAGAGTTGCGCACCGAATGGGACGCCCCGTCCAGAGATACTGCACGTCTCAAAGATGAGGTGGGCGATATTTTATTTGTTGCCGCTAACCTTGCCCGCACGGTCGGCATTGAACCTGAGACAGCTCTCATTGGATGCAATAATAAGTTCGAGCGCCGGTTTCGCGCGGTAGAAGCTGGCATATCAGCCGATGGTATGACACTAGAGACAGCAACGCTAGATGATATGTCGCGCCATTGGGATGATGCAAAAATGAAAGAAAAAACGTCTGAGTAACAGATAGTTAAACAAAAAAATAATGTAGTTACACATTCCATATATAAGCACTAAGCGCATCCCATGAGGCATCATCAGGCGCCACAAGAAGGATACCTTTTGCGCCTGTGCTAAACCGTGTTTTCATCGGTGTAAGATAAGCAACACTGCCAGCCTCTCGGCAGATAAGATCGACAGGCGTATTATCCCACGGGGTTAGTTTGCTATGCATGATATAGTCAGCCGTTCCAAGCGCAATATAGGATGCTTCAACCCCTGCACAGCCAATATGTGACCGCCCCGGAAGCTGTTTGAGTTTTTCGCGTACATCATCCCGCACAGATTTATCAAAGCCCATTGCATTCAGAGACCCTGACATTTTGACAATATCGCCAGAGACAGTCCGGCGCGTCAGCGGCGTTTCAGTATTATCATCAGACATCAACACCGCCCCAGCATTTGCGGTTGCTATCAGGCAGTCCTTTTCTGTCGGACGATAGATCCAAGCCATCACCGGCGTGCCATAATGCGCAAGCGATACCATAGAGCAAAACTGATGGGTCCCCTTCACAAAGTTTTTTGTGCCATCGACCGGGTCAATTGTCCAAACCCACTCATCTTCTGCCCGGTTGAGGATATCGCCCTGTTCAGAACAGGCCTCTTCGCCAAGCGCAAAAGACCCCGCTAACAAGGCCTCAAGATGCGGAGACAGAAAAATTTCTGCTTCTCTGTCAGCAATCGTAACAAGATCAGTTTCAGATGTTTTTGTCGCAATATCAGCATCATCCAGAGCGCGCCACCGCGGCATGATCAGTGTTTCTGACGCCTGTTTCAACAACCCAGCAACCTCTGCCCTCATGATATTTACATCAAAAGGCAGTCTCAGAGCGGTGCTGTCATGATTTGTCATTATACATAAAACTCAGTCAAACTGCGGGCAATGGAATATCATTTTTGGGCACGATATGACGCATTACTGCAATCGGTTAGTCTGCGTCAGCAGCATCACCTGTTAAATCCTGAAGGCTTACAGGCGAAGCCGGCATGATGGTAGAGACAGCATGTTTATAGATCAGCTGAACATGACCATCCCGCTTCAGCAGAATAGAATAATTATCAAACCATGTAATGATGCCCTGAAGTTTTACGCCATTCACAAGAAAAATCGTGACAGCGATGTGCTCTTTACGAACCTGATTTAGAAAAATATCTTGTAAATTGTGGACTTTATCCATGGATTACTCTTTTTTTTGTTGGGTGTTGTTACACCAGTTTTATGCTTTTGTTAGCGTCACGGTTTTATACGACTTATCTTAATATTTAATCACAATTTTGATTGTGTCACGTTTTTAGGCATTGCGCTCATTAGCTTACACTCTGCTAGTTTTTTCCAGATAATCGGCTCTGAGGGCAGCAGACAGACTACCCATCTTACCATTGGCAATAACAGTATCGTCAATTTTGGTAATCGGTGTAACCAAAGATGTTGCACTGGTTACAAACACCTCTTTTGCATTCAGCATATCAGCGACAGTAAAACTCCGGTTGACGATTTTCATCTGGCGTTCGGACGCAATCTCGGCAATCGACTGACGGGTAATACCGTTTAAAATATCATTATCTGCCTCGCGGGTAACAAGCTCACCCTTAGCTGAGACCATCCATACGTTTGATGAGCTTCCCTCAGACACACTGCCGTCAGGCATGACCAAAATGGCTTCATAAGCCCCCTGCTCTGCGGCTTTCTGCTTTGCTCTACAATTTGCCAAGAGCTGAATTGTCTTGATATCACGGCGCGCCCATCTCTCATCAGCAACGGTAATGGCAGAAACGCCATCTTCACTCATCACATCCGTGAAATGAAGGTGCTTTGCTGTCATGACAAGCGCTGGGACAGTATGGGCTGGATATTTATGATCCCGCTTTGCTACACCGCGTGTTACCTGAAGATATATAATACCTTTTTTAATGTGGTTAAGAGCAACCATCCGGCGCAGTATCATCAAAAAACAAGACCGGCTGACTGGCATCGGCAAATCCATTTCAGCAAGTGAGCGCTGCAACCTGTCAAGATGGCCGTCACAATCCATAATCTGAGACCCATGGATAAGCACGACCTCATAAACGCCGTCACCGAACTGATAGCCCCTATCTTCGATATGAACTGACCCATCACGGTGGGAAACATACTGACCGTTTACATAAGCGATACGTGACATTTAAGCCTCTTTTGTGGAATTAAAAAATATCATCTTTATCCGACAGAATAGTTTCGGCTCTGCCGGCGCTTCCTGTTTTTGCAAATAACACAACCTTATCACCTGCCTCAACAATGGTATCCCCGCGCGCTGGCAATACGACCTCGTTCCGTAGGATAGCGCCGATAGCAACACCTTTTGGAATGCGCGCTTTTCTGAGCGGCACACCAACCAGCGGAGAGGTTGATAATGCTTCTGCTTCTAGCACCTCTCCCATGCCTTCAATCACCGAATGCACATCATAAATACGCCCGCGCCTAATATGCTCTAATATCGATGATACGGTAATTTGCGGCGGATTAATCACGGCATCCACACCAAGGGTGCTAATAAGCGGAATAAAGCCGGGCATATTAACCAACGCAACCGTATGGCGCGCGCCCATTCGTTTCGCAAGCAAAGCAGATAGAATATTGACCTCATCATCATTTGAAACAGCAACAAAGGTTTCAGTTGTTTCAACCCCTGCTTCTTTTAGGATATCGGCTTCCAGCGAATTCCCGCAGGTTACCTTTGTTTGTGATAGCTGTTCTGCCAGAAAATGAGCCTGTGTTTTGTTGCGCTCTATGATATGGGCTGAGGTATTATCAAATCGCGCCTCAATATCCTGAGCCAGCTGCAGGCCAATATTACCGCCACCTGCAATCACGACCGAATGAGCTTCTTCTTCATCATGACCAAAACTGGCCATAGCGCGCTCAGTATGCTGGGCATCACAGGCAAAATAAACACGGTCACCTGCCTGCATAACATCTGTTCCATCACGCGGCACAATCACTTCAGACCCGCGGATAATCGCGATAATCGTCATTGTCAGACCCGGAAAAAGATTCGTCAAATGCCGCAAGGGTGTTTCAAGGATAGGGCAGTTATCCTGACAAAGCACGCCAATCACTCTGATTTTTCCGCTTGCCATATCCTTTACATCAAACGCGCCCGGCAGGCGTAATTGACGACCAACAGCCTCAGAGACTTCGAATTCAGGTGAGATAATATGGTCAATCGGCATATTTTCAGGCGAATAAAGTGATTTTACATCTGGGTCCAAATAAGACCGAGAGCGAATACGCGCTATCTTGGTAGGTGTTTTGAAAATGGTATGGGCTACCTGACAGGCAACCATATTAATTTCATCAGATTCTGTCACGGCAATCAGCAGGTCAGAATCAGCAAGGCCAGCGCGCGCAAGAATGTTAGGGTGCGAAGCAACCCCCTCAACAGCACCAACATCCGCATGTTCGGTAATCCACTGAATTTTTTCAGGGTCGCTGTCAACAACTGTGACATCGTTTTGTTCAGTAGCCAGATGACGCGCAATGGCGCTGCCAACAATACCGGCGCCGCAAATAACGATTTTCATCAAGAAACCTCTACAGAGTTACTGTTAAGCTCAGTATATGCGCATCTTCTGAAGCAATAAACATTCTCTCACGGCAAACTGCCACTTACTCTCAGCGAAACTCGCACCACCATATTGATTTTTACATGATACGCAAGCATGCGCGCCATTTTAGCGCTTGTTAGGATGTTGCAAGACCGAGCGATTTTAACTTTCTATGAAGGGCTGAGCGTTCCATGCCAATAAATTTGGCCATATGCGAAATATTACCATCAAACCGGTCAAGCTGGGCGCGCATATATTCAATTTCAAAGGATTCCCGCGCTTCACGCAACGGCAACGATAAATTGCGTTGTAGTAAATTGACATCAATATCACTGTCATCTGCCGTTATCTCGTGGGGCAGAGCATCAACACCAAGTGGCTCATCTCCTGCCTTATCTGACATAATCATAATAGTTTCGATCACGTTCCTTAGCTGGCGAACTGAACCTGGCCAGCCATATGACCGCATAGCATTTAACAGATCATCGCCTAACTTTACAGGCGGGCAGCCCAATAATCCGGCAAATTCGGTAACGAAATGCCGGGCAAGCGGGGTAATATCCTCACGCCGGGCTGATAATGGCGGCACAGATACAGATACAACACCAAGCCGGTAATATAAGTCTTCGCGTAATGTCTGCGCTGCAATCGCGCTCGCAAGGTCATGACTGGACGCCGAGACAACCCGAACATCGGTTGTAACAGGATGGCTGCCCCCTACTCTGCGGAAATGCTGTTCCGTCACGGCGCGAATAAGCTTACTCTGCGTATCAACGGGCAAATCGCATATTTCGTCAAAATACAGCGTTCCTTTATGAGCCTGCTCGAACAGTCCTATGACACGTCTATTGGCGCGCCCGCCCTCGGAGCCAAACAGAGCACTATCAGCGTTACTATCTGAGAGCCGGGCACAATGTGCTACAATAAAGGGGCCGTCTGCTCTGTCTGAATTCTGATGCAAAACCCGCGCTGCCAATTCTTTTCCCGAACCTGAAGGGCCGGTAATCAGAACCCGACTGGATGTTGCTGCAACGCGCTCAAGGGCTGCCTGAAGCTGCCGGATGCCGCTTGATTGGCCTACCAAGGCAGGCACAGCATCACTTCCGGTCTTAGCGCGCAGAATAGCGTTTTCGCGGGCAAGCCGGCTTTGCTGCAAGGCACGCTTGACCGTCAATAACAAACGTTCTGCTTTAAACGGCTTTTCAATGAAATCATGGGCACCGCGCTGGATAGCCTGCACAGCTGTTTCGATTGTGCCATGCCCTGAAATCATCAAGACAGGTACTTCAGGATAGAAATCATTGCACCAGCTCAAAACTTCCAGACCATCCATATCAGAATCGCGCATCCAGATATCAAGGATAACACAAGAAGGAGGACGAGATGAGATAACGTCACGCGCTTCGGCAGCATTTGCGGCCTGAACGGTTGCAAAGCCTTCATCTTCGAGCGTGAAAGCGATGAGTGAGCGAATATCGCGCTCATCATCTACAATCAGGATTTCAGCATTCATGCGTCGCTCTCCTGTTTATGGTCACTCAACGGCAAGACAAGACTAATTTCAGCCCCGCCAACCGCCGATGAGCCAAGATGAATATTACCGCCATGATCTGTCATGATTTTCTGCACAATCGCGAGCCCAAGTCCCGTCCCCTTTGAGCGTGTTGTCATATAAGGCTCAAGGAAACGCGAAATATCTCCTGCCGGAAACCCTGGGCCATTATCGCCCACTATTATCCGAGCCTCTGCATCACTACAATGCAATCCTAAAACAATCTCTGCATCTGCCTTGCCATTTTCAATCAGACTTTCTGATGCATTCTGAATAACGTTCGTTAGAGCCTGCCGCAGCATACCAGGGTCAGCATTCACAAACACATCCCCCCCATCTTCTGGAAAATCGGTCCGCAATATGACTGATTTGTCGGTGCCGAACAAGGTTGCATGTTCCTCTACAATACGACGCAAACAGACCTGCCTGAAGGATGGCGCCGGCATACGGGCAAATTGTGAGAACTCATCAACCATACGGCCAATATCACCAACCTGCCGGCTGATGATGGTAAGATATTCTCCGAACCGTTCTGCATCCCTCTCATTATCAGGGGTAAATTTCTTTTTCAGCCTGTCAGTTGCCAAGGCTATTGGTGTCAGCGGGTTTTTGATTTCATGTGCGATACGGCGCGCTACATCCGACCATGCTGCTTTTCGCTGGGCAACCTGTAATTCGGTAATATCATCAAACGTAACCACATAACCAACAAGCCGGCCTTCAACCTTCTCACCTGTTGCTCTGGCATGAAGGGAGCGAATAGTTCCCTCAACATTCAGCTCAATTTGGGTTTCATTCCGACGCGTGGATTTAGATGATACAGACGATAGTAATGAGCCAAATTCAGGCACAATTTCTGAGAGCTTTTTGCCAAAAATATCAGATAGGTTTCTGCCAAGCAGTCGGCATGCCGCCTGATTAGGAAGCGTGACCACCCCATCTGCATCAAGGCCGATAACCCCCGATGAGACACCGCCAAGCACTGCTTCGGTAAATTCTCGGCGTGTATCAAGCTGGCGATTGGCTTGAACAAGCTGTTCTCGCGACCCTGAAAGCTCATCAAGCATCCGGTTAAAACTTGCACCAAGCTGGGAAATTTCATCAACCGCCTCCTGTTCTGGTACCCGCAATCGCAAATTACCTGTCCGAACCTTATCAGCCACGGACATAATGCTGACCAGAGGAACAGCAATCGAATTCGCAAGCTTCAAGCCCAGCCACAAAGAGGACAGTAATAAGAGTAACGCAACAACAGCAAACATCACAGCAAGGCTGATCTGCAAATCAAATTGCCGCAAAGATAAAAGCTGATAATCAGACGCTGCAACCTTCGTACGGTTAAGGGCATCAAGCACTTTTGCATCAATGAAACGACCAACAAGCAGGTAAGCATCAACAAAACTATTCAATTTTACAATGGCTTGCAGCTTGTTATTGCCTTCATTTGTAATGATAACAACCTCTCCCCCACGCGCGCGCTCAACAAGATCATCTGTGAGAGAGGAGAATGTGAGAGAAAATGCAAATTGTGACTTCGCCAGAATTTGACCTGTTCCATCTATGATAACAGCTTCTGACAAATTACGAATGGCTGTCTGATTATTGATGTAATCATTGAGCTGTACCCTGTTGTTGATAAGACGCGGTGCTTCGCGATTTACATCATTTGCCATTGTCAAAAGCTGGCCACGCACGGAGCTTGAATGTTCTTCAAAATAGGAATCTGCTATCTGAACAGATTCAGATACCGCTGTAGAAATCCGCTCGGCAAACCAGCCGCGCAAGGAATAATCCAGAATGGAAATCGCAAATATCGCTAGCAGAATAGCCGGAATAGCTGTGATACCGCCAAACAGAAGGGCAAGCCTAAGATGTAGCTGCGAGCCTGCCAGCTTCTGTTTTCGTTCCGCCCAGAGCCGTATCATCTGACGTCCGATAAAAAATATCAGGAACAAGGTGATAAAAAGGGCAATGCCGAACACAGACAGAATAAAATCAGATTGCGTTGAAATATCCGATATCCCTGACAAGGTCAGATAGATAATAACGCCAAGAGCAAATGTAAGCAGAATGATGAGATAGACAAATCTGTCCTTATCGACCCAAAACTGCAAAAATTGCCGTATTGCATCAAGGAAATGCCAGTATAATTTGCCTGGCTGCCTATCTGTCCTAGTCTGTTTTATCATTATCCCCCCGCGCGATAATCAGCTCGGCGTGAAGAGATATTCAAGTCTCTAATCTTTTTGCGCAAGGTGTTTCGGTTCAAACCAAGAATATGAGCTGCTTTTATCTGATTGCCTTTGGTAAAATAGAGCGCTGCTTCGATAAGAGGACGCTCCACCTCAGAAACAATGCGTTTATGCAATCCTGCCGCCGGCGCCTCGCCTTTCAAGGCAGCAAAATAGCGTTTTATATGGTGGCCAGCATCATCACCAAGACTATTTGTGGGGCGCACATCTGCTTGAGCTTGCGATGCGTTCATTTCATGCGAAAAGCTGTCAGGAGACAAGGTTGTATCATTATTGGAGATAAACATCCGGCGTATTAGATTTTCTAGCTCACGCACATTACCCGGCCAATGATAGGATTGCAGATACCCAACAGCATCTGCTGATACCTGACGCTGGGTGTCAAATTCCTGATTAAACTGCTCACAGAAATGGCTGGCAAGCTGGCCAATATCTTCTAGCCGGTCACGCAACGGCGGCACCTTCAAGACGCCAACAGACAAATCAAAGAATAGGTCTTCGCGAAACAACCCCTGGTCGACTAGAAGTTTTAGATCAAGGTGGGTACCAGCAATGATACGTGGTGCTTTTTTCTCATCATCAGGCGCACGGCCACTTTCCATCCGTCGCGCAAGGCTCATCTGAGCCTCGGATGATAATCCTTCTATGCCATTAATAAACAGACTGCCGCCTTCTGATTTATGATAAAGCCCCTCAGCGCCAAACAGGATTTCATCATGGGCTGTTGCGGGCAGCTGGGACAGCGACACGGTCTCAAACACATAATGAGACGCCTGCCCCATTTCGTGAAGCGTACGGGCAATCAGAGGCTTTCCAGACCCCGTTTCAGCTTTGATAAGAACAGGAACAGACTGGGATGACAGACGCGCTAAAAGCTTAAATGTATTCTGCATTGTTGGCGATTTTCCCATTAAAGCAGGGGAAATCGACGCCGGCATATTCACAGTAACATCTGCAGACGGCATATTAGGCTGTTCTGAGAGAGCTTGTTCAACGACAGCAATCAGCTGTTTAAGCTCAAAGGGTTTCGGCAGATAGTCAAAAACCCCACTTTGCTGGGTTTTAATGGCGGTAAGAAGATTGGCCCGCGCACTCATCACGATAATCGATAAATCTGGACGGCGTTCTTGCAGACGCGGCAACAGCTCAAGCGCATCACCATCTGGAAACCCAACATCGGTAATCAGCAATGTACCACGGCCTGATGTAGCAATATCCCACATCCCAGCCGCTGTTGTTGCAGCCCCAACCTGATACCCCTGCTTAGTCAGAGCATGAACGATAACAGTCCTGACTGTTTTATCATCATCAGCAACAATGATTTGGGGAAGACGCGGCATTAACGGGCTCCTGCCGGCTGGCGCGGGCGCCGACCGGTTACATGTGATGGTATCGGCAGGTTCACCGTAAAACAGGTGCCTGCTGGCAGTGTATCCACACTCACAGCACCGCCATGGTCAGCAACAACACTCGCAACCATAGCAAGCCCTAGACCAGACCCATTCTGCTTTCCAGAAATAAACGGCTCAAAGATATAGTCATGCAGCTCTTCTGGGATGCCTGACCCATTATCTTCAATTTCAATCTGCAAGGGTAAATGTACTTGAAAGCTCTGAGATGTACTCAGATAACGTGATAAATTATAAGATGTTGTAAGTTTTAATATACCTTTTTTATCAGTTGCTTCTGAAGCATTCTTAAATAGATTTAAGAAGCATTGAACAAGCAGTTCAGGGTCGGCATCAATATTTGGTAGGGACGGGTCATAATGACAGTTAATATCAAGATGTCGGCCGAATGATGCCTTTGTTATACGGATGCAATGATCCAGTATTTCATGGATATTTACATCCTTTAACTGCACCGGCATATCGGATGATAAATTTTCAATTCTATTCAGTAGGGCTGTAATTCTATCCGCTTCGGTAACGATCATACTGCTAAGCTCACGGCTTTCCTCTGGAACCTCTGATTCGAGAAGCTGGGCCGCCCCTTTGATACCGGCAAGAGGATTTTTTACTTCATGTGCAAGAAGAGATGTCATTTTTGACATTGAAAGAGCCGCACTTTTTACTGTGTTCTGAGCCGCAAGCTGGTCTGAGAGACCCTGCTCCTGCAACGTCACAAGAACAGCGCCCCGTTCCTCAATATTATCACTCACAGGCAGGGGCGTTACTTGAATGGCAGCATTGCGAACCCCAAATTTTGGACTAATCAGACGCAACGATTTGTCACTAACAGGGCGCTCAGACTGGCGCGCACGTCTGACAAGCGAGAAAAACGGGCTGTCAGATATCAGCAGTTCAGACATTTGCAGAGAAACAAGCATTGCCTGACTGCTTTGAAAAAACCCTTCTGCTGCGTGATTGAGCCACAAAAACCTATCATTTTCATCAAGCATAAAGACAGGAAATGGCAGAATATCCATCATCTGCTTATCAGCTGGCAGGCGCCCGTGACGCTGTTCACGTCTGTTCTGTTCATTTGATGTAACCATCTATATTACGCCGCCATTTCTTCTTCATCTGCAAAATAGCGATCAAGTGCCGTGATAAGCTCATCAGGCGTATCGCATGACAGGGCTGTTGCCCGTAATACTGCAGAACGCGGCAGATTATCAGCATAGCACGCCATATGTTTCCGAAATAGTTTGAGAGCCCTGTCTCCATAATCATGAAGCATGTCATCAAGGTGAGTGCGGATTAAATTATGGCGTGTTGTTGGCGTAGGCGAAGAACGAATAGGCCTGCCAGACAGGCTATCAGCCATCTGCGCTAATATCCAAGGCTGGCCTTGGGCGCCGCGGCCAACCATCACCCCAGCAGCACCGGAAGCGTCCCGGGCCTCATGCGCATCAGCACAACTGCAGATATCGCCATTCACCAAAACAGGTAGACTGACAGCCTCTACCGTACGCCGGATATCATGCCAATCAGCCTCGCCCTTATACATTTGTGTCCTTGTGCGTCCATGAACCGCCAGAAACCTGATACCTGCCGCCTCGGCACGCTGTGCAATCTCAGGCGCGTTTCGGTTTTCATCATTCCACCCAAGCCGCATTTTCATGCTCACCGGAACACTGACAGCCTTCACAACGCCTTCAAATATATCAGACGCACTCACAGGAAACTGCATCAAAGCTGAACCAGACAATTTACCAGTGACCTTTTTCGCAGGGCAGCCCAGATTAATATCAATAATCGCAGCTCCCATTTGCTCAGCCATGCGGGCGGCTTCTGCCATCATTTCAGGGTCCCATCCGGCTATCTGAATAGAAAGCGGACTTTCATCACGCGCCGAGCCCTGCCATTTTTGAAGCTCGCGGCGCACATCATTTAACACAGCGTGACTAGCCACCATTTCAGACACCACAAGACCGCCACCTGCACGACGCACCGCGCGGCGGAACGGTCTGTCTGTTATTCCAGACATTGGGGCGAGAACGACATTATCACAGTCGCCAACAGCATTTTTTCCCAGTAATGTTGATAGAAATGACGGCATAAGAAAACTGTTTCATTAGTCAAAATACAAATTAATAGCCTAAATTATGGGCATTTTTTGAGAATAAAGCCATGGTTTTTTGAAGAAACACTGTGGCACCCCCCATAAACCGCTTAAATATTAGGCATTAATTATATAAAGATGTGTGCCTGACGAGGAGACCTGAGCTGTGCGTTGGGAACATCACTTACTCTCATGATTCGTGCTTTTTCTTGCAGAATAACACGCTGTCCGGCATGAACAGCATAACACTCATTTTTTTCGCCGCACCCTTGGCCGTACCCTTGGCCTCACCCTTGGCCTCACCCTTGTTAGAAAATGCCTGATGCAAAGATGAATAAGTCTGAAACACAAATGCCTATTGATATTCTTATCCTTGCTGCTGGCACAGGGTCACGGTTTGGCAAAGATACCCCCAAGCAGTTTGTTGAAATTGACGGTTTATCCCTACTGCACCACGCCTGCACAAGCGTTGCGGGCTGGCCTGCCTGCAACAGTCTGACTATCTGCTACCCAGAAGCGGGGCTGAGCCCGCAGCAGACGGCCGAGCTTGATAGTCTTGCCGAGCTGATTGGCCGTCCCATTCACCGTGTTGCAGGCGGCAGCAGACGCGATATATCAGTGCATCATGGCCTCCAGCATATTTTCGCCACATCAGGCGCTACATCTAGGCTGGTAATGATCCATGACTGCGCCCGCCCCTTTGTGCCCCACGCTGTGCTAGACAGGCTTCTGGATGCCTATCATGCACAGGATAAATCAGGGTATCTGGGTATCATTCCTGTAATGCCGGTCACAGATACCATCAAGGCTGTGGATCAGAGCCCTGAGGCAGGCATAAACACTGTTAGCCATACTATGGACCGAAACGCTCTGGTGCGGGTTCAGACGCCGCAATTATTTCAGCTATCAGACATCCTGCAGTTGCATAATGATTTTGCAGCGCGCCAGCCTGCTGATACCACAGCATTACCAACAGATGATGCCAGCCTTATGGAACAGGCCGGCGGTCTCATCCTTACCGTTGAGGGTGCTAGCTTACTTGAAAAAATTACCTATCGCGACGACCTTGCCAGACTATCAGCCGAGGCAGGCTTTTATCAGAAGGGGCAGGATATGCCGATTTTCATTCCACGCGTTGCAACTGGCTATGATGTGCATAAATTTTCTAAGACAGAACCCGGACCGGTTATGATTTGCGGTGTTGCTGTCCCGCATGCGGTAAATGTTACAGCTCATTCAGATGGTGATGTTGGGCTTCATGCGTTATGTGATGCAATTTTTGGGGCATTGGCTGATGGCGATATCGGGTCTCATTTTCCGCCAAGTGATGAGCGCTGGCGTGACGCAACCTCTGACCAGTTTTTGGCGTTTGCCTGCAATCGTGCCCATGCGGTAGGTGCACAGATAAGCAATCTTGATGTTACCCTTATCTGCGAGCAACCCAAAATTACCCCTCACAGAGACGCCATGCGGACCAGAATAGCTGAGATATGCGCCCTTCCTGTTAGCCATATATCGGTAAAAGCAACCACCAGTGAAGGGCTTGGCTTTACCGGACGCCGTGAGGGCATAGCCGCTCAGGCAACAGCAACACTTCTGCTGCCCGTTATACAAGAGGGGAGCAGCAAAAGCTGATGTCTGTCATGGATAAACTGCTACAGGCCATCGCAACCCTTGGTCCAATTGGAAAGCTACCGGCTCCCGGAACAGCTGGGTCTGTTGTTGCGGTAATAACAGGTCTTTATCTGATGTCATTTGGGCCTCTTATTCTTGGGTTTGGCTGTCTTATCGTCCTTGTTATCGGCACGATTGCGAGTGAGCATTACACCCGCATAACCGGCCGTAAGGACCCCTCAGAGGTCATCATTGATGAAGTTGCTGGGCAATGGTCTGTTTTGCTGTGCATCCCTTATGGAACACCGGATATGCTGATTTGGGTTGGCGCAGGGTTTCTGCTATTTCGATTTTTTGATATTGTAAAACCACCGCCGGTTAGTACAGCTGAAGCATTGCCCGGCGGGATTGGGATTATGGCAGATGATATGGTTGCCGGCACATTGGCAGGTATCTGCCTTCTCATCCTGTCCTACCTCACAGGAACCCCCCTCTTCTAGCGCGTTCATGAAGGATACAAGATGTCAGAGACACATAGATTAGCTGAACAGCTCGTAGCAGACCTTGTCGCCCAAAACAGAACGCTGACAACAGTTGAATCCTGCACCGGCGGATTAGTATTTGTCACAATGACAGATATTGCCGGCTCTTCTGCTGTTATGGAACGCGGCTTCATTACCTATAGCAATCAGGCAAAACAAGACCTTGTCGGCGTGGCAGAAGAAACGCTTATCGCGCATGGCGCTGTCTCAGAAGAGGTTGCCGCAGAAATGGCTGTTGGCGGATGCCGTCATAGCACAGATGGCGCGATTGCTGTTGGGCTGACAGGAATAGCAGGGCCAGGAGGCGGCAGTTCGGCCAAACCGGTTGGGCTGGTCTATATTGCGGTTGCTGATACAGCGCGGTGCACAGTCATAAAGCATCATTTTGACGGCGACCGTACAGCTGTGCGGTCTGCGGCAGTTGCAGCGGCACTGGCTCACATTAGTGATTTTATCGGGTAAACGAGGGCGCCTGCAAAACAGCAGTTCCTGCTAGGCGTTGTTTCCATCACGGCTAGATGCAGAAATTTGCGGTGTATAAAGCACATCTGCGCGGGCTTCAAATGCGCCAACCATTCTGCGAACCGCTTCGGTAAACAAACTTTCGATAACCGTCTGCAAAATCCGCGATTTAAATTCGAAATCAACATAGAAATCAATCATACAGCCATCGTGATGGGGCAAGAATGTCCATGTATTTTTCAGATATTTAAAGGGACCTTCTGCATAATCTACTTGAATTTTTAAGGCTGCTTTATCGAGCTGAACATGCGAGGTAAATTGCTCTCTGAACATCTGAAACCCAATAATGAGATCCGCCACTAGCTTGTCTTCACTGCGCGTTTTAACGCGTGATGCAAGACACCATGGCAGAAACGCCGGATAATGCTGAACATCAGCAACAAGCTGAAATAGCTGTTCAGGAGTATGGCGAATAATCCGATTTTCGCTATGGATAGTCATACCAGAAGCCCCTGTATATTAACCTGCCACGAGCTGAGCAGTGCGGGCATCACGCAATGCCGCAAAATCAGCATCAGCATGATATGACGAGCGTGTCAGAGGGGTTGAGGCCATCATAAGGAAGCCTTTTGCCTGTCCGGCATCCGCATAATGCGTAAACTGTTCTGGTGTTACGAACCTGTCGACTTCTGCATGTTTTGGGGTTGGTTGCAGATACTGGCCTATGGTCATGAAATCGACCTGAGCTGCGCGCAAATCATCCATTACTTGGGATACTTCGCTATCATCTTCGCCCAACCCAACCATAATACCTGATTTGGTAAAAATAGACGGGTCCATCTTTTTCACATCTGCCAGTACCGACAGAGAATGAAAATAGCGGGCACCGGGACGAACAGACGGATAAAGGCGCGGCACAGTTTCCATATTGTGATTAAACACATCAGGGCGCGCTTCAACGACGATTTCCACAGCCCCTTCTTTGCGCAGAAAATCAGGCGTTAACACTTCGATTGTTGTTGTTGGAGACTGGGCGCGAATAGCTGTAATTGTCTCAGCGAAATGACGCGCACCGCCATCATCAAGATCGTCTCTGTCAACTGATGTAATAACAACATGGGCAAGACCAAGTGTGGCAACAGCACGGGCAACATTTTCAGGCTCATGCGGATCAAGCAGGTCAGGCCGGCCGGTTGCAACATTACAGAACGCACAAGCACGCGTACAAATAGAGCCTAAAATCATCATTGTTGCGTGTTTCTGGGCCCAGCACTCACCAATATTCGGGCACGCTGCTTCCTCGCATACCGTAACAAGGTTTAGCTCACGCATCAGTTTTCTGGTTTCGGTAAAAGCACCGGCGGCAGGCGCTTTCACGCGCAACCATTCAGGACGGCGCGGCTGTGGCTTATCAGGGTTACGACGCTTTTCGGGGTGTCGCTGCGCCCCTTTAGTCAGATTTGGTGTCGGCATAACAGCTCACTTCGCTCAACTTTGGCTTTTCCTTAGATGATATAGTACTCGCACAGCCCTTCTGCATGTGCAAATTGTCGCGCTTGATGAGCAACCCATGATCTTAGAAATGTATCGCTCTGTCATACGCATCCAGAACAGATTCATGCATTGCCTCAGACAAGGTCGGATGCGGGAAGATAGTATGCATTAACTCAGCTTCAGTTGTCTCAAGCGAGCGGGCAACAACATATCCTTGGATAAGCTCAGTCACCTCTGGGCCTATCATATGAGCCCCAAGCAGAGCGCCTGTCTTTGCATCAAAAATTGTCTTGATAAGACCTTCATCATCACCAAGCGCAATCGCCTTACCATTCGCAAGAAAGGGGAATTTACCGACCTTTATCTCATAGCCGGCTTGCTTTGCTTTGGTTTCAGTCAGGCCAACTGATGCAACCTGTGGGCGGCAATAAGTACAGCCTGGCACAGAATTATCTTCAATCGGATGAACATGTTTCATACCGGCAATCTTCTCGATACAGATAATACCTTCATGGCTTGCTTTATGGGCGAGCCATGGTGCGCCTGTCACATCACCAATAGCATACAAGCCTGCTTCACCCGTCGCGCCATAACCATCAGTGACAATATGACCTCGATCCAGCTTCACCTTAGTTGCCTCAAGGCCTATATTTTCAGAATTACCAACAATACCAACAGCCATAATAACGCGCTCTGCAACTAATTGCTGTTTTGCACCGCCAGTTTCGATATCAGCTGCAACCCCTTGGGAGGTTTCTTTTAGCCCCAATAATTTTGCAGAAGTCAGAATTTTAATGCCACGTTTTTCAAATGACTTTTGCGCCAGCGCCGAAATCTCTTCATCTTCAGCATTCAGAATACGGTCAAGATACTCAACAATCGTAACCTCAACGCCCATATCCTGATAGAAGCTGGCAAATTCAACACCAATCGCGCCAGAGCCAACCACAATCAGAGATTTTGGCATTTTTTCCGGCACCATAGCATCTTTATAAGTCACAATACTGCTACCGTTTGGCTCAATACCCGGCAGGGCGCGCGCTCTGGCACCGGTTGCAATGATGATATGTTTGCCAGTCAGGCGGGTCTCGCTTTTACCGGTCACAGAAAGTACCCAGTTTGCGCCTGATTTTCCGGCTAGTTTGGCAGTGCCGTCAAACACAGTAACCTTGTTCTTTTTCAGAAGATGACCAACACCTGATGATAGACGGGAGGCAACCCCTCTGGAGCGCTCGACAACCTTTTTCAAGTTTACGCTCACAGTGCCAGACACCTCGATACCAAAATCAGCCGCATGCTCGATATTATGCTTGATTTCAGCCGCACGAAGCAGTGCTTTGGTTGGAATACAGCCCCAATTCAGGCAAATACCGCCAAGATGTTCGCGCTCGACAACAGCTGCCGACATGCCAAGCTGGCTTGCACGGATGGCTGCAACATAGCCCCCCGGCCCGCCGCCAATTACAATTACATCAAACTCAGTTTTCTGTGCCATGAGAGACTTCCTGACCTTTATTATCGTTTGCAAAGACGCATAAGCACCCAAAGCTGGTGCTTTTGCGATGCTATATTACAGCAGCATCATTACCGGATTTTCAATTGCAGCCTTAAATGCCTGCATCCAGCGTGCCCCCAGCGCGCCATCCACAATCCTGTGGTCAGCTGATAAGGTGACAGACATGACAGTTGCAACCGCAAGCGCGCCCTGTTTGACAACCGGACGTTGTTCACCTGCACCAACGGCTAGAATCGCGCCTTGCGGCGGGTTGATAACAGCTGCAAATTCACGAATGCCAAACATCCCCAAATTTGAAATGGTGAAACTGCCGCCTGAATATTCAGACGGGTCAAGCTTGCCAGAACGTGCCCGGCCAGCAAGATCAACTGCTTTTCCAGCAATTTCAGACAGGCTCAGCTTATTTGCCCCATGAATTACAGGTGTGACGAGCCCGCCATCAACCGCAACAGCCATGCAGACATCAGCCTGATCATAGTATCGGCAGCCCTCTTCTTCATAACAGCCATTCACATCCGGCACCGTCATCAGCGCATAAGCTGCTGCTTTGATAACCATATCATTGACGGAAATTTTTACCCCTTCAGGGGCATTTTCATTCAATGATTTACGGGCAGAAAGCAGTGTATCAATCTCACAATCAACGGTGAGGTAGAAATGCGGGGCTGTCTGTTTGGAGTATTGCAGACGCTCAGCTATCACGCGGCGCATCGCATTGTGCGGCACAAAGCGCGAACCAGCTTCGGCTATCACAGCAGAACCGGTAGCTACAGGCGCTGTAATGCCGCGCGCAACAGCTTCTTCAACATCAGCCCGTATAATCCGGCCATGCGGTCCAGTGCCTGTTAACGCGGCTAAATCAACACCATTATCACCAGCAATGCGCCGGGCAAGCGGGCTTGCAAAGATACGGGTTCGCGATCCAACAGCAGGAGAGACTGGCCCAGAGACTGGCCCAGAGACTGGAGCTGCGACTGGAGCTGCGACTGGCATTGGAGCAGAAACAGGCGCTACTGGCTCTTTTGCTGGCGCAACAGGAGCAGCAGCAACAGGTGCGACGTCTGCTGTTGGCAGTGTTAGTGAAGCAGGGTCTTCTCCGTCTTCGGCAAGAACAGCAATCACCGCATTTACCGCAACATTCTGGCTACCTTCAGCCACCATGAATTTTGCGATAATGCCGTCATCAAGCGCTTCAACTTCCATTGTTGCTTTGTCAGTTTCAATTTCGGCAATTACATCACCGGACCGGACCGCATCACCTTCGCCAACAACCCATCTGGCAAGAGTTCCGTCTGTCATCGTCGGCGACAGTGCTGGCATTAGAATATTTACAGCCATGTTACACTCCTTTTGAGCGGAAGCAGGCAGATTGCGCTGCTGTCACGATAGTATCGACTTGTGGGAGGGCAAGCGCTTCTAGGTTTGCAGCATATGGCATTGGCACATCTTCGCCAGCCACCCGCATCACAGGAGCATCAAGATAATCAAACGCCCCTTCCATGACTTTCATGGAAAGTTCTGCGCCAATACCAGCAAACGGGAAGCCCTCTTCGCAGGAGACAAGACGGCCTGTTTTCTTAACAGACGTCAGCAATGTTTCCGTATCAAGCGGCCGCAAGGTCCGTAAATCAATCACCTCTGCTGAGATGCCCTGTTCAGCAAGCTTTTCAGCTGCTTCAAGCGCCTTACCAACCATAATTGAAAAGGCTGAGATGGTTACATCTGTGCCGGGACGCACAATTTTGGCTTTGCCGATTGGTACGATCCAGTCATCTGTATCAGGCACCTCGAAGCTCTGGCCGTACATCACTTCATTTTCAAGGAAAATAACAGGATTTGGGTCCCTGATTGCTGCTTTCAGCAAGCCTTTGGCATCAGCCGCAGACCATGGTGAAACAACCTTCAATCCCGGACAATGGGCATACCAGCTCGCATAACATTGTGAATGCTGGGCTGCAACCCGGCTCGCCGCGCCGTTCGGGCCACGGAACACAATAGGACATCCCATCTGGCCACCTGACATATACAAGGTCTTTGCAGCAGAATTGATGATATGGTCAATGGCCTGCATGGAGAAGTTAAAGGTCATGAATTCAACAACCGGACGCAACTCACCAAACGCAGCCCCAACGCCCAAACCGGCAAAACCATGTTCGGTAATCGGCGTATCAATAACGCGTTTTTCGGAGAATTCTTCTAACAAACCTTGCGTAACCTTGTAAGCGCCCTGATATTCGGCCACTTCTTCGCCCATGACAAAGACACGCTCATCATTGCGCATCTCTTCTGCCATCGCATCGCGCAACGCTTCACGCACAGTCAATGTTTTTGTTGGCCCAGTCCAGTCGGGCTCACCTATAACAGCCCGTGCAATCGGGGCGGCGGGAAGTCCAGCTGGGGCGGGTGCAGGCGCTGTAGCATCTGGCGCACTAGTTTTAGCAGGCCCTTCTGACGCAGAAGCTTCAGCAAGCGCGTCTGGCGCAGGTGAACGTTCGGGAAGCGCTTCGCCTTCTTCTTCAAGGAGGACAGCAATAACAGCGCCAACCGTGACATTATCAGTACCCTCGGCAATCACAAGCTCCCCGACAATACCATCATCTGCGGCCTCAACTTCCATTGTTGCTTTATCTGTTTCAATTTCGGCAATCACATCACCTGATGATACAGTATCACCCGATGAAATTAGCCATTTTGATAAGCGCCCTTCGCTCATTGTTGGAGACAGGGCAGGCATTGTAATTTCAATAGACATAATCGTTTTCCCTTACCCTGCTGGCTGGTCTTCAATAAGAATATCAGTATAAAGTTCTGACAAATCAGGCTCAGGACTTTCCAGAGCAAAATCAGCCGCTTGACCGACAACAGCCTTTACCGAGCTATCAATTTCCTTCAATGCCGCCTCGTCCATGCCTTCGCGCAGCATAATATCACGGAGCTGCTCAATCGGGTCATGTTGCTTTCGCATGGCATCAACCTCATCGCGGGTCCGGTATTTTGCCGGATCTGACATTGAGTGGCCACGATAACGATAGGTTTTCATTTCCAGAATATAAGGACCTTTGCCAGAGCGGCAATGTGCCAGCGCTTCTTCGCCAGCGGCTCTGACTGCCAAAACATCCATGCCATCAACCTGCTTGCCAGGGATACCATATGCTTTGCCGCGATCGGCAAGATCAAGTCCGGCAGCTGCACGGCTCACTGAGGTTCCCATACCATATTGGTTATTTTCAATCACGAAGATGACAGGAAGAGACCAGAGTGCCGCCATATTAAAGGTCTCATAAACCTGACCCTGATTGGCTGCACCATCGCCAAGATAGGCCATATTTACGCCGTCATCACCTTTGAATTTATGGGCAAACGCTAAGCCAGCACCAATTGGAACTTGCGCTGCAACAATGCCATGGCCGCCATAAAAATTCTTCTCGCGGCTAAACATATGCATGGAGCCACCCTTACCACGGGAATAACCATCTTTCCGGCCAGTCAATTCAGCCATCACACCGCCCGCATCCATTCCGCACGCAAGCATATGTCCGTGGTCACGATAAGATGTCACAACGCTATCTTGTGTTTCTGCAACTGACTGCATGCCAACAACAACAGCTTCCTGACCGATATAAAGATGGCAGAAGCCGCCAATCTGGCCCATACCATAGAGCTGACCGGCTTTCTCTTCAAACCGGCGAATAAGCACCATTTGGTGATAAAGCTCACGCAGCTGGTCAATATCAGGTTTGTCATTCAGCACGGATTTAGGCGGACGCCCTCTTTTACCCGGTGCTTTTTTCGTTGTGTCAGACTTTGTTGCCATTAGATTTTTCTCTCCACCCGTAAAAACAGACCCCAGACATGTTAAAAAAAACGGCCTGAACTCTGCTTGTCTGCCAAGTCCCTGTTGAACAGATCTCTCAGCGAATAAATAATAACGTAGGATGGCGGAAATTTCTCTATTTCTGCAACAATTTTATTTTGTTGATTTTATTGAATATTTTAAGTTTAAACCATATTTTGGTTAATTCGTAAATAACTTAAAATTTCAAAATCTCGAGCGGAATTGTAATTATGACGTCGTTATCGGCATAAAGCCCTACATCTGACCGCGCTGTTTCGGCAAGCATATCAGCATCAACCGCGCCTGTTTGAAGCAGTGAGATACGTTGTTCCAGCATATAGTTCTGCTTTTCAACAAGTGCCAGCCTTTCACGCGCCAACATAATGTCTCTATCTAGACTAGCGCGCGCCATCAAACCGCGCTCACCAGCAAATGTATGAAATCCGAAAAACGCGACCATCGTGCCAATAAGAATAAAATGACCAGCAAGAACAAGAGGACGACGCAATGACTGGTACATAAAAAGGCTCCTGATGGGACAATAACGGTGCGAGCTTTTATCAACCCACATTATACCGTGCAGTGAATCAAATTTGATTCGTGGCGTCAAGCGAAATGCGAATCGCGGGAAACATTACGATTCAAGCCCTTCAGCTTCTGAGTGCCACCAAAAAAGCAGCCTTGGCGAGAGACTGCTTTTTAATAAACCAACGATGATGACTAAAACCATTATCCCCGCAAAGGAGCACTGCCCGCATAGTCACCCATACCACCAAGCTCTTCTTCAATTCTGAGCAGTTGATTATATTTGGCCAGCCTGTCGGAGCGAGACAAAGAGCCTGTTTTTATCTGACCGGCATTTGTTGCAACAGATAAATCAGCGATAAAGGTATCTTCTGTTTCGCCGGACCGGTGCGAAATCACCACGCCGAAACCAGCTTGCTTTGCCATCGAAATAGCTGTCATTGTTTCAGTAAGCGTACCTATCTGATTAACCTTTACCAGAATAGCGTTCCCTGCCCCGTCGGTAATACCGCGCGCCAGACGCTCAGGATTGGTGACATAAAGGTCATCGCCCACAATCTGAACAGCATCACCAAGACGGTCTGTTAAATTTGTAAAGCCATCCCAATCATCTTCATCCAGAGGGTCTTCGAGTGAAAGAACAGGGTATTTCTGAGCAATGTCGGCCCAATAGTCACACATTTCAGCAGAACTCAGAGACCGGCCCTCACCGGCAAGGTGATAAGCGCCATCTTGATAAAATTCGGTTGCCGCTGCATCAAGTGCCAGCACCACATCATCACCAAGCGTATAGCCTGCAGCATCAACCGCGCGGGAAACAAAGGAAATAGCTTCATCGGTAGAATTAATTGCAGGCGCAAACCCGCCCTCATCACCAACAGCTGTTGATAGTCCAGCAGCTGATAATTCTTTTTGCAAGGCATGAAAAATTTCAGCGCCCATCCGCAATCCATCACCAAAGCTATCTGCGCTCACCGGCATAATCATAAATTCCTGCACATCCAGCTTATTGTCAGCATGCGCGCCACCATTCAAGATATTCATCATCGGTGTTGGCAGCAGATGGGCATTTATGCCGCCAAGATAACGCCAGAGCGGCATGCCTGTGCTTTCAGCTGCCGCGCGCGCCACAGCAAGGCTTACACCAAGTATCGCATTTGCCCCGAGGCGCGATTTATTATCTGTTCCATCCAGAAGGCATAAATCAGTATCGATTTGCGTCTGGTCTAGCGCGTCCACACCGGACAGCGCGTCAAAAATCTCGGCGTTTACCGCATCAACAGCGCCCATAACGCCTTTACCGCCATATGCGCTGCTATCACCATCACGCCGTTCAACTGCCTCATAGGCGCCTGTTGATGCGCCAGATGGCACGGCTGCCCGCCCAAAGCTGCCATCACTCAGCAATACGTCAACCTCTACGGTCGGGTTACCGCGTGAATCAAGAATTTGGCGAGCGTGAATATCAAGAATATCGGACATAAAAGTCTCCTTATGAAAGAATAGGCAAAAAAAGCGCAGATAGCCTAGGCGCCATGCGCCGCATTATGAATTCGCTGAAGCGATGAAAGAAGCGCCGGCATCTCTGTCAGAGGCACCATATTAGGCCCATCAGAGGGCGCATTATCAGGATCCTCGTGACTTTCCATAAACAGACCACTTACTCCCACAGCAACCGCCGCACGCGCCAGAACCGGCACAAACTCGCGCTGGCCACCAGATGATCCCCCAGCTCCGCCAGGTTGCTGAACAGAATGCGTAGCATCAAAGATAACCGGAAGACCAAGAGACGCCATTTGTGGCAAAGCCCGCATATCGGAGACCAGCGTATTATAGCCAAAGGATGTACCGCGCTCGGTTAGCATGACCCGCGCATTGCCGGACGAAGTCAGTTTGGCAGCAACATGCTTCATATCCCACGGCGCAAGAAACTGGCCTTTTTTGACATTTATCACAGCGCCTGTCTTGGCAGCGGCAATCAGAAGATCTGTCTGACGGCATAAAAAGGCCGGAATTTGAAGCACATCAACATATTCAGCAACCGGAGCACAATGTTCAGGCAGATGTACATCTGTAAGAACCGGACAGCCAAATTCTGCCTTTACCTCAGCAAGAATACGCACGCCCTCATCAAGACCAATACCCCGTTCAGCAGATAATGATGTTCGATTGGCCTTATCGAAGGAGGATTTATAAATAAACCCCATTCCGGCATCAGCGGCAGCTTTGCTGAGCGCTGCAGCACACATCAATGCATGGTCACGCCCTTCAATCTGACACGGCCCGCCAATCAGCAAAAGCGGGGCATCACCGCCGACACTAACAGCGCCAATCTTAAAACTGCTCGTCACTGGCTGTCCTCCTGATCGTGATTATATCGTAGCTCGCCTAGCAGGCACTTCAGAGAAGCGTTGCTTTTTTATGGGCCGCTGACACAAAGCCTGTGAAAAGCGGATGCGGCTCAAATGGCTTTGATTTAAGTTCCGGATGAAACTGAACACCAACAAACCATGGATGGTCTGGGCGTTCGATAATTTCAGGAAGCGCCCCATCAGGCGATACACCAGACATTACCATGCCAGCATTTTCAAGCTTGTCACGATAAGCGACATTCACTTCATAGCGGTGACGATGGCGTTCTTGAATATGTTCAGCATCATAGATAGAGCGAACCAAAGAGCCTTCTTCTAATACACAATCATAGGCGCCAAGCCGCATTGTGCCACCAAGATCATCACCATCAGCGCGGGTCTGCACCTTATTCCCAGCTGTCCATTCAGTCATTAGGCCGACAAGAGCATCGTCACACGGACCAAATTCGGTTGAACTTGCCTTATCCATACCGCCAAGCGCGCGCGCTGTTTCCAGCACAGCCATCTGCATGCCAAAACAAATGCCAAAATAAGGAATGTTACGCTCGCGCGCAATCCGGATAGCCTCAATCTTACCTTCAGCGCCGCGAAGCCCAAACCCACCCGGCACAAGAATACCGCCAACATCTTCTAGATGGTGCAAATAGGTTGTTTCGTCTTCATGCTCGAATAATTCAGAATCAAGGAATTTCAGATTAACTTTTTTCCGGTTCGCAATGCCACCATGTGCCAATGCTTCGGATAATGACTTATAAGAATCTTTAAGAGAGGTATATTTTCCAACAATCGCAATCGTCACTTCACCTTCAGGGCTTGCAACTGATTGAGAGATTTCCTGCCACCGTGTCAAATCTGGATTCGGGCTATTAAGACCAAAATGAGCGCAGACTTGCGTATCAAGACCCTCATTATGATAGGCAACTGGCACTTCATAAATATTATTAACATCACTTGCCAGAATAACAGCTTCGCTTCTGACATTACAGAACAGGCCTATTTTATCGCGCTGTTCACGCTCAAGAGGATGTTCTGTACGGCATAACAAGATGTCTGGCTGAATCCCAAGTGACTGTAATTCCTTGACAGAATGCTGGGTTGGCTTGGTTTTAAGCTCGCCTGCTGCTTTGATGTAGGGAATAAGGGTTACATGGATAAAACAGACTTGTGAGCGACCAAGCTCGTTTCCAATCTGTCTTATGGCTTCCAGAAATGGTAGCGATTCAATATCGCCAACAGTGCCGCCAATTTCGCATAAAACAAAATCTTCAGCGCTTAAATCATTTCGCACAAAGGCTTTGATCGCATCAGTTACATGCGGAATAACCTGAATCGTAGCGCCGAGATAATCACCGCGCCGCTCGCGCGCCAACACATCTGAATAGATACGCCCAGTGGTAACATTATCAGTTTTGCGTGTATGCACCCCGGTAAAGCGTTCATAATGGCCAAGATCAAGGTCAGTTTCAGCCCCATCATCGGTCACAAACACCTCACCATGCTGGGTAGGTGACATTGTTCCGGGGTCTACATTCAGATAGGGATCAAGTTTACGTAACCGCACTGAATAACCGCGCGCCTGAAGCAAGGCGGCAAGAGCAGCAGAGCCAAGCCCTTTCCCAAGGGATGAGACAACGCCGCCAGTAATAAAGATAAAACGGGTCAAAGGCACCATCTCCGTTCTGACATGGTGGTTAAAGAAGCATACCTAAAATTCATAAGTTTACTGTCCGGTTGGTACAGTCGGCCCAGCGGGCACAACAGGTTCTGTCGGCGTTGAGGAAATAACTTCATCCACAATTGACCCTGATGATGTTCCTGCGCCAGCAATAATGGCAAGGCCAATCGATGTCGCAAAGAAACAGGCCGCTAAAATTGCAGTTGCCCGGGACATTAAATTTGCTGTCCCTCTTGCAGTCATGAACCCGCCTTGAGACCCGCCAATACCAAGGCCGCCGCCTTCACTGCGCTGCAGTAAGACAGAGCCAACAAGCGCGATGGCGATTAAAATATGGATGGTCAAAAGAATAGTGGTCATGATACCTCAAAAAATAGACTAAGGCGTTCACACTAAACAAGACTAACGTCAAGATTACCGCAAACAAGGACGCGCATTAAATAGAGACGCTTTTATTTAGCTTAAAGCCTAGCTGAGGTAAAGGCTAAAAACAGACAATCATAGTGACTGTCTAGCGAGCCGCTGCCACAATCTGGGAAAACCCTTCAGCATCAAGCGACGCGCCGCCAACTAATGCACCATCAACATCTGCCAGCGCGAAGATATCAGCTGCATTATCTGGCTTCACCGAACCGCCATAAAGCACCGGCGCTGTAATGCCCAGCCCCGCAATACAGGCTTTTACGCCAGCATGCATCTCCGATATCTGCTCTAGTGAGGCAACAAGCCCCGTGCCAATCGCCCAAATAGGCTCATATGCAATCACCAGCGACTGCGTGCTGCGGCCGCCTCGTGCCGCCTGCCAGTGCTGAAGTGTTGTGGTAAGCTGGCGCGTGACAACATCAACAGACGCGCCAGATAGCCTGTCTTCATGGCTCTCACCAACACAAAATATGGCATTTAGGCCTGATTGCGCTGCTTGCGTCATCTTCTCTGCAATAAGATTATCTGTTTCTGCATGATACTGGCGACGCTCAGAATGACCGCACAACACCCAGCCAGCCCCAAAATCAGCAATCATTGATGCTGAAATATCGCCCGTGAACGCACCTTTTTCTGCAGCATGGCAGTCCTGAGCGCCAAATTGCACAGATGTTTTGCTCAAAACATCTTCGGCAAGCGCTAAATAACAGGCAGGAACAAACGTGATAAGACTGGCTGAAGCATCAGCAGATATATCACGATAAGATTTTAGCAAATCACCTGCATTTTGGCGCGATAGGTTCATCTTCCAGTTAGCAGCAATAATCATTAAACCCTCTTTGTCTTTTCTGGCTAATTGTGGCAGGACTATTTGAAAATATGTTTTAGGCTGATAAACGTTTTAGGCTAGAACACGTTTTAAGATTGCAGGACAGCCTGCGCCTTTACTATAATGCAGGCTGAAACAGGTTTCCATCTGATACTTTACCTTAATTCCGGTCAGGATGACATTATGCTACGGTCAATGCGCGAAGGGGCTAAATCCCCTATCATGAAGCTTTTTCTTCTTTTTCTTGCAGCAGGGTTTGCGCTGTGGGGTGTGGGGGACTTAAGTGGCGGATTTTTATCCGGCGGCAATAATGCTGTTAGTGCCGGAGACAGAAAAGTCGGCATTGAAGAAGCTGCGAATGAATTTGAGCGCAGTCGCAGGGTCACAGGGCGCGGCCTTAACGTTGGTGAAGCCATTCAAGCTGGCCTGCTAAACGAAGTTATTGGCAGCCTGGCTCGTGAAACATTGTTTGGAGCAGAAGCTGACAGGCTTGGCGTAACTGTCACGCGCGATATGAAGCGCGACTCGATTGCCAGCGATCCCCAATTCAAAGATGAGCTTGGCCAGTTTGCAGAAGGCCGCTTCCTGCAAACTCTTCGTAGCTCTGGCTTTACCGAAGAAAGCTACCTTGAAAAATTATCAAGCGCTCTTGAAGTGACCCAGATTATCGGCCCCATTACAGATGGCGGTATTTTCGCCACCGCAACAGCCACGCAAGTGTCAGCCTACCAGCTTGAGCAACGCCAAGCGAGCTACCTTACCTTTACCCCTGCGCCGGAAAGTATTTCTGCCCCACAAGATAGTACATTGAGCTCTTGGTTCACAGAACGGCAGTCCCAGTATGATGCGCCAGATCTTCGCAGCTTTGATGTAATCTTCCTGTCTGCTGACCGAATTCAGAATACCATTACACCGCGCGAAGAAGATATTGTCTCAAGCTTTGAGATTCGCCGGGATGACTTTGTCACACCAGAACGCCGCGCTGTTCGCCAAATGGTGTTCGATACCGAAGAAGAAGCGCGCGCCGCCTTATCTGACGTCACATCAGGAACAGCGTTCAATGACGTTGCATCAGCACGCTTGAATTGGACAGAAGGTGATGTAACCCTTGGTATTGTTCGCCGTGAGGAACTTGCCGATGAACTTGCCGAAGCAGCGTTTGACGCCGAAATCGGCAAAGCCTTTGGGCCGATTAGCTCAGCATTTGGCTATCATATTGCGATGATTGACAGTATCGAGGCTGCCAGTGATGTTAGCTTAGATGATGTGAGGCCTGCCATTATCGCAGCCCTGCAGTCAGAGCAGGCGATTGATTTAATCTATGACCATGTAACCAAAATCGAAGATGCTTTTGGCACCGGCGCGAGCCTTTCTGAAGCTGCCGCGCTGATAGGAACATCAGTTATTCGCATATCAGATATTGACCGGAACGGTCTGACAATAGATGGCGGTATTTATCAGGTAGAAGACGCCAATGACCTCACCTCGGATACGTTGTTTCTGGGCCAAGCCTGGGCGCTTGAGATAGATGAGTTGTCAACGGTGATCGAATCAGTTGATGACAGCTTCTTTGTTATCCAACCAACAAATGAAACAGCATCACGCACCCGCCCTCTCAACGAGGTTAAGGTGCGCGCTATTGCGGACTGGACGACAGAACAGGCCTTTATTGCAGCCATCACCAGTGCCACAGAGGCTATGGCGCGCGGTGATGATGGGTTTGCAGATAGCATTCTTACCGAACCTTTCAGCCGGTCTGGTGCAGGCCTTGACCATAGTGCGTCCAGCCTGATGGCAGCAGCCGCTTTTGGTCAGAAAAAAGGTGAGATTCAGCTTGTGGAAACAGGCAGGGATGTTGTGGTAATTCGCACCGATGAAATCATGCCAGCTGATGATAAAGAGGCCGAAGAATTTGCGGTGCGTCTGCTGGACGGGTTTAACGATCTTGTCCGCAATGATATCGCCTCTGCTATGGCCTTATCATTGTCTGAGACGCATAAGCTAGAGGTGAATGCAGCTCCGGTTCAACAAGCTCTTATCGGCTCTCTAGGCCAATAAACACTCATTTGTCGTAGCGTCACAAAGGTCTGTCTCATTATGGCTGAAATGCCCCCGTTAGAAGAATTTTCTCACCTTACTGAAGCACAGAGTGCTACGCGTTTTGCTGAGTCTCAGAATCACATTGTCTATCGTACGCTCATTGCGGACACCCAGACAGCTGTTGGGGCCATGATGAAGCTGGCTGACGGGCAGGATTATCATTGCCTCCTTGAATCTGTTGAAGGCGGGGAAGTGCGCGGGCGCTACTCAGTGATTGGCCTGAAACCAGACCTGCTATGGCGCTGTTCAGGCAACAAGGTTGAAATTAATCGGCAGGCTGAAACAGATCTGACAGCATTTTCACCTGATGACCAGCTTCCCCTTGTTTCATTGCGCGCGCTCATGAAAGAGAGCGAAATGCCCAATACAGCCCCCTTGCCGCCGATGGCATCCGGCCTTTTTGGTTACCTTGGCTATGACATGATTCGTCACGTTGAAAAAGTACCCGATAATAATCCAGATCTTCTCGGTGTTTTTGATACCGTGCTTATGCGCCCCTCGGTAATCGCCATTTTTGACCGGTTAAAAGATAGCATTACGCTTGCCGTTCCTATCCGCCCCGCTAGTTGGGCATCACCAACCGAGGCATGGAATGACGCCCAAGCCCGCTTGGATGAAACAGAAGAACGACTTTATGATGCCATCCCGCATAGCTATGAGCAGCCCGCTGATACGCCTGACATTATCCCGCAAAGCAATGTGAGCCAGAACCGTTTCTATGAGATGGTCAAAAAGGCGCGGGACCATATTACCGCCGGTGATATTTTTCAAGTTGTCCTCTCACAACGTTTCTCATTTCCCTTTACCCTGCCAACATTTACTTTTTATCGGAGCCTGCGGCGTCTGAACCCATCTCCCTTTCTGTTTCATTTTGCGTTGGGTGATGTCTCGATTGTTGGCTCTAGCCCTGAAATATTAGTGCGATTGCGCGGCGGTGAAGTGACAATCCGTCCCATTGCAGGCACACGCCCCCGCGGCGCAACGCCTGAAGAAGATGCTGCTCATGCAGCTGATTTAATGGCTGACGTGAAAGAACGCTCAGAACATCTGATGCTGCTTGATTTGGGCCGTAATGATGTTGGCCGTGTCTCAAAGCCCGGCTCAGTGCGGGTTATTTCTAATTTCGAAGTTGAATATTATAGCCATGTTATGCATATCGCCTCTGAGGTGCGGGGACAAATTCGTGATGAATGTGATGTCATTGATGCTCTTATTGCCGGATTCCCTGCGGGCACTGTGTCTGGCGCGCCAAAAATCAGAGCCATGGAAATTATCGACGAGCTAGAGCCTGATAGACGTGGCATCTATGCTGGGGCGGTAGGATATATTAGCGCTGCAGGAGAGCTTGATAGCTGTATTGCCTTGCGAACGGCTGTCATCAAAGATGGTGTGATGCATGTACAGGCCGGCGCTGGCATTGTTTATGATTCTCAAGAAAAATCTGAGTTTGATGAATGTCATAATAAAGCGCGCGCCCTTATCCGCGCTGCCATGGATGCCAGTCAGTTTACGCCTTCAAATAGGCGCTAAAACGGCATCATTATTGCTATGTTTTGAGATGGAGTAACATGTCTCGTTGTTATTTGGGTGTTTTTAATTTTGGGTTTTAGGGTCGTAATGTTGCAGATTTTCAGATCTATTTCGCTCTTGCTGACTGTATTATTTATCGCCTCACATTCACCTGCTTCAGCAGCGATTAAACTTGAAACCTGGAAAACCTATGGCAACCTTGCTGAACAGGGTGCGGTATGTGCAAGCTTCGCAGCCTTGATGGAAAGCCAATCCATTCTTAATCCCGACTTAGGTATGTTATGGTCTGAACGGCGAAAATATTCCGGCAGCATCATCCTCAAAGCGTCAGAGATGGAAACCGGGACAGCGGCAAATTCAGCCGATATTGACGTGTTTGTCTCGGACTACCGCGAATGGGTTCTCTCCTCGTTACTAGCGCCAATCGCCCCGATTGACCTTGCCCAGCAAGGTGGCGACCCCCTTAAAACGGGACGCGACAGGATTACCACATTGGTTAGGACATATTGTCTTGCTATCTATGCCAAGGGAGACGCTGTGATTCTGACGCGCTTTCCCCAATTAGCCTACCTTATGAATAAATCAGCCATGACAGCACAAAATCAGCCTGAAATGCCTAAAACGTCCGTAAAGACATCAAATAAAACACCGGGAAATAAAACACCGGGAAATAAAACATCTGGAGACAAGATATCGGGAAAGTCAGCTGAAACGGCGGCAGCAAAGGTCATTTCTTCGATGCTGGCCTCGATGCGTGCACCTGAACCAGTACTCTCCAAAAGCATGCCAAAACAAAGGCCTGCAAAGCCGGTGGCGCTGACGTCTCTTTCTGCGCAGGTAAAAGGGGGGTATCTCGCCCAGCTTGCGTCATTTTCCTCGCAAAAACGTGCAGAGAGCTCACGTGACCTTCTCATTCAGAAATTTCCAAACGCCTTCACCTCTAAAACCCTTCACGTAGAAGAGCATGTAATCGCTTCTGGATCGCGTTTCTTTAGAGTGCAAACAGCTGCCATAACCAAAGACAAAGCGCGCGAATATTGTGATATGCTATGGTTACAAAAAATAAGCTGTTTGGTAAGACAGGCGCAATAAAGCGTTATTTTCGCTGTTTGACAGCATAAAAAACACGCGGCACAGTTAGGCACAAGGCACAGTCAGGCCGATAAGTCTTGGCAATAAAACAGCCACGTAAAGCAATGGTAAGGGCGTTATGGAAGTTTCAAATTTTGCGTCTTTTTGCCTGTTTGCCGTTATCTCAGCTTTCACACCCGGTCCCAATAATATGATGCTTGCTGCATCTGCTGCAACCTTTGGCTTTCGGGCAACATGGCCCCATATTTTAGGGATTACTGTTGGCTTTAATCTGATGGTTGTTGCCGGGCTTCTTGGGCTTAACGAATTATTCTCCGCCTTCCCGCTCATCTATAATACTGCGCGTTATGCTGCTTTTTGTTTTCTGCTCTATCTTTGTTGGAAGATTGCAACCGCAACAGCGCCGCAGACGGTCTCTGATGAGAGCGCCAGCATAACAACCGCATCCCAGCCAATAGGCTTTTGGTCTGCCGCTATTTTCCAGATGGTTAACCCAAAGGCTGTGATCGTTATTGTTAGCGCCATTACAGCCTATACAGACGTCTCAGACAGCCTATCAATAACTCACATTGCCATTGCTGGCGTATTCGTCTTTGTTACCATAACATCGACTGCCTTATGGTCTTATGCAGGTAGCATGATCGGGCGCCTGCTTGAAAACCAGCGCCAATTACGCCTTTTTAACATCATCATGGCAGGGCTGCTTTTAGCCGCGCTGGCACCTGTGATGCTTGCCTCTATGAAACTATTTTAAGGGGCGTCTGTCATCTCTGTTACAAATTCAGCTGGAGAGCAGATTTCAATCAGTTCTAGATCATCCGAATGTGATATTTCACGGTGACGCATACCGGGCGGCTGTAATGTTGCGGTGCCGGCGCGCATGATGACCTCTCCCTGCCCTTCATATTCAAAGGTTACCCAGCCTTTAAGGATATAGACCATCTGAAAATCAAGGTCATGCTTATGCCATTGCGGTTCAGTATGTCGACCGGGAACAGCTCTGATAACATGTGCCACAAACTTACCTGCGGTTGCTGTTTTTATCCCGAGGTCACGATATTCAAAAAAAGCCCTAAGGCCGCCCTCAAATCCACCAACATCTTGCGCCGCACCAAGGCCTGTTCCATCGGCATGACTTACACTAAAAGCCTGCCCTTTCCATAATTCTGCCGCCATCATTCACTCTCCTTAGGCTAAAATAACACGCTAAAAGCGCTCCATTATTGTTATTTTGTTGCAACAGGTGGATTGCCCGGAATAGGAAGGCCGCGCAAGGCTCTGTTTGTCCGCATATATTGAGGTGCGTAAGCTGCATCAGCATTTAAGGCTTCTGCTGCATGCCATGCCCAGCGCGGATTATAGAGCGCGCCGCGTGCAATGGCGATCATATCAGCCTGACCTGAACGCAAAATGGCTTCAGCCTGCTTTGGTTCTGTAATCTGTCCCACAGCCATTGTCGGCAAGCCTGTTGCACGCTTAATGTCAGCTGCAAATCCCGTCTGATAGCCCGGACCTACGTCAATCTGCTGTTCAGCAGAGTTGCCGCCACTTGATACATCAATAAAATCACAGCCACGTGCCTTTAAAGCGGCAGCAAACTGCGTTGATTCTGAAAGGTCCCAGCTTGAGCGTTCTACCCAGTCTGTTGCTGAAAAACGGACACCCAGAGCCTTATGTTTTGGCCAGACAGCCCGCACAGCGTCAAATATTTCCAAAGGATACCGCATCCGGTCTTCAAGACTACCACCATATTGGTCATTACGAAGATTGCTTAACGGAGATAAAAACTGATGTAGCAGATAGCCATGTGCGGCATGTAACTCCGCAACATCAAAACCAATTCTGTCAGCGCGGATTGTTGCATCAACAAAGGCCTGCTTTATGCGTGATAGACCGGCATCATCCAGCGCCGCTGGCTCTTCCCAGCCCTCAGCTGCATATGGGATAGCAGATGGCCCTTCAGTCGCCCAGCCACGCGGGTCTGACGACGCAATAGGCTTGCCGCCCAACCAGGGAAGGTCTGTTGAAGCTTTCCGGCCGGCATGCGCGAGCTGGATACCCATTCGCGAATTACCAAAATTATGACAAAAATCAACAACCCGCTTCAGCGTTGCTTCATGCTCATCGGTACATAAGCTCAGACATCCAGGTGAAATTCGGCCTGACATCTCAACACCAACAGCTTCGGTGATGATAAGCCCAAAACCAGAGACAGCAAACTGGCCTAAATGCATCAAATGCCAGTCAGTCGCATTCCCAGCCTCAGCACTATACTGACACATCGGCGCCACAATGACACGATTACGAAGTTCTATTTCTGCAAGCGTGATAGGAGAAAATAATTGGCTGCCCATGAACGTACCCTTTTGAAAAACAATCTATGAAAACTCAGATGATGATAGCGTGATTTACCAAGGATTAAAGAAGAAAACAAAGGCAGCATGCATGAATGAAGATGCTGAGCAGGAGACATCCTTTGGGGTGTGCATTTTTTGCACTGCTACGACGCATTTTTAGCAGTATAGGTTTTCGCTATAATATGTAAATTAGGCTTGCGGGAGACGGTGGCTCACGGGCTATTCTTCTTCCGCACGACAAAAACGCACATTCCTCCAGATAAAGCGTTTCACTCTATAATGGCCCCACACCCCTCCCCCCAGTTTTGGTGTGCGGGCCATTAAGAGGCATATTTTTTACGAACCAAATGAGAGAATGATGATTTTAGAGGCTGTAGGTACACTCTTTCCCGCCATCCCCTTGGCAATTGCCGCCCTTAATTTTCGGTACACATCGCTTGCCGGGTTAATGCGGAATATTTTTACCCAAATCGAAGCTGTTGAGAATCGTCAGGGTGAAAAAGGATTGCTTCTGAGAGAGTTACGGGTGTTGAAAACAAGAATGACGCTCGTCAAATTTTCGCTATTTTTCGCAGGTGTTTCGTTTATTCTAAACCTGTTTGCACTGTTTTTCTCATACCAGTTCATGACAAATACAGCATCAGGGTTTCTGGCGAGCACCATTATAGCCCTTATTACAAGCGTTAGTTGCTTCTGCCTTGAAACAGTACTATCGACCAAGGCATTAAGCCTGCATATCTCGAGAGCTGACCATACCTCTTTCTCAACTTAAAAGATCCGCGCCACCTTCTTTGTGGAGGATATAGTGGGACAATATGCATAAACATGCTAATGGCCTGTGCAGGGTATGAAACGCTGCGTGATATTAGTGTGATAGAAAAAAATGGTCGGAGCGGAGGGATTCGAACCCCCGACCCCCAAGCCCCCAGCTTGATACGCTACCAGACTGCGCTACGCTCCGACATGCTCCCTTTATAGCGGACACAGCTTTGCCGGTGCAAGCACAAGACAGAAAAAAGGATGTCGGTGAGGGCAAGAAACAGCCGGGCGCCTGTTAGGAGGCTGCTAGCAATAGCCTATCAAGGCGCTTATCGGCATCATCAAGCAGGGCTAACGCCTGAGCCATATTATTTGCAGGCGGAGCTTTATCAGCTATCGCATCACCACGTGCCTCAGGGGCCTTCGCAGGCGATGACTTACGCAAAGACAGCGCCTTTTGCGCCCCTTTGATGGTAAAGCCTTCTTGATAGAGCAATGCTTTGATAGATTGCAGAATTTCGATATCTTCGGGGCGATAATAGCGACGACCACCACTGCGTTTCATCGGCTTTAATTGCATAAATTTCGTTTCCCAGAATCGCAGCACATGGGCTGGCAAATCAAGGGTAGATGATACTTCAGAAATTGTCTGGAATGCGCCTGCAGCTTTATCAGCCATCACTCAGGATTAATCCGCTTTTTCATCAGATTAGACGGCCTAAATGACAAAACACGGCGGGGGCTAATACGCGCTTCAACGCCCGTTTTAGGATTCCGGCCAATACGCTCATTCTTTGAATGGACTGAAAATGTACCAAAGGACGATAATTTAACCGAATCGCCTTGCTCAAGACTGCGTGACACTTCTTCGAGCACTGATGCAACAAGCTGAGCTGACTCATTATGAGAAAGCCCAATCTGCTGATGGACAGCATTCGCAAGTTCATTTCTGGTTACGGTCTTTGTCATTTGATAACGTTATCACCGACAAATAAGGTCGTCAACACGCTCATCGCACTGAAATTATCAGTTTATCTGCCCCTATCCTTATAAAGGGTGGTCTAGGATGGTCTGCCGAAGCGCACAATAGAGGCGCCCCATGATAAACCGCCGCCAATCGCTTCGAATGCCAGAACATGGCCAGACTGAATGCGCCCATCACGAACTGCCGTATTCAAGGCAAGCGGAATAGATGCAGCGGACGTGTTGGCGTGTTCTGAGACAGTGCGGACAACTTTTTGTGGATCGAGACCAAGTTTTTTCTGCATCCCATTGATAATACGAAGATTTGCCTGATGCGGTACAAGCCAGTCTATCTCATCTGGCGTCTTACCTGCCTTTGTGAGCGCTTCATCAAGGGCGGAGGAGAGCTTTTCAACAGCATGTTTGAATACATCTGGCCCTTTCATCCGCACATGTCCGACTGTCCCTGTTTCGGATGGTCCGCCATCGACATATAAAATATCGCGATATCGCCCATCTGTATGCAGTACAGATGACAGCACCCCCCAATCATCAACAGGCGCGCCCGCCTCAAGAATAACAGCCCCTGCTCCATCGCCAAACAGAACGCAGGTTGTTCTATCGTCCCAATCAAGTAATTTGGAGAATGATTCTGCTCCGATCACAAGGGCTCTTTTACCCTGCCCTGTTTTCAAAAGTGATTCTGCCACCCCAAGGGCATAGACAAAACCTGCACATACAGCCTGAATATCAAAGGCAAAGGCATTAAACGCGCCCAAATCCTTCTGCACCACTGATGCTGTGGACGGAAATGTATCATTCGGCGTAGTTGTTGCCAGTACGATAATATCGATATCATCTGCACTGAGCCCGGCATGCTTAAGGGCTTGCCTAGCTGCCCCAACAGCAAGGTCAGATGTCCGCTCATCTTCAACAAGATAGCGCTGTTTTATGCCAGTGCGTTGTTGAATCCACTCATCAGACGTATCAACAGTTTTAGCAAGTTCATCATTGCTCACAAGCCGCGCGGGAAGACAGCCACCAACACCAACCATTAATATCGATGGCAGGCTAATAGGATTACCCATTCTCGTCTCTTTTTTCCTCGTTTAGGATAAGATTCGCTTTGGCAATTGCCTGACTGACCTCGGGAAGATATCCGTTCTTCACCATGTCTGCTGCAACGCCAATAGCATTGGCATAACCAAAGGCGTTCGTTCCACCATGCGATTTAACAGAAATACCATTCAACCCAAGGAATACAGCGCCATTATAAGCATTTGGGTTAATCATTGAGCGAACCCTTGAAAGCGCAGGCCGCGCAAATAGATAGGCAATTTTTGTAAAGATATTGGCAGCAAAAGCGCGGCGCAGAAAAGCTCTGACGAGTTGGGCAACACCTTCCGCTGTTTTCAGAGCAATGTTACCGGTAAACCCGTCTGTTACAATGACATCCACGGTCCCAGAACTAAAGTCTGAGCCTTCAACAAAACCAACATAATTAACAGGCAAGTCATCGCGGCGCAGTGTCTCGGCAGCTGCACGCAAATAATCAAACCCTTTTTGGTCTTCCTCGCCCACATTCAATAAACCAACAGTCGGGCGATCGATATTTTGCAAAAACCGGCTAAAGGCGCTTCCCATAATAGCAAATTGAACAAGATTATGTTCATCACATTCAAGGTTAGCCCCAAGGTCAAGAATACAACAACGACCATTTTGTGTCGGCACAAAGCTCGCAATGGCTGGCCGTGTGACGCCCTCAATCATCCGTAGTTGAAGTTTTGACATTGCCATCAACGCGCCAGTGTTTCCTGCCGATACAACCGCATCAGCCTCACCATTATTCACCAGCTCAATGGCTTTCCACATTGATGTGTTTTTGCCAGACCGTAATGCCTGAGAGACTTTTGCCGTCGGGTTAACAGCTTCATCGGTATGAATAATACGCGCGACATTCTTCAGAAGGCGCGTTTTTTTCAGAAGCGGGTTCAGTTGATCCTGGTCACCAACTAAGATTAGCTCAAGGTTCGGATTGCCTTCCAGTGCACGCTCTGCACCCTGAATAACGACCTCAGGCGCTTTATCGCCCCCCATCGCGTCCAGTGAAATGCGTGGTTTTGATGTCACTGTAGCAGTCCCCTCATTTGTTCCGTGAACCATAATATTTTAAACTACTTTTTCAATTCAGAAAGTTTTGCGAACGGATTATTATCTCGCTCAACCTCTGGTTCTTCAAGGATAGGGGCGGCTTCGCTCCGTGGATAAGCAGGCGCACAAATAGCAATTGCCTGAGAAATAGCATCCCCTATCGGGATATGACCATCGTGAAGACGTTCAACATCTACACCTGTTGCATCAATTTCTTCAATTTCCTCACTTTCAGGAACAAACCGCTCCAAAACATCGAAGGTGAGATAGGTTACCACAGTCTCGCCACTAACAACACAAGCTTGCTCAATCCTTGCTTTAACCTTGGCTGTGAGCTCCCAGCAAAGAGTGGCGCATAATTTTAACGTTGCCGATCCACTTACCTCAGAAACTGATAAAAAATCAAATCGTTCTGCCAGTGACGCTTCATCTGCTGGCGTGAGCGAAAGCGTAAGGCGCAGCGGTGTGCCACGTCTGATTGTTTCAGCCTCTACCGACAGCCCTGTTGAGAAAACGAGGGATTCACTACTCATTACATATTCTTCCATTCATCAGAAACATTAAAAAAAGGGCCAGTCATCCCCTCATCATCAGGAAATTGCGATATCCCGCAGGTCTAGCGTACCCGACAAGAACAAATCATCTTCACAATTTTCCAATTTAGTAATTGTCCCAAGGATAAGAGAGGCAAGTTTTAACTCAGCATCTCCTGCCTGCTCGCGCCGCCCTATATTACGGGCAAATGCCGTAGCGAGCGTGCTGGCATCTAACTCATCAAAGGCAGAACTATAGGCTGCAAGGCGGCCCGCAAACGCTTCAGACATAATCTTAACCCGTTTGGCAACACCAAGGTCACCGACACCCATTTCGCGCAATGTAAGGTCCATATCTGCAAACATAATATCATAGAGTTTTTGGCTTATGTCTTGTGCACTCTGTGATGCATCACCTTGCTGGCGCACAATTTTGCGCAAGCGATACATAACGAGCGATACACAAAGACAGAGCACATCAAACCGGCCATCAATGGTATCTTCGGCGCCATATTCCAGATAGAATGACGGCGTTCTGCTGGTTGACAACGCCATTTGATACAGCGCTTCAGCCGGCTCTCTGGTAGCATTATCTAATGTCTGTTTCCGTCGCGAAAATAATGAAAAAAGCATTCACCTACCCAAAAAATTTGACCTACACGCCATCCCGCGGCAATTATACCCGTAATGAATGCCTTACGTCTATCATAAGACATCACAAGAGCGTAGTTATCACTTATAAGAAATTGAAAATCAGCTTCTCTTCCCGATGAAATGGCCCCTTTAATGAAACTTTTATCTCTGTTTTCCAGTCTTGCTCTTGTTATGAGCCTTACACTCTTTTCTGGATGCTCATCCCAAATATCAACGCATGGACATACCCTTGAGAAAGCCAAACTTGATTTACTTGTTCCAGGAGAGACAAGTCTTAGTGATGTTTTAATTATGTTTGGAAAGCCGAGTTTCGATGGCGCCTTCGGATCGAGGAAAATCTATTATAATAATCAAGTAATGGAAACAGAGGTTGCCGGATATTCAGAAACGGTAAGCCGTTCCTTGCTTGTTCTAACCCTTGATGAAAATGATATTCTTCAGGCATTAGAAATTCGGTCAATTGACGACGACATCGCGGTAACAAAGCTAGACGCTAAAACGCCTACACCAGGTGATAATTTCGGGGTAGCAGAGCAGATTTTCTCAAATATCAGAAAACCGCAATAGCCAAAGCAAGGCTCGCTTTTTTAACCAGCTGGCGCCCTTATCCAGTTTATTTCTGGCCTTTACTTCTGGCCTTTATTTCTGTGCCGCTAATTCTTCTGTCCGGAGAATACGGGCATGACGGTCCATAACAGCATTGATAAAGGCAACATCCGACTGGAAGACCTCTGCCATACCGGCATATTCTGATAGGACTGCCCGCACAGGGATATGAGGCATATCCATTAATTCGCAGATGCCGGCGCGCAAAATACAAATATCATGTCGCGCCAGACGTTCGCGGCTCCAGCCCTCATCAAGCGATTCGTCAATCATACGGTCGAGCAATTTTAATTGTGCATGCACACCCATTGTTAAGGCCTGAAAATGGTCTTCATCCAGCTTGTTCACTTTGAGCTGGCGGGCAATATCGTCAGCATAATGCGTGAGAAACTCAGGTATGGCTTCAAGAATATCTCGGCCTGTCATTTCTATCTCATAGCCAAGCTGAACAGTAGCAAGTCTTGCTGCAGCGCGCTTACGCACCGCTGTTGGGCGAAGATTTCCCTCACCTTTCTTAGCAGCTGTAGGGCTCGCTTTACTTGAAACTTTATCGCTACTCATGATGTACCTGCTGATAATAGCTGAGAGGTGAAATCTGCTTTCAGACGTGCCATAGCGAGCGCTGCCAGTGCAGCACCGCCGCCTTTATTAAGCTTGTCTTTATCAGCGCGTTCCCATGCTTGTTCAGCATTTTCAACGGTAAGAATGCCATTGCCGATGGCAAGGTCATGCTGAATGCTAAGATCCATTAGCCCACGTGCTGATTCAGAACAAACCGTATCATAATGGGATGTCTGCCCGCGAATAACACAGCCAAGCGCAACATATCCATCAAAATGGGTTTCGCTAAGATGTGCTGTTTTCAGCGCAGCAGGGATTTCAAGAGCGCCGGGGACAGAAATAATATCATAACTTACACCCTCTGCTTCAAGTGCCTGAACGGCGCCTGCGCGCTGGGCCGACGCAAGATCTTGATAGAACCCTGCCTCAATAATCAGAAAATGAAACGGCATAGACGCAATATCCCTGCTTGTTAAATCAGACAAAATAGGCCTAAGCCGTCTCTTCAGCTCACCAGTAAGCCGAAATTTGCCTTTATTATTATGAAATCGGCTTCCAGCCAGAAATCGATAGCCCATATCCATCAAGCCCGATAACAGTCGGTTTTGAATTGGATAGCAGCACCATATCCGTGATATTCAAATCATTCAATATCTGAGCGCCAACCCCGTAATCTCGAAGCTCGTGCGATCCAGACTTATCGTCACCCATTCGCGTTGCAATAAGCTGGGACAAGCCTGACGATGCGCCATCTCTGAGCAAAACAATAACGCCGGCACCTTCATCTGCAATAATCTGCATTGCACGCTGAAGCTCGCCATGACGCCGATGCGAACTCTCTTCGCCCAGCAAATCAACCATCAGGTCAAGCGCGTGCATCCGCACCAATACTGGTTTTTCAGTATCTACAGTGCCTTTGATCATCACCAGATGCTCAACCTCTGTAATATCATTACGATACACCATCAAACGCCAGCTACCACCAAACTCTGTTTCAATCACAGTTTCAGTCAGCCGTGAGACAAGCGTTTCATTCCGGCGGCGCCACGCAATCAGATCAGCAATTGCACCAATTTTAAGGTCATGCTCCTCAGCAAAAGAGACAAGGTCTGACAAGCGGGCCATAGACCCATCATCTTTCATAATCTCACAAATCACACCTGACGGCGCGGTGCTACCGGCCAAACGCGCAATATCAACCACGGCTTCTGTATGCCCGGCCCTGACCAATGTACCGCCATCACGCGCCACAAGCGGGAAGACATGGCCCGGTGTCGTAATATCGCGGTCATTGCAAAGAGGGTCGATGGCAGTCTGTATTGTCTGCGCTCTATCAGCTGCTGAAATACCGGTTGTCACGCCTTCGCGGGCTTCGATTGAGACGGTAAAGGCTGTTTGATGGCGTGACTGATTGCGCGTATCCATCATCGCAAGGCCTAATTCTTCGGTACGGTCGCGTGTCAGAGCAAGGCAAATTAGTCCACGGCCATATTTTGCCATGAAATTAACAGCCTCTGCATCCGCATATTCTCCGATGACGCATAAATCACCTTCATTTTCGCGATTCTGATCATCAACAAGGATGAATAATTTTCCAAGACGCGCATCTTCTATCACCTCTTCAATTGGTGACAGGCCCTCATCAGAGGTTATCGTAGGAGCGGATTGTGTCATGTGAGTAAGACTACCTATTTTTGTACCTGCAGAAGACGCGCCATATAACGCGCCAGCATATCGATTTCCATATTCAACACGGACCCGGTCTCAACCGCACCCAATGTTGTCTGCTGCCATGTATGGTCAATTATATTAACATTAAAATTACTTGGGCCTACTTCATTAACCGTGAGCGATACGCCGTCAAGACAAACCGACCCTTTTTCAGCAACAAAGCCAGCAAATGCCGGGGGAATTTCGATATCTAACCGGTGAGAATCGTCGACCGCACTACATGCTGTTACTTGCGCTAGACAATCAACATGGCCTGAAACAATATGACCACCAAGCTCATCGCCAACTTTGAGCGCACGTTCAAGATTGATTTGGCTGCCAACCTTCCAGCGTCCCAGTGATGTTCGAGACAGGGTTTCAGCCGAAACAGAAACAACAAAATGCCGCGCATCACGCTTGGTTACCGTAAGACAGACACCAGAGCATGCAATAGACGCCCCAATATCGATTACCTGACAGTCCCATGGTGTTGCAATGGTAAAAACCCAGTCACCATCGGACTGAATATCCACGATTTCGCCGCGCGCTGTGATAATTCCGGTAAACATGGGACTATCGCTCTTCTTTATCAGGGGCGGAATGGCGGGTTATTAAGTTGTCAAACTGCCAGCAGGACAAATTATCTTCTCCCAGATTAATACAACTGGTCTTTACGTAAGTCGCAGTGGGGCCAAAATCCATAGTAGCATCAGAATTTATTCCGGCATTGGCTATCTTGCTCATCACGCTCGAAACACCCTCACCAAGAATTTCAGGACTTTTCAGCCAGTAAATCCTATCGGTAAGGCCTGCATGAAGAAAAGCAGTATTTAAGATTGTACCCGCTTCAATTAAGACATGCTGATAACCGCGTGATGCCAGAATCCCTGCAAGCCAGTCTAATTTTATGCTGCCATCACCCCGACAATGAATAAGTTCAACCCCGCAGGCTGCAAGCGCGCTCAAACGCCTTCTATCAGCGGCGTCCCCATGGATTATGAGCACCGGAATATCAGACGCATCACGCACAAGATGAGATGAAAGTGGCACTCTGGCGCTACTATCCAGAATAATACGATGCGGCTGGTGGCCTATCCCCGGTACCCGGCAGGTCATTTGCGGGTTGTCTGCCAGAACTGTGCCACTACCAGTTAAAACAGCATCAACCCTACTGCGCAAATCATGCACAAACCGCCGGGATACATCGCCCGTTAGCCAATATTGCTCGCCTGCAACCTTAGCAATAAAGCCATCCTCACTTGTCGCAATCTTTGATGTAAAAAAAGGTCTGTTTTTTAGTTTATTATAAATAAACCCTGAAGTGATGTCTAAAGCAAATTCTGTCATAAAATCAGATGCTATTTCAACAGATGCCGCACGCAAATACGCAATCCCCTTGCCATTAACCCGTTCATCCGGATCGTTAAGAGCATAGACAAGGCGGGCAATGCAAGCATCGCGCAATGCCTCTGCACAAGGCGGTGTCTTACCATGATGCGCGCAAGGCTCAAGGGTAACATAAGCTGTGCCGCCGACCACCCTATGCGCCAGCCCTGCAGACCGTGCCTCAGCAAGTGCGACTGCCTCCGCATGGGGCCTTCCGTTAGGCTTCGTATGCCCTGCAGCGATAAGCTTATTATCAGGAGAGATAAGAACGCAGCCAACCGGCGGATTAGTGCCTGTCCTGCCCTCGGCTTTGCGCGCTTCTGCCAGAGCCGCCCGCATCCAGCGTTTGTCGTTTTCATGCTGTCCTATACCAGAACTCACAGCATCCTACTTACGCAATTCGTTGACAAATTCTTCAAAATCGCCGGCATCTTCGAAATTTTTATAAACGGAGGCATACCGAATATAGCCAACCTTATCCAAGGCCAGCAGTGCCTTCATGACCAAAGACCCGACATAATCAGATGTCACGTCAGCCTCGCCCGTCGATTCCAGTTTACGCACAATCTCATTAATGGCCATTGCAACGTCATTTTCATGAGCCGCGCGCTTTCGAAGCGCAATGGTGAAAGAGCGTTCTAGCTTTTCCCGGCTAAAGATAACCTTTCGTCCGTCCCGCTTCATCACTGATATTTCACGCAATTGAACCCGCTCAAAGGTGGTAAACCGTGCATCGCACGCACCGCACTGACGCCGCCGCCTTATTGATGCCCCATCCTCTGAGGGACGCGAATCCTTAACTTGGGTATCTTCGGACCGGCAAAATGGACACAACATTTCTTATGCTCCCGCACCATGTAGTATGGCACCTGTTGCAAACATACTCGTTCTAGATATCTATCTATTTATAGATTGGGAAGGCTCTGCACAAGTCCTGAACGTCTGAGCGAACCCGCGCTTCAATATCAGAATTATCATTTTGGTTCGATGCCAGTCCATCAAGAACATCACCGATAAAATGGCCGATTTTCCGAAATTCGTCTTCGCCAAAGCCGCGTGTTGTCCCAGCCGGCGTACCAAGACGCACACCAGAGGTCACCATTGGCTTTTCAGGATCAAACGGAACGCCGTTTTTATTACAGGTAATCCCTGCATTTTCCAAAGAGACTTCAGTGATATCACCGGTGAGACCCTTGGGGCGCAAATCAACCAGAACAAGATGCGTATCCGTACCCCCAGAGACAAGGTCAACACCTCTATCAAGCAGGACTTCGCCCAGAACACGGGCGTTTGTGACAACATTCTGGATATAGGTTCCGAATTCCGGCTTAAGCGCTTCACCAAACGCAACCGCTTTACCAGCAATAGCATGCATTAACGGGCCACCTTGAAGACCTGGGAATACCGCTGAATTGATTTTTTTGCCAAGCGCTTCGTCATTGGTAAGGATAATCCCGCCCCGTGCCGCTCTCAGTGTTTTGTGGGTTGTTGATGTAACAATATGGGCGTGCGGTAGAGGGCTTTGATGAACACCGGCAGCCACAAGACCGGATATATGGGCCATATCAACCATTAGCAAGGCGCCAACTGAATCAGCAACCCGGCGGAAAGCGGCAAAATCAAGCTCACGCGGATAAGCCGACGCCCCCGCAACAATAAGCTTGGGGCGATATTCTTCGGCAAGCGCTTGAACATCATCAAAATTCACCTGACCTGTTTGTTTATCAACGCCATATTGGACCGCATTAAACCATTTACCCGACAGATTCGGGCGTGCCCCATGGGTTAAATGCCCACCAGCTTCCAAAGACATCCCCAGAACCGTATCGCCCGGCTGCAATAGCGCCAAGAAAACAGCCTGATTTGCCTGTGCACCAGAATGCGGCTGCACATTGACAAAAGAACAGTTGAAAAGCTTTTTCGCCCGCTCAATCGCCAGCGTTTCAACAACATCAATATGTTCACACCCGCCATAATAACGGCGCCCTGAATAGCCTTCAGCATATTTATTTGTCAGAACAGAGCCTTGCGCTTCTAGAACAGCGTTAGAGACGATATTTTCTGATGCTATCATTTCTATCTGGTCCTGCTGGCGCATCATCTCATCAGAGATAGCTGCCGCAATTTCAGGGTCAGTATCAGCAAGGGTGTTATTAAAGAACGCAGTTAAATCAGTCATTAGATTGTCCTTGTACAAAAACAGTGTTGGGGGCGTGAAATAGGGGTGAAAAAATAGTTATCTATCGTTATGAAAGTAGCTCATCGGGCCGCGAAAGCTTGGTTACGCGACGCTCATGCCGGCCGCCTTCAAACGGTGTAGATAAAAATGTGTCGACGCAATCAAGAGATGTCTGGATGCCGACCAGCCGCTCACCAAGGGCAAGTACATTGGCATTATTATGTTCACGGCACAGCCGCGCTGCTGTCATATCGCTCACCAGTGCCGCCCGAATCCAAGGATACCGGTTAACAGCAATCGAAATCCCAATGCCAGACCCACAAATTGCAATGCCTGACGCTGTATCATCCCCCTTCATGGCAGCCGCAAGCGCAGCGCCATAATCAGGGTAATCAACAGATGTTTTGTCATGTGGGCCAACATCTGTCACATCAAAGCCTTTTTCGGTTAGAAATGCCACGAGAGCCGCTTTTAGATCAAAACCGGCATGGTCAGACGCAAGATAAACAGTCATAGGCCTCTAATCCCTTTTTTCAGAACAAAGTGGGGCCCTGCAAAATAGGGGGCACACATATGAGCAGCCAAAAGCCGCATTCTTATCCGTATTATTCCGGTCTGTTTTATCATATATATCACAAACAGCCATGCGGCATTTTGGGGCGACAACCTTGCCGCCGCACCGCCCCTACTATGGCCCGCATCTTTTCTGTGCTGTACCCCTTTTGTATAATCATACGAAAGGTTTTAGGTAGCTTCGTGAAATTTTTATTCAAATAAACCACTTTTATGAATGACATATTACTATTACTAGGATAAGCTTTAGGTAATGGAAACGCGCCAAGTTTAGGGAAGACATAAGTCAAAAACAGTTAGGCGTTCCAAAACAAGGCGTTAAGCCTTGTTTTTTTATGCCTAAATCCCTCTGAAACTAAAGAACCCTGATGTGATAACTAAATAGACAATCACAAACAACAATGCAGAAATTCCTGTCGTGACCAACATTTTAGCGATAATACGCGGCCGTGCAGGGGCTGATGATGCATGCCCTGCCTCAATCGTATCTGGCGCTTTTGCCCCAAACGGCAGAACCATGAACAACACCCACCACCAAAGCAGAATATAAACAACAACAGCTGATACAGTATCCATCAGGGGCTCCTAAGCTTGCTGTAATTCGACAAGCGTACCTGTCATATCTTTGGGATGTATAAACAGGACTGGTTTTCCATGCGCCCCAATTTTTGGCTCATGGCTTCCAAGAACACGGGCGCCGCTATCAATAAGCCTATCGCGAGACGCATATAAATCATCAACATCAAAACAGATATGATGCATCCCGCCATCTGGGTTGCGCGCCAGAAAGGCTGCAATTGGCGAGCTATCATCTAGTGGCTCAAGAAGCTCTATCTTGCCATTTTCAGCTACAACAAATACCACCCTCACCCCATGCTCTGGCAAGCTTTGCGGCGCCGAGACTTCAGCGCCTGTGCGCGCCTGCCATTGTGCGGCCGCACCATCAAGGTCGGGAACAACAATCGCAATATGATTAATACGGCCCAGCATCATCTCATTCATGCAGATAATTCCTTGTCATCTGAGCGCATGATGTGAACATGGACAGTTGGCCGGAGCCGAAAGCGTGTTCTGACTAACGAGCGCACAGCAGAAATAACAGCCTGCTGAACCGCATCATCTGCCAACACAGCTGTGTCGGATAAATTATCAATGGCATCCTCGATTCTGAGGGACGCGTCAGCTAACAGCCCATCAGCCTGATCAGCACCGCAAATGCCGGACTGGCTTACCTGCGGCGCCAATACTAGCTCACCCGATGCTGTAAGCACTACAGATGCTGTAATTGTCCCATTCCAGAGCATTCTGCGACGGCTCCGCAGAAAATCTGATTGGATATCAACAATTTCCCCGCCCTCATGCGTAAGAGCGCCAACTGGAGCATTACCTATTATATCAGCCTCACCATCTATAAAGGTAATGATATCACCATTATTGGGAATGAGTGTCTGGGAGACCTGACAGCCTTCTGCAAGCTTTGCATGTGCCAGAAGATGACGCGCAGTCCCATGCACAGGCACCGAAATTTTCGGGCGGACCAGAGAGTACATTTCAATAAGCTCATCACGTGCAGGATGGCCAGACACATGAACGGGCTTATCATCATCAGTAATCAGATGAATGCCACGACGCACAATCATATCCTGAATTCGGGCAATAGCCGGCTCGTTCCCGGGTATCTGGCGCGATGAATAAATCACTGTATCGCCGGGAACCAGAGACAAGGTCTCGTGGGTGCCATTGGCAATTCGTGCCATGGCAGCACGCGTCTCGCCTTGCGACCCGGTACAGATAATGACCAGATTTTCGCGCGGGATAAGGTTGGCTTCTGTTTCAGGCACAAAATCAGGAATATCCTTTAAGTACCCGACCTCTTTTGCTGCAGAAATGGTGCGGGTAAGTGCCCGTCCAGCAACACAGACAGACCGTCCATTTGCCTGCGCTGCGGCAATAATGGATTTAATACGGGCAACGTTACTTGCAAATAATGTCACAGCCACGGCGTGCTTTGCTTCTGCAATTGCTTCTGTCAGCCCTTTTTGCGCAACAGCTTCAGACGGCGTTCGGCCCTCTACCATTGCATTTGTGCTGTCCCCAACAAGCGCCATAATACCTTCATCGCCAATTTCTTTCAGACGGGCTCTGTCAGTATCATTGCCAAGTGTTGGTGTTTCATCAAACTTCCAGTCACCGGTATGCAGGATATTGCCTGCATCGGTGCGCAGCACTAAGGCTGCAGGGTCCGGAATAGAATGGGTCAGACTGACAAGCTCTAGTGAGAAAGGGCCAAACTGATAACCAGTATTATATTTTAGTTCGTGCAACGGAATAGACACATCAATGCGCGCTTCACTTAGCTTGCGCCGCAATAATGCCAGTGTGAAGGCCGTGCCGTATACCGGAACCTTCAGGCGCTCCCAGAGATAGGGAATAGCGCCAAAATGGTCTTCGTGGGCGTGGGTTAGAATAATCGCTTCAAGCTTATTCTTACGTGCCTCGATAAAGGTTAAATCGGGAAGAATAACATCAACGCCCGGCAGGGAATCATCTGGAAAGCTAATGCCAAGATCCACCATCAACCATCTGTCTTTGAAATGGTATAGATTGGCGTTCATGCCAATTTCGCCAGAACCGCCAAGCGGCACAAATACCAGTTCGTTTTCGTGAATTGTCATAATCGTTCGCTTTCCCGGTTATTATACCTTGGGGTTGTTCATATCGTAGATCAGCTTCAGTCCTATTACGGTCAAATCAGGCTGCATGGATGTTATCATCGGCAAATGAGGCACAAAAACAGATGCAAGCCCCCCTGTTGCAATTTTAGTGAAGCCATACCCTGCCTCTGCTTCCAGTCGGGCAAGGATCCCCTCAACAAGGCCAACATAGCCCCATAACACGCCTGAGCGCATCGCTGACACCGTTGATGTCCCAAGGACAGGCAACTGCGCATCAAACTGGTCGACAGATATCTGCGGCAGTTGAGCGGCGGCCATTGCAAGAGCTTCAGACGAGCGATGCACACCAGGAGAGATAACACCCCCAGCATAACAGGCTTTATGTTTATCAGTCTGTGCGGTGCGCACAATATCAAAAGTTGTCGCAGTCCCAAAATCGACCACAATAGCTGGCACCAGACCCAAATGCGCAACAGCAACAGCATTTACCAGCCGGTCAGCGCCAACCTCAGCCGGGTTATCGATATCAATCTCTAGCGCAAGAGTGACGCCGGGCGCCCCGACAATAACAGGCACTACACCAAGGATATTCGTTGCAAAACTCGAAAGATGAGGCGTTATATCTGGCACAACAGACGCTATCACACAGCCATCAATATCTTGGGGTGAACATGATATCTTGGTAAGCTGTTGTGTGAGGACATCCAGATAAGCCTTACCTGAATGTGGCCCTTTGGTTTCAAGGCGCCATTGGCAACAGATAGCCTCATCATCGAAAACAGACATCACGATATTGGTATTACCGCAATCAACCGCAAGCAGCATAAATTTTGCTTTCCGTGTTAGACATCAGTTGCACTGCCACCCTCATCAGATGGCGTCTTCATAATGTGAACATCACCGGTTGTAATCCGGTGCGACACTCCTGAATTATCTTCTAGTATCAAGACGCCCTCATCATCAATTGAGGTGCACCTGCCTTTCAACTTATGATCCTGAAGCGATACTTCAATAGGCTGGCCAATCATATCACAGAAGATGCGCCAAGAGCGAATACAACTGCGCGGGCCATCTGCGATATGCCAGCGTGCCAGATTATCGGCCAGACAATGCAAAAAAGTAGAGGCAAGTTCAAACGCGCCTATATCCCGCTGCGAGAATGTGGACAAATCCCCTATTGGCACTTTCCGGCCAGCTATCTGCGGCGCATTCAGTAAATTTACACCGCACCCTATGATAAGGGCTGGCGGATGCGCTTCGAGCAATATTCCTGCAATTTTATGCCCATCTGCTAACACATCATTTGGCCATTTCATCTTTAGCTTATCAGCATTATTCGGCACTAATTGCTGAATAGCGTGCAGCAGTGACAATGACGTTAAAAACGACAAGCTGGACCACTCAATGATATCGCGTTTCGGGGCAAGGATGACAGATAGATACATCCCGTCACCACGATTAGAGGTCCATAATCGCCCCTGACGGCCGCGCCCTTCTGTTTGCTCGTCAACAAGGAAGGCTACGCCATGAGCGGCCGGATTATCTGCCAAATATGATAGCGCAAGGTCACTTGATGACGTGGCTGAGCGGCTATGAAAGAGCTGCCATCCACTTGGAATATCATCAAAACCCTTCATATGACAGATCAGCTAAAGCTGGCCAGCGCCCCTGAAATAGAGCTGGCATGGTCATGAACAGGCCCAATAAACAAGAAGAACAGCAGAATAACAGCAAGAGAGGCAAACAGCACAAGCCTGTTATTACGCTCACTACCCTTATCAAGCGGGGCATCTGCTTCTTGGAAATACATCAACCGGATAATGCGCAAATAATAAAAAGCGCCGATAACTGATGTCAGCACGCCGATAATCGCTAGTGGTACAAGTCCAGCATCAACCGCTGCGAGGAAGACATACCATTTTGCAAAGAAGCCGGCGAGTGGCGGAATCCCGGCCATAGAGAACATGATAACCATCATGCCGGCGGCTTGAATGGGGTGGGTTGATGACAGGCCCGACAAATCGGAAATCCGCTCAACTGGCGCCCCATCACGGCGCATTGACATAATGATGGCAAAACTACCGGCGCCCATAAAGACGTAAGTTGTCATGTAAATAACAACACTTGTTGCCCCTTCAATAGAGCCTGACGCAAGGCCAGCAAGAGCATATCCCATATGGGCAATAGATGAGTAGGCCAGCATTCTTTTGATGTTCTGCTGCATAATAGCGCCTGTTGCGCCAACAATCATTGAGATAACAGATAATGCAATCAGGATTTGCTGCCACTGCATTGCCATACCGCCAAGCGCATTATAGGTCACGCTCAGCATCAACGTGATAGAGGCAACCTTCGGGACAATCGCAAACAGAGCTGTTACCGGTGTTGGAGCACCCTCATACACATCTGGCGTCCACATATGGAACGGCGCTGCTGATATCTTGAACGCAAGACCAGACAGCAGAAACACCATACCAACTGTCATACCAACAGAAATATCACCCGTTGTCAGGCTTGCCGCAATTTCGGTAAAGCCTGTGCTGCCAGAAAAGCCATATACCATGGACGCACCATAGAGCAGCATACCAGAGGATAAGGCGCCAAGAAGGAAATATTTCAAGCCAGCCTCAGATGATTTAAGCGAGCCAGTGCGCATCGCAGCCACCACATAAAGCGGCAATGACTGAAGTTCAAGCGCCATATAAAGCGAAATCAGGTCATTGGCAGAAATCATTAACAACATGCCAAGAATAGCCATCAGAACCAGCAGATGAAATTCAGCCCGATCAATCCCCTCGCCCCAACCGTCACTTACCAGCCAGCAGGCAAAAAACCCGCCCAGCAAGACAAGGCCCTTCATATATGCGGTTAGTCCGTCAATCCGGAACATACCGTTAAATATCTCAGTAGCTCCTTGTGGCAGAAGGAACAAGGCAGCAAAGCCAGCCGCATAACCAACAAGTGAGATGGTACGGACCGTCTTCATATGCCCGTCTGACTGCCGTGCGAATGCCGCAACAAGGACGAGAATAAGGGCAAAGAAAATCAGAATAAATTCTGGCAGAGCCGCTAAAAATGTAAGGGAGCTAAAATCCATTGACCTGTCCTTTACCGCAATGATGCCGAAAGAACTGAACCATTAAGCTGGCTCAGTAATGTTGAAACACTCGCATCCATAATATCGAGCAGCGTTGAGGGATAAACCCCAAACCAGAGAATGAGTATTGTGAGCGGTACAAAAATCGCTATTTCACGACTATCAAGAGGCGGCATTTCCAGCACTTCTGATTTTTCAGCCTTACCAAAGACCACCCGCCGATAAAGCCACAGCATGTAACAGGCACCAAGAACAAGTCCAGTTGCGGCAAACACAGCAACCCATGGCGCTGCTTTCCATGCGCCAACCAGCACAAGCATTTCGCCAACAAAACCGGAGGTGCCCGGAAGTCCAACAGAGGCAAGCATCATAAACATAAAAAACGCAGCATAGCGTGGCATCGCATCCACCACACCGCCATAAGCATCAATCTCTCTGGTATGCAGGCGGTCATAGACAACACCAACACAGAAAAACAGCGCCGCAGACACAAGACCATGCGAGATCATCTGGAACATTGCGCCATCAATCCCCTGCTCTGTCAGCGTGAAAATGCCAATCGTCACAAATCCCATATGAGCAACAGAGGAATAAGCGATAAGCTTTTTCATATCAGACTGCGCCAGCGCGACCAGAGATGTATAAATCACCGCAATAGCCGACAGCACAAAAATCATCGGCGCAAAATAAGCTGACGCATCAGGGAACATTGGCAATGAGAAGCGCAGGAAGCCGTAACCACCCATTTTCAGCAATACACCAGCAAGTATCATAGAACCGGCTGTTGGCGCTTGCACATGTGCATCAGGAAGCCATGTATGAACCGGCCACATCGGAACCTTCACCGCAAAAGATGCAAAGAATCCTAAGAACAGCCAAAATTGCAGCGCTGGTGCAAATTCATATGCTGCCAGTTGCGGAATATCAGTGGTGCCTGTCATCTGATACATCACCAGCATACAGACCAGCATCACCACAGAGCCAAGCAAGGTATATAAAAAGAATTTGAAGGCAGCATAAACGCGCTCTGCTCCGCCCCACACCCCGATAATTAGGAACATCGGGATAAGCACACCTTCGAAAAACAGATAGAACATCAACATATCAAGCGATGCAAACATGCCGATCATCATTGTTTCAAGAACAAGAAAGGCAATCATATAGTCGCGGACACGGTGCGTAATCGCATGCCAGCTTGCCAGAATAGCAAGCGGCGTCAGAAACGTTGAGAGCAGGATAAATGGCATAGAAATACCATCAACGCCGAGATGATAGGAAATCCCGGTTGTCCCAATCCAGTCTGCCTGCTCTTCAAATTGATACCCTGAAAGGCTGGCGTCAAACCCCCAATAAAGGTTCAACGACAAGAAAAAGGTAAAGCCCGACACCCATAGGGCAACACGTTTTGCATTGCGCGCAACTGATGCCTCATCGCCTCGGATTAAAAAGAGAAACAACACGCCCAGCAAAGGAAGATATGTCACAACGCTCAAAATTGGCCAGCTCGAAATCATGACCTATCTCCCGAAGCCACTGAAGTACCAAGATAACAGAACAACAACACCTATCATCATTGCGAATGCATAATGATAGACGTAGCCAGACTGCAACTTTGTCAGCATGCCAGACGACCGTTTGACAAACCCAGACAGGCCATCAGGCCCATAATAATCGATAACGCCCTTATCGCCGCGTTGCCATAACATCTGGCCAACAGCTACTGACGGGGCAACAAAGATCCGGTCATAAAGCTCATCAAAATACCATTTATTAAAGAAGAACCGGTAGAGCGGCGCAAACATGGTTGCAATGCGCGCCGGCAAAGACGGTATGACAATATAGGCTACCACAGCCAGAATAACGCCAGATGCGGCAAGGATAATTGGTAGCAACTTCACCCATGTTGGAACATGGTGCGCATTTGCAAGCGCGTCATGTCCCGGCAAAATGAAAATTGCATCTCCCCAGAACGCTGCCATATCTTGACCCACAAACAGCTCATAGCCTAACCAGCCCGAGAAGATTGCGCCTAGGGCAAGCGGCACAAGCGGCAAGGTCATTACGTTTGGTGATTCATGAACATGCGACATCACCTTAGCGCTTGCCCGCGGTGTACCGTGGAAGGCAAGGATAAGAAGCCGCCAGCTATAAAATGCTGTTAGGAGTGCGGCTGCACATCCCAGCCAGAAAGCAAGCATCCCAGGACCGCTGTGGGCGGCGTAGGCTGCTTCCAGAATCATATCCTTAGAGTAGAAGCCCGCAAAGAACGGGAAGCCAGCTAACGCAAGCGAGCCAATCCACATCATCGCGTAGGTAACAGGTACCTTGCGCCAGATACCGCCCATATTCCGCAAATCCTGCTCATCTGAAAGCGCATGGATAACAGAGCCTGCGCCTAAGAAGAGAAGCGCCTTGAAGAAGGCATGTGTTGTCAGGTGGAACATCGCTGCCGGATAGGCAGAGACCCCTGCAGCAAAGAACATATAACCAAGCTGTGAGCATGTTGAATAGGCAATCACCCGCTTGATATCAAACTGCGTCATACCAACTGTTGCCGCAAAAATCGCTGTGAGCGCGCCAACAATCGTAATGATATCAAGGGCAAGCGGTGCATATTCAATAACAGGTGACATCCGGCAGACCAAAAAGACACCGGCGGTAACCATGGTTGCTGCATGGATAAGCGCAGACACAGGTGTCGGGCCTTCCATCGCATCTGGCAACCAGGTATGCAAACCAAGCTGAGCTGATTTGCCCATTGCGCCAATAAATAGCAATATCGATACTAGCTCTAGCGCCGGCATAGAGAGGCCAAACACGGTAATGACATGCGATTGATAGGTAGAGGCGTTGGCAAAAATATCTGAGAACTGAACAGACCCCATGAGCGCAAAAATCGAAATAATCCCAAGCGCAAAGCCAAAATCGCCAACACGGTTAACCACAAATGCCTTCATGGCGGCTGTGTGCGCGCTTTCCTTATGATACCAAAACCCAATTAGCAGATAAGAGGCAACACCAACCCCCTCCCAGCCAAAGAAGAGCTGAACCAGATTATCTGCTGTCACAAGCATCAGCATGGCAAAGGTAAAGAGGCTGAGATACGCCATAAACCGGCCACGCGCTCTATCATGTGACATATAGCCAACTGAATAGATATGAACGCATGATGAAACGCCGGTTACAACAATCAGCATCACAGCTGTCAGCGTATCAAACCGCAACGTCCAATGGGCCTGAAAGTCGCCTGAGCCAATCCAACGGGCAACCTCAACTGTGAGCGCCTGACCGCCAAGAGCAATCTCAACAAACGCAAAACAGGATAGGACCAAAGAAAGACAGACACCGGCTATGGACACCAAGGTTGCAATATTATGATGCTGTCGCAATGAAGCAATGCCGGCAATAATGGCCCCGAGAAGCGGGAGAAAGACAATCGCGTGATAAAACATTCTTCTACCCCTTCATCACATTGATGTCTTCAACAGCAATCGACCCACGGTTTCTGAAATAGACAACCAGAATAGCAAGACCGATAGCCGCCTCAGCAGCAGCGACAGTAAGAATAAATAGTGAGAAGATCTGACCCGATAAGTCAGCAGAATAGGCCGAAAATGCCACCAGATTAATACTGACAGACAACAGAATAAGTTCAATCGACATCAAAATAGTGATGACATTCTTCCGGTTTATGAAAATTCCAAACACACCAAGAACAAACAGGATGGCAGCAACAGACAAATAATGTGCCAGCGTGATTTCACTCGTAAAGAGTTCCATTAGTTGCTCCCCTCTTTTGCTTCTGCGCCTTCGCCAGAATTAACTTTGGCAAGTCTGACAGTATCTTCGCGGCGCCGGCTATTCTGGGTAGATATATTCTGGCGTTTGACGCCCGGACGGGACCTTAATGTCAGCGCAATTGCGCCGATCATAGCAACCAGCAGAATAAGTCCTGCAAGCTGGAATAAATATACATATTCAGTATAAAGCACCCTGCCTAGCTGGGCTGTATTATGAACCCCCGTTGCTTCGGGCAGCGCGCCACTATCGCTCGTGAGCTGGAAAAATGTCGTGAAGAGCTCGGCCAGCAAGATAATGCCAATGACGATGCCAAGCGTGCGATATTTCTGAAAGCCTTCGCGCAACTCAACAAAGTTGATATCAAGCATCATCACAACAAACAGAAACAGCACCGCAACCGCGCCGACATAAACAACCACTAATAGCATCGCAAGAAATTCAGCCTGCAGCAGGATAAACAACCCAGCTGCATTAAAGAATGCAAGGATAAGGAACAGCACCGAGTGAACCGGATTGCGCGCCGTTACAACCATCAGGCCCGCAAGGCAGGTTACCGCCGCAAACAGATAGAAGAAAAAAGAAGAAATCATGAAATTACCGGCCCCCTATCATGCCTGGCTTAACGCCATCTCGCATCTGCAGCCAGATTGCGGGCAATTTCCGCTTCCCAGCGATCACCATTATCAAGCAGCTTATCCTTGTCATAGAACAGCTCTTCTCTGGTTTCTGTTGCAAATTCAAAATTTGGTCCCTCAACAATTGCATCCACAGGGCAGGCTTCCTGACAGAAACCGCAATAGATGCATTTGGTCATATCAATATCATAGCGGGTCGTTCGGCGTGAGCCATCATCACGCGGCTCAGCTTCGATTGTAATCGCTTGTGCAGGACAGACAGCTTCGCATAATTTACAAGCAATGCAGCGCTCCTCGCCATTTGCATAGCGCCGCAATGCGTGCTCCCCTCTGAACCGAGGCGATAAATAGCCTTTCTCATAAGGATAGTTCAGCGTCACTTTCGGCTTGAAGAAATATTTTAAGGTCAACATAAGACCTTTCAGCATTTCAAGCAGCAGAAACGAGCGAACAGCATTAATCATCGCACTCATTGGTTCAGTCCCTTACAAAAAATCATTAGCCCGGCAGACTATCGGTAGCTACGAGATAACCAGCCGTTAACACAACATAAATTAGTGAAAATGGCAGGAAGACTTTCCAGCCAAGACGCATCAGCTGATCATAGCGATAGCGCGGCGTTGTTGCCCGCACCCACAAGAACACAAACAATAGCAGACAAATCTTTAAGATAAACCAGATTGGGCCCGGAATAAGGTTAAACGGCGCAAAATCAAATGGTGACAACCATCCACCAAGGAATAGCAGAGTTGTTATCGCACTCATCAAAATCATATTGGCATATTCACCAAGGAAGAAGAGCGCAAAGCTCATCGATGAATATTCAACAAAATAGCCGGCGACAAGCTCGGACTCGCCTTCGGGAAGGTCAAACGGTGCGCGGTTTGTTTCTGCCAATGTAGAAATAAAGAACACAGCAAACATCGGGAAAAGCGGCAGCGCGAACCACATATCGCGCTGTGCCTCAACAATTGCAGACAGGTTAAGCGAGCCAACACAGACCAGAACATTAATAATGACCAGTCCCATAGAGACTTCGTAAGATACCATCTGTGCAGCAGACCGAAGCGCACCTAAAAAGGCATATTTAGAATTACTGGCCCAGCCGGCCATGATTACGCCATACACGCCAAGCGAGCTAATCGCGAATAGATACAGCACGCCAACATTAATATCAGCCAGCACCAGACCAGCATCAAACGGAATAACAGCCCAAGCAACAAGCGCCAGAACGAATGTCAGCATCGGGGCAATCATAAACACAGTCTTATCAGCACCCGCAGGCAGAATGGTTTCTTTGGCCATCAATTTCAGCGCATCAGCAAACGGCTGAAACAGACCAAACGGGCCAACAACGTTCGGGCCTTTGCGAAGCTGCATGAAGCCAATAACGCGCCGTTCAGCTAGCGTTAAATAGGCAACGGCAATCAAAAGTGGCACGATAACAGCTAGAATCTTGGCAACGATCCATGCAAGCTCAATATACCAATTATTTTCCATCATCTTGACTCCCCGCCTGCTCTGCGTCGCTACTCTGCTGCCATTTCGTCAAAGTTCTGGTCTGCGGCACGATAACATTCTGCCATTGTCTCAGATGCGCGTGACATTGCGCAGGTCATATAGAATTGTGATAAGCCTGCTTGCACAGCATCAGATTTTAGCGCCCCCGTCCGGCCAAACTTTATCCATCGAGCTGGCTTAATTTCGCCAATATTACCGAAATGCGGCACGGCGGCCACAAGGGCAGCGCGCACAGCAGCATGGCTGTCAAACGGCAATGACGATGAAAGCCTATCAGATAATGCGCGAATAATCGCCCAGTCTTCTTTTGCTTCGCCTGGCGGAAATGTTGCCCGCTGTGTCATTTGCACACGGCCTTCAAAATTCACATAAAGACCTTCTTTTTCGGTAAAGGCCGCACCCGGAAGAACGACATCTGCAACAGTCGCACCTTTATCGCCGTGATGACCCTGATAAATCGTAAAGCTATTTTCCAGCTTTGTTGTGTCAATTTCATCAGCGCCAAGCAACCAAACCAGCTTCATATCACCTGCGTAAGATGCTTTTAGCATGCCATCAACATCAAGCCCGCCCTTGCCCGGCACAAATCCCATATCAAGACCCGCAACACGGCCAGCCGCAGTATGCAAAACATTATAGCCGTTCCAGTCAGCGGTCACGACACCCACCTTATCAGAAAGCTCGCGCAGCAGCCCTTGAATGGCGCCAGCATCCGCACGCCGCAGAGCGCCCATACCAACAATAATCATCGGACGTTTCGCTGATTTCATGATTTTGGCAAAAGGATGCTTACCAGCCGCAATTTTGGTCAATACATCAATTTCATCACCCAGATAGCTAACCGGATAGGTCAACTCTGCTTCTGGGCCCAGATGAGCAACAGGTATCCGGTTGTTAAGATAACGTTTCCGGATACGCGCATTCATTACAGGCGCTTCAATACGCGGGTTGCTGCCAATAATTAACAGCGCATCAGCTGTATCAATACCCTCAATCGTCGAATTAAACAGATAAGAGCTCCGCTGGCGGGCATTGAGCTTAGCGCCATCCTGACGGCAATCAATGTGAGGGCTGCCGATTTTATCAAACAAGGATTTAAGCGCAAATAGCGCTTCAGCATCAACCTGATCGCCTGCAATTGCACCCATTTGTGCCGGACGTGCCTTTTTCATCACCTTGGCAATCGCATCAAAGGCGTCATTCCAGCTTGCTGGATGTAATCTGCCATCTGCGCCGCGCAAATACGGACGGTCAAGGCGCTGACGGCGCAAGCCATCGATCGCATAGCGTGCTTTATCGGAAATCCATTCTTCGTTTACCTGCTCATTCAGACGCGGCAAGACACGTAAAACTTGCGCGCCTCTGGCATCAACGCGGATGTTTGAGCCTTGCGCGTCTGTTACATCAACAGACTCAACTTTGGTGAGCTCCCACGGACGGGCGACAAAGGCATAGGGACGCGAGGTTAGCGCGCCAACAGGACATAGATCAATCACATTGGCAGAAAGCTCACTTGCCAGCGTTTTTTCAAGATATGTTGTAATTTCAACAGACTCACCGCGGCCAATCGCTCCCAATTCAGGGATACCGGCAACTTCGGTTGAGAAGCGCACACAACGCGTACAATGAATACAACGTGTCATCACGGTTTTAATCAGCGGGCCCATCTGCTTTTCGCTGACAGCACGCTTATTTTCCTGATAGCGGCTTTCATCAAACCCATAACCCATGGCTTGATCTTGCAAATCACACTCACCGCCCTGATCGCAAATAGGACAATCAAGAGGATGGTTTACCAACAGAAATTCCATCACACCTTCACGGGCTTTTTTAACCCGATCTGTCTCAGTAGAAATCACCATCCCGTCACCAGCAGGCATTGCACAGGATGCAATCGGCTTGGGCGCGCGTTCCATATCAACAAGACACATGCGGCAATTACCAGCGATAGACAGCCGTTCATGATAGCAGAAGCGCGGAATTTCTACACCGGCCTCTTCACATGCCTGTAGCACGGTTGCCCCTGCTTCGACTTCGACTTCCACACCATTGACTGTCAGCTTTGGCATATTCTTACTCCGCTGCCTGTATCATTGCCTGATGCGCCTTGATACGGCGTTCAATTTCGGGCCGGAAATGCTTGATTAGCCCCTGAATAGGCCAGGCAGCAGCATCACCAAGAGCACAAATTGTATGGCCCTCAACCTGACGTGTTACCTGCTCAAGTGTATCAATTTCATGCTGTTCTGCTTCGCCGCGGACAAGTCTGTCCATCATGCGCCACATCCAGCCCGTACCTTCACGGCAAGGGGTACATTGACCACATGATTCATGCTTATAGAAATAAGACAGACGGCTAATCGCCCGCACGATATCTGTGCTCTTATCCATCACAATAATGCCAGCAGTGCCAAGACCTGTCCCAGCGGCGCGCAATGCGTCGAAATCCATTGTCATGGTCTCGCAGACATCTTTGGGCATTAATGGCGTTGATGAACCACCTGGAATGATAGCCAACAAATTATCCCAGCCACCGCGGACACCGCCCGCATGCTTTTCGATAAGTTCTTTTAGTGAAATGCCCATTTCTTCTTCGACATTACACGGCTTATTCACATGACCCGAAATACAGAATAGTTTGGTGCCTGTGTTGTTATCCTTACCCAAGCCTGCAAACCACGCCCCGCCGCGCCGCAAAATAGTGGGCGCAACTGCAATTGATTCAACGTTATTAACAGTCGTTGGACAGCCATAAAGGCCTACACCTGCCGGAAATGGTGGTTTTAGGCGCGGCTGGCCTTTTTTGCCTTCAAGCGATTCAAGCAACGCTGTCTCTTCACCGCAAATATAGGCTCCTGCGCCGCGATGCAGGTAGATATCGAACTCCCAGCCTGAGCCAGCAGCATTTGGCCCAAGAAGGCCCGCATCATAGGCTTCTTCGATAGCAGATTGCAGCCGGCGCGCTTCATTCACAAACTCGCCGCGGATATAGATATAGGCTGCATGGGCGCGCATCGCAAAACCAGCAACAAGACATCCCTCTAGCAGCTTATGTGGCTCATGGCGGATGATATCACGGTCTTTACATGTACCCGGCTCTGATTCATCGGCATTCACAACAAGATAATGCGGACGGTTGCCAACTTCTTTGGGCATAAATGACCATTTCAGACCTGTTGGGAAGCCCGCACCGCCGCGGCCACGAAGACCAGAAGCCTTCATTTCTTCAACCACATCATCATGACCACGCGCTAAAATAGCCGCTGTGTTATCCCAGTCACCGCGCTTTTTTGCACCAGCAAGACCAGCATCATGCCAGCCATAGATATTGGTGAAAATACGATCTTTATCCGCCAGCATCCCTGTTGCTCCCTATTTCCCAGCCTTAGCTGTCTTTTTTTCTTTTACTAACGTTGTCGCACCAGCCTCTGATTCTGATCCCTGCCGGCCAATAACCGAGCCAATAGGCGGCGGTGTGTTTGCTGCAAGAGCTTCGATAAGCGCTGCTGTCGACTGATAGTCCAAATCTTCATAAAAATCGTCATTCACCTGCAGAATAGGCGCGTTCACACATGCCCCGAGGCATTCAACTTCTAACATGGTAAAGCGGCCACATTCGGATGTCTGACCTGAGCTGATATCTAGCTTATCTTTGATACAGCGCACCATATCGTCTGATCCGCGCAGCATACAGGGCGTTGTTGTACAGGCCTGCAAAAACCATTTACCAACCGGCTTTAGGTTATACATCGTGTAGAAACTAGCAACTTCAAGCACTCTAATTTCAGCCATATCAAGACGTTTGGCAATATGCTCAATCGCTTTCATGGGGATCCAGTTTTGATGCTGACGCTGGGCGAGGTCTAGCATTGGCATGACCGCGCTAGCCTGACGGCCTTCGGGGTATTTTGCCAGTATCGTTAGAATTTTTTCCTCATTCTCTGCGGTAAACGCAAAGCTATCAGGCTGCTCATGGGCAATGATGGATTGAATGCTCATCTGTCGATTTCACCAAAAACAATATCAAGGGAGCCAATAATAGCAACGGAGTCTGCTAGCATATGCCCGCGAGACAGGTAATCAACCGCTGCCATAAAGAAGAAGCCCGGCGCACGCAGACGGGCACGATATGGCTTGTTTGTGCCATCTGATACAAGATACACACCAAATTCACCCTTTGGGGCTTCAACGGCTGTATAACTCTCGCCCTCAGGAACATGAAATCCCTCAGTATAGAGCTTAAAGTGATGGATAAGAGCTTCCATCGAATGTTTCATATCAGCACGGCGCGGCGGCGTAACTTTGTTATTTTCAGCCAGAACAGGACCGTCCGGCATTGTTTCGATGGCCTGCCTCATAATCCGTAAGGATTGACGCATTTCTTCGACACGCACCAGATAACGCGCATAACAATCACCTGTTGTGCCGATTGGAATATCGAAATCCATCTCATCATAACAATCATATGGCTGAGACTTGCGTAAATCCCACGCTAATCCTGTTGAGCGCAGGCACGGGCCTGTCATCCCAAGGTCAAGCGCCTCTTCAGTCGTCATCACCCCAATATCAACAGTCCGCTGTTTGAAGATACGGTTATCAGTTAACAATGTTTCAAGGTCACCAATGAAATCAGGGAATGTCTCAGTCCAAGCCAGAATATCGTCAGTCAATCCGTCTGGCAGGTCTTGATGAACACCGCCCGGACGAAAATAAGCCGCGTGCAGACGCGCGCCCGAAGCCCGCTCATAAAATTCCATCAGCTTTTCACGCTCTTCAAAGCCCCATAGCAACGGGGTCATGGCGCCAACATCAATCGCAAATGTTGTCAGATTAAGCAGGTGGTTCAGAATACGGCCAATTTCACAATAAAGAACACGGATATGCTGCGCACGTTTCGGCACCTCAATACCAACCGCTTTTTCGATTGCCAGCGCCCAGGCATGTTCCTGATTCATCGGCGAGACATAATCAAGCCGGTCAAAATACGGCAGAGCCTGAAGATACGTCTTATGCTCTATCAGCTTTTCTGTACCGCGATGCAGCAAGCCTACATGCGGGTCGGCGCGCTCAATGATTTCGCCATCCATTTCCAGAACCAGACGCAACACACCGTGCGCTGCTGGATGCTGCGGTCCGAAATTCAGGGTCAATGGTCTGATTTGCATCTCACCCATTATCTACGCTCCTGCCTGTTCTTCGTCTGTGTCACTATCATCACCTACTTGTGGCAGCTGCATGCCTTCCCATGGACTAAGGAAGTCAAAATCCCGATATTCCTGATTCAAGTGAACAGGTTCATAAACAACCCGGCGCTCAGTATCAGAATAGCGAACCTCAACATAACCTGTGAGCGGGAAATCTTTGCGTAACGGGTGCCCCTCAAAGCCATAGTCAGTGAGCAGACGGCGCATATCGGGATGGCCTGAGAAATAAATGCCAAACATATCCCATACTTCGCGCTCTGCCCAGTCAGCAGACCGGAACAAGCCAATAACAGACGGCACAACATCGCCTTCATCAGCGCGGGTGATAATGCGAAGCCGCATATTATTATTCACAGAAAGCATCTGATAGACGACGTCAAAGCGCTCTGGGCGCTCTGGAAAATCAACAGCTGTCAAATCTGATAGCTGAGTGACAGCAAGTTCAGTGTCATCACGCACCGCTTTTAGCACGCTGACAAGATCAGCTAATGCAACATGAAGAACAAGCTCGCCGCCCTTCATTTCAATCGCCTGGCATTGATGACCAACAAGCTTTGTCAACCTGTCGTGAAAATCGTTCATTCGGCACATCCTGTTAGTAAACCAAAGAGGATATCCCTGCCCGCCTTATCAAGGACCGGCAGAGACAGACTAGGTACGGGCAATTGTTGCCGTTCTTCTGATTTTTTTCTGTAACTGCAAAAGCCCATAAATCAGAGCTTCAGCTGTTGGCGGGCAGCCCGGCACATAAACGTCAACCGGAACAATCCGGTCACAGCCGCGGACAACCGCATAAGAATAGTGGTAATAACCGCCACCATTTGCACAAGACCCCATGGACAGCACCCAGCGCGGCTCAGGCATCTGGTCATAAACACGGCGCAAGGCCGGCGCCATCTTATTTGTCAGGGTCCCCGCAACAATCATCACATCAGACTGGCGCGGACTTGGCCGGAACAACATACCATACCGGTCCATATCATAACGGCTCGCAGCAGAATGCATCATCTCAACAGCACAACAAGCAAGACCAAAGGTCATCGGCCAGAGAGACCCAGAGCGTGCCCAATTAAACAGCTTATCAGCTTTGGCAATCACAAATCCACGATTGGCGATTTCATCACCAACAGCCGCCAGAATTGCGTCCTGATCAGGTCCGGGCGGAATAGGCATGTCTGCAGAAAGAGGGGTCGCCGATACAGCGCCAGGCTCGTGCTTTGACGGGTCAATTATTCCCATTCCAACGCTCCTTTTTTCCATTCATAAATAAATCCGATTGTCAGCACGCCAAGAAAGACAATCATCGACCAGAAACCGAACAGGCCAATATCACCAAGCGCGACAGCCCATGGGAATAAAAACGCGATTTCAAGGTCAAAAATGATAAACAAAATAGCGACCAGATAGAAGCGAACATCAAAGGGTTTGCGTGAATCATCAAACGCATCAAAGCCGCATTCATAGGCTGTTAGCTTTTCGATATCAGGTTTTTGGCTACCAACAACAAACGCACTAAGGACAAAAGCAAGGGACAACGCGATAGCTATCGCCATAAAAATGGCAATCGGCAGATAATCCCCCAGATACGCATCCATGTGAATGCCTCCCTCTCCTTACGAACTAAGTAAAATACAAGTCTCTGTATTGGCTATGTGATTAGTCCAGTGGAGCGGTAAATGCAAGATGACATTCTTGTTTTTCTATCTGTTGGGAACCAACAAAGCCGATCGCCTAAAAAAGTGGCGGACTATCAATCAACCCAAGTCTGGGACCTTCGGGGTTTTATATCACTACTCATCATTTCAGAAAACGCGTTTGCAAGCCCCCGATAGGCCGCACGATTCTGTTTCAAATTATTATCAAGCGGGATAACAATATCACCATCTGTGCGCAGCCGGGGCGCGCCATAATGACTAAATTCACCAAGCAAAAGACGTAAACACGCCATTAATTCTGCTTGCTGGTCACGCTTGGCAGGCGCATTAGCGTCTGCCTGCGATGTTTGCGAAGAACTTCCCTTAGGGGAGTCTTGGGCAGTAGGGGAATCTTGGGCCATTTTTCACATCTCCTTAACGCTTATGAAAACCAACTACATAACCCTGTTCTTGCGAAGCAGGCGTCCTCGGACGTGGCAGCTTTCATAATTCTGTCTTTTATAACGACAGGATCCACCTCAATGACAGGACCTTTGCTATTTTCTGACTTACATTTTACTAAAAATGAGGGCCTGTTTATCACCTGTAAGAGCATGTTAAATAAATATAGGGCTACTGTGTTTTTTAATTTAAGGCAAAAAGCCCGCATCAGAGCTATCTGACGCGGGCTTTTTATTATCTTGTTTTCTGATAGGGCTTACGCAGCCGGTCCGGTAGTTTTATGACTTTACGGCTTCCATAAAACGATGACGGATGACCACTGGATCAAGCGTGATGACAGGAAGCTTGATGTTCCCGCTGTCACATTTACATACGATCACTGTCATTTCATCACTATCAATAGCCGCTTGTAAAACAGGGCCAAGGTCCTTGTCTTGGACTTCTATGACGTTCTCACAACCACACGCGACAGCCACTGCTGCCAGCGATGTTTTTTGACCCGCATAGGTTGGCTGGTCACCTGTTGACCCATATGAACCATTATCGATGATCAATAACGTATAGTTTCCTGTTTCGTTATTAGCGATAGTCGGAAGCGTCCCAAGATTTGTTAAGACCGAGCCATCTCCATCAATTGAAATAACAGGCTTGTCCTGTGACAGCGCTAATCCAAATCCTATAGACGAGGACAAACCCATAGTGCCTAACATATAAAAATTAGTGGGTTGGTCATCTATCAGGTGAAGTTCCTGACTCGGCAAGCCGATATTACAGACAACGAGATGATCGCGAATAATCGGGGCTATTTCTTTTAAAATTTCTGAACGTATCATTGGTCGCCATAGCCTCCCCAGAAGTTTGCATCAGTCAAAATCGCAACAGGTTTGTTGCACATAAAAGTATATTTCAGAATGTTATCAAACTCTTTCACATCACTTTGCCAGTGAAAATGGTAAGTTGGAATATTCATCTGAGCAAGTAGTGCCTTGGTATGGACTGCCATCTCGACCTGACAAGCCACTGGCTCCCGCAGCTCTCCTCGGTAAGAAATAATCATAGGCAGTGGCATACGATAGAACTGTGTCAAAGTTGCCAGCGTGTTGATCGTAACGCCGATGGCAGTATTTTGCATAATGATCGCTGGACGTTTTCCGCCCATAAAGGCACCAGCGCACAAACCCATACCCTCATCTTCTTTGTTGGAAGGGATATGGAAAATACTATCGCGCTCTTCAACCTCCTGAATAACTCCGGCAAGCTGTTTACAGGGCACGGTAGTAACAAAAGAAATTTCGTTGGCGACAAAATCATCCACGATCTTTTTGTCGATATTCATAATGCGAGAACCTTTCTAGATGAGTAAATCAAGTGGTAAATTGATATTAGAAGCTGTGATAGGCATGGATAGCATATCGGGCGAGGCGCACAATCTGTGCGGCAGTTAACCGAAAAAAGTAATTGCTAAATCCAAGCCTGTGAGAGTCCCCCGACAATACAATTAACAGCAATTTACCTTAAAAAAACTAGCTTGAAGACAATATCGGAATGCACCATAACAAGAGGAGTGATGCGATGCAATCATTGGCAAAAAATAACCAAAAACTTAGGTCTTACCATGTATAATCTTTCCGGAAAAATCGCTGCAATTACTGGTATTGGCGGGCCAGAAGATGATTTTAGCAATGGCAAGACAATTTCCTGCCTGCTTGCTGCGCAAGGCGCGCACATAGAAGGGCTCGACATTAATCAGCGCGATGGCGCCCATACACAAGCCAAGATTACCGATGCTGGCGGCAGCTGCGCCCTCACCCTAGGTGATGCGACCTCTGAGGCAGATATTAACAAATGGATAGAAAACATTATCGCTAAACATGGCAGGATTGATATTTTAGTGAATAATGTTGGCCAGTCAGAACGGATGTCGCCAGAAGATGCTGATACAGACGTCTGGCAAAAACAATTTGCTCTCAATCTGGATGCTGCTTTTATGGCAAGCCGTGCGACCCTGCCCCATATGAAAGCGATGGGGGGCGGGGCAATTGTAAATATTTCATCTGTTGCCGGCATTCGTTATCTTGGCAAACCACAAATTGCCTATAGTGCAGCCAAAGCAGCGCTGCAGCATTATACGAAATCATCGGCCGTCATCATGGCCCCGCACAAGGTTCGGATGAACTGTGTACTGCCCGGCCTTATGATGACGCCTATGGTAACCCGGATGGCTGAAAAATATGCCGGCGGCGACCTTGAAGGCTTTATTGCCACCCGAAATGGACAGGTCCCTATGGGTATGATGGGAACCGCCCATGATGTTGCCAATGCTGTACTGTTTCTTGTGGCAGACGAGTCTCACTATATTACGGGTACTGAAATCATTGTCGATGGCGGTGTCACAGCGACAATTCCGCGATAAGGGCTGTCAAAAAAAGGGCTGGCCTGTCTGTCTTACCCGTGGCATCTTTTCTACCTGCTCTGATGTGAGCGCTGGGAATATACTCCGGCAATACTGCATGTTTCATAATGTTTCTTAAGCAAGAATAGAAAGGCATATCAATGGCCGGATATCATATTTACGGACGCCCGTTTGCCGGGTCCCTGATTGCCGAATTTTTACTTACTGAGGTAGGGGAAGACTATACGATTTCTTTTCCCGATAAAGAGGAGCGGCAAAGTGCAGCATTTCGTGCCTTTAGCCCGCTTGGCAAAATACCAGCCCTTACAACACCTGATGGTTACACAATTTGCGAAACCCTCGCCATCATCGCCCATATAACAGACAGACATCCCTCCTTGATGCCTGCATCGGCGCAAAACCGTGACCGCTACTGGGAAAGCATCTCTTTGTTAGGGACCACTATGTATCCGGCCTATCACAGGCAACATCACAGCTATTATTATGCGCCAGACGCAGCTTTTGATGAAATGAGACGTCTAGCACAGGCGGACCAGTCAGTGCTGTTCAACCATATCGAAGCTATGCTCAGCCCGTATTTATGCGGCGAGGAGATAACAGCTGCTGATTTCTATTTTTATATGATGTGTCGCTGGGATATGGATAAGGATGCGATGCGTGATAGCCGCCCGAAGCTGGCGAGCTTTATCTCACATATGCGCGCCCACCCCTCTGTTATCAAGGTATTGGACGCACAGCCTCGGCCCGCAAAATAACGCTCCTCTTTTTAGACGCGCCTGTTGTAATAACGTTAGGAAGCCTGCTCTTCTGAGGAGGTATCTTCGGGCTTTGGATTCATAATCGTTTCAAAATTATCGAAAAAGGTTTTTGACAGCTTTTTTGCCGTACTGGTAACAAGACGGCTCCCAAGCTGGGCCAGCTTGCCTGAAATTTCGGCCTTTGCTTTGTAAGTGAGTTTTGTGCCATCCTCAACTTCTTCAAGATGAACATCAGCACCGCCTTTGGCAGCGCCCGCAACACCGCCATCACCCTGCCCTGTCAGACTAAAATGCTGGGGAGCGCCTGCGGCATCCAATGTCACTTTTCCTTTAAATTTTGCTTTAACAGGCCCAATTTTCAGCACAACGCGTGCTTCAAGCTCTGTTGGACTATGTTGAATAATCTCTTCACAGCCGGGAACCGCCTGTTGCAAAATCAACGGGTCGTTCAACGCAGCAAAAACCTGCTCGCGCGGCAAGGCAATAAAGACCTGATCTGATAATTCCATAAGCTATTCCTAAGCTGACATTTTGCCGACTATGCGGCGTTTTTCTAGCAGGTTAAACAGTAAAAATGAGATAGTTAAGCATACAAATAATCAGGATGCACTATAATTAAATTTCCAGAAAAATTACGGTAAAGTTCCTGCCTTTGGCTCGGCCATCAGTGTGTTATAGATGCTACTAAACGCCCTTCTGGGATTAAGAAATAGGTCGCCCAAACAGGCGGTTTAGCCCAAACAGGCTGGCCGAGACAGCTGGCCCAATTCCAAGCGCAAAAATCAGCGTACCAACACCAACAACTCCGCCCAGAGACCAGCCAACAATCACAACAACAACTTCTATTTCGGCCCTGATCCACATAAAGGGCATTTTTGTAAGCTTCTGAAGGCCTGTCATAAGGCCATCACGCGGCCCCGGACCAAGATTCGCAATCAAGTAAATTGCGCTCCCACATCCAACCATAGACACCCCTAAAAACGCCTGAGCAACCTGAAGGATAGTATCGTCTGGTTGCGGCAGGTAGGGCAGTGATAAATCTATCATAAACGCAATGATGACGGCGTTCAGAACTGTGCCAATACCCGGCATCTGTTTCAATGGCACCCATAGCACAAGCACAGCAATACTTATCACAAAGGTTGCTGTCCCAATGCTCCAGCCCGTCACATTGGTTATCCCCTGCCCAAGCACCGTCCAGGGACTAACTCCTGAACCTGACGCAATCAACATGGCTTCACCAAGCCCGAACACAATTAGTCCAGCACATAATATCACCAGTGAGACTATCGGCGGGCGAATAGTGAGCGCTTTTGGGGCACTCCAGAATAGAGTGGGGATGGTTTTCACGGTAAGAAAAGCTGGTAGAATTTTCATAACAATCATCCTGTGTGGGACCACGCATGAATGCAAATTATATCAGCAAAACTGAAAATAGCAGGCAACTCATTGCCGTTTTTGAAGGGAAGAAAGAAGTGGCGGGAGTGACGGGACTCGAACCCGCGGCCTCTGGCGTGACAGGCCAGCGCTCTAACCAACTGAGCTACACCCCCGCAATCTTTGCGGTATGTTGAAATATCAACATAGCGTCGGTTTGGAATAGACGGAAGCACCCATACTGTCAAGGTTATTTCACCCGAAAAATGATGTGTTATTCGCGATGGCTAATTTGACCAAACAAGACCTCTGCCAGCCTGCTTTGTGAAATATTTCGTATCATAGATAATTCTGGTAAAAACTTTATCATGATTTATCCCCAGCACGTCTCATCATATGCCATAATGACAAAGAGCAGGCCTAGGCTCAGGAAATGTTTTGGCGCAGAATTTGCACTCATAACCTTAGTAATAACCTCAGAAATGAGTCGATGAAGATACCATGCGTTGCACGCCCCATACCATTAGAGGACAAAAGCCGTGAATAACGAGCACGAAATTGACCCGCAAATCAATGAAGCTATCACACGTCTACAGCAAAAAATGCAGGATGTGAATCATGGCTTTGCTGAGACTAAGTCACAAAAAGTTTCACGGCCATCACGCGGATATTCATCAAAAGCAGAGACAGGAAAGCGCGCAAAAAAGCGACCTATTATAGGGCGCATAATGGGCCTTTCAGTCGTCGCTGTTATCTCGCTCGGTATCGCAAGCTTTATCGGTCCCCAGCTAGAAGGTATGGCGCAAATGTTGTTATCATCAACTGGTGCCGTTCCTGATGCCATTCCTGGCGGGCAAACGCCAGTCAGTGAGACAGATACTGTCGCTATACAGTCTGCAATGACACCCGAAACACCTGTTGCCAGTGGAGCATCCACTGTAACATCTAGTGTGGCATCCGGCACAGTATCTGCTGAGCCAGCAGAACAGACCACCATCATAAAGCCTGCTGCCTTTCAGCTGACATCAGCATCTTATGAGATTCAAGATACAGATAGTGGACCAACTCTCGAGATAGCCGTTTCTGTTGCAAATATCGGCGGTCAGGATGGCAGACCACATATTCTTGAAATTACGCTTGTAGACGGAAAAGACAGCTCGCTTATGAGTTGGCCTATGGTGTTATCAGGCTCACCCATACCGGCAGGAAATCAAACCATATATCGGACAAGCATGGTAGAGCCACCCAAAGATTTTGCCAATGTTCAGATAAGCATGCGCACCCCCTAACGCCCAAGCCGCCTGCCCCTCACTATTGCTATTTTCAGCCTAGCCCCTTGTAGAGTGGGGCTATCAATTCATGCTCTGCCTTCAAATATTTGAGTAGTGTTGCTATGGCGGTGGATTGAAACGCTAGGGACATAACAGATGCTGAAAAAATATAGGCCAGAAAAATATGATCCATGGCCGCCTTACTCATCTCTTACTGGCAGCCATGCAGAACTTGTTCTGCTGGGCCATGAGCATGCAGCAGACCTTGCAGTTGCCACAAATGACGGCGCGCTTCACGAGCTTTGGTACACATCAGTGCCACATCCTGACGATATGTTGGACGAAATCAACCGGCGACTTGAGTTACGCCAGCATGGCATAATGCTTCCCTATGCTGTTATAGAGACAAAAACCGGAAAAGCGGTTGGCATGACAACCTTCATGAATATTGATGCACCCCATAGGAGGCTAGAAATTGGCTCTACATGGTTTCGCAAATCAGTTCAACGCTCGGCGATTAATACCGAATGTAAAATGATGTTACTGACCTATGCCTTTGAAGAGCTTGACTGTATTGCTGTTAAATTTAGAACGCATGTTCTAAACCATCAAAACAGAGCCGCCATAGAACGGCTTGGCGCCCATGCTGATGGGACGATTCGCTCTCATATGGTTATGGCAAATGGTACAATAAGAGATACGGCGGTTTATTCCATTATCCAGTCTGAATGGCCTGTCATCAAAACACATCTTAGCGCCAAGCTAAAAGGCTCATCCAATAAAAAGAAACTCACCAGAAAACGCAAATGAGGACGTATAATTTTTCAAGAAGAGTGAGTGACAACAGTGGGTTTAGGCATGAAACTTGCGTTATCAACTTTGACCCAAAGTCATCGCTCGCCTCCTACAAGTCAGTAACGGCTTTGGGTCAGTTTTTATTATAGTAACGCGCAAATAATTTAATAAGCCGCAAACTCTCACCATATAAATAGCCCGTCACTCAGATAAATATCTGAGCGTATATATGATATTGTAATTTTTTACGAGATTATGGACATATAAAAATGGTGGGTGGTGAGGGGCTCGAACCCCCGACCTACTCGGTGTAAACGAGTTGCTCTCCCAGCTGAGCTAACCACCCTTAAACACCATTTTTATCTTATCTTCAGTCTTATGAAGGATAGCTGGTAACAAACAACTACCGTCATATAACGGATATAAAAAGACCGGCCCACTAAATGACATGGGCCGGCTCATAAGTCAAAGCAATTTAGTTATTAACAGATGCTTTTAGTGGAGCGCCTGCTTTGAACTTAGGCTGCTTGCTCGCTGCAATCTGAATAGTTTCGCCCGTGCGTGGGTTACGACCAGTGCTTGCGGCACGCTGCGCTACTGAAAATGAACCAAAACCTACGATACGAACTTCATCACCGGATTTGAGAGCACCTTCGATTGATGCGAAAACAGCGTCCACAGCACGACCTGCGTCATTTTTTGTCAAACCAGCATGGTCAGCAACAGCTGAAACTAGATCATTCTTGTTCATGGGATAACCCCTCTACATTTTTTGAAAAATTAATACTAGACCCTGTACTCAAGGTTTTCAGAGAATAATCTGTAGCCCTCATTTGGGTCAACAAGAAAACAGATTAAATAACGCAAAAGTGACGCAAACCTCGCATTTTGACTATTAATGGGCAACGATATCATCTGAATGGGTGTTTTCAGGAGCCAATGGTGGTGTTCCAACCTGCTTATCCTGTTCATCATCGGACGATTCAACAGCAAATGGGCGGACAAGTGCTGCGTTCAATGCCTCATCTACAATCGCAATCGGGATAATCGTAAGCCCGTCTTTTACGTTTTCAGGTACATCAGCTAAGTCCTTTTCATTTTCCTTTGGAATAAGAACTGTCTTAATACCACCACGCAAAGCCGCAAGAAGCTTTTCTTTAAGCCCGCCAATCGGCAGAACCAGGCCCCGCAATGTGATTTCACCTGTCATCGCAACATCCTTATGTACAGGAATGCCCGAAATAGACGATATGATTGAGGTTGCCATCGCAACGCCTGCTGATGGTCCATCTTTGGGTGTTGCCCCTTCAGGCACGTGAACATGGATATCCTGCTTCTCGAGCTCGGCTAAATCAATGCCGTAATTATGCGCCCGTGACTTAAGGAAAAACTCAGCTGCCTGAATGGATTCTTTCATCACATCACCAAGCTTTCCTGTGGCTGTGATTTTGCCTTTACCTGGAACTTTAACTGTCTCAATCTGCAGTAGTTCACCGCCAACTTCTGTCCATGCAAGCCCTGTAACAACACCAACCTGATCGTCTGCATCAATTTCGCCAAAGCGGAACTTCTTTACTCCCAGAAAATCATCCAGACTATCAGTCGTGACCGTTACAACTTTTGTTTCATTGGTTACGATTTTTGTCACAGCTTTGCGCGCGATTTTTGCAATTTCACGCTCAAGGCTTCTTACCCCAGCTTCACGCGTATAGAGCCGGATAATATCCATCAGCGCACTATCCTCGATTGTGAGCTCGCCCTCTTTCAGGCCATGTTCGCTAATCTGACGCGGCACAAGATGACGACGGGCAATTGCTGCCTTTTCATCTTCGGTATAACCAGATAGACGGATGATTTCCATCCGGTCCAGCAGAGGTTGCGGCATATTCAAGCTGTTTGCCGTGGTGATAAACATGACATTTGACAGGTCAAAATCCACTTCAAGATAATGATCCTGAAATGTTGAATTCTGAGCCGGGTCTAGCACTTCGAGCAAAGCTGAGCTCGGATCACCGCGCCAGTCTGCGCCAAGCTTATCAATTTCATCGAGCAAAAAGAGCGGGTTATTCTTGCCTACTTTTTTCATGCCCTGCAGAATTTTACCCGGCATCGAGCCGATATAAGTTCGGCGATGGCCTCTGATTTCAGCTTCATCACGCACGCCGCCAAGCGCCATACGCACAAATTCCCGGCCAGATGCCCGTGCAATCGAACGACCAAGTGATGTTTTACCAACACCAGGAGGGCCGACCAGACACAGAATAGGGCCTTTCATTTTTTTGGTCCGCTTTTGAACGGCTAGAAACTCAACAATCCGGTCTTTTACTTTTTCAAGACCAAAATGGTCAGCATCGAGAATAGCGCGTGCATCGACAATCTCACGGCTCAGGCGGCTAGCCTTTTTCCATGGCAACGCCGTCATCCATTCAAGATAGTTGCGTACAACAGTCGCTTCGGCGCTCATAGGGCCCATATTGCGGAGTTTACGAAGCTCAGAATCAGCTTTCTCTTTAGCTTCTTTGGGCAATTTCGCTTTTTCAAGACCCTCAGCTAGCTCATCAAGTTCGCTCTTACCATCTTCGGTTTCGCCAAGTTCTTTCTGAATAGCCTTCATCTGCTCGTTCAGATAATATTCACGCTGGGTCTTTTCCATCTGCCGCTTAACACGGTTCCGGATACGCTTTTCGACCTGAAGAACGCTGATTTCGCCTTCCATCATTGAATAAATGGTTTCCAGCCGCTCCTGAACAGAAATCATTTCTAGCAATGTCTGTTTTTCATGAATTTTAACCGCAAGGTGCGATGCAATCGTATCAGCAATCTTGCCAGTTTCTTCCAGCTGATTCACTGAGACCAATACTTCGGAGGCCATCTTTTTATTCAGCTTAATGTAATGCTCAAACTGCTGAACGGTCGCCCGTCCCAATGCAATAAGCTCTGGATCTGTAATGTCCGAGTCAGCAAATTCTGTCACATTAGCGGTTAGATAATCACCTGAATCATAGAGGTTTTCGACCTGAGCGCGCGCAATGCCCTCAACCAACACTTTAACAGTCCCATCCGGCAACTTCAGCAACTGTAGAATATTACCAACCGTACCTGTTTTGAACATCTCGTTCGCTTCTGGGTCTTCGGTTGCGGCATCTACCTGTGTTAACAGAAGAATTTGCTTATTATCAGCCATCACCTCTTCGAGGGCGCGCACCGAGCGTTCGCGTCCAACAAATAGTGGGACAATCATGTGAGGGAAAACAACAATATCGCGCAGCGGCAGAACAGGGAGATTGTGAGCTGGCTGAAGTGACGTCATGATACAGTCCTATCCAAATAAAAAAAGCCTCGCACGCAGGTTATTCTGGCGCAAAACCTTATGATTAATGTGTGGGCCCACCGCATAAATTCAAGGGGTAAATAATGATATTTTATGACTTTACCCACGATGCTAATACCCAGCATACATCAAATTGCAATATATGTGCCTAACTGCCATATGCCGCAGTCAGCCGGTAAATGTCGGTGCAGAAGTAATGCTCTGCACCAAGGGGGTAGGATTCGCGGCAGAAAACCGAAAATATTATTTTATCAGGCGCCTGGTTCGGCTTCTTTTGCCGACGGAACATGAACGATAAGAGGTGTTGCATTATCGGTGACAACCTCTTCAGAAATAACCACATCCTGAATATCATTTGCTGTCGGGATATCGAACATCGGATCCATCAGAATATTTTCCAGAATAGAACGAAGTCCGCGTGCACCTGTTTTTCGCTCAATAGCTTTGCGGGCGATAGCGCGAAGCGCTCCGTCACGGAAATCAAGATTGACCCCATCCATATCAAACAACGCCTTATACTGTTTGGTCAGGGCGTTCTTCGGTTCTGTAAGGATCCGGACAAGAGCTTCCTCGTCCAAATCTTCCAATGTTGCAATAATAGGAAGACGGCCAATAAATTCAGGAATCAGGCCAAATTTAATTAAATCTTCTGGCTCAAGATCTACCAGAAGCTGGCTAATATCGCGTTGATCTGGGTCGCGCACATCAGCGCCAAATCCAATACCCGCTCCAGAATTCCGAGCTGAGATTAGTTTATCAAGACCGGCAAACGCGCCGCCACAGATGAACAGAATGTTTGTCGTGTCAACTTGCAGGAATTCCTGCTGAGGGTGCTTACGACCGCCTTGGGGCGGCACGGATGCAACAGTCCCTTCCATGATTTTCAACAAGGCCTGCTGAACCCCTTCCCCAGACACATCACGTGTGATTGACGGGTTATCTGATTTGCGTGAAATTTTATCAACTTCGTCAATGTAGACAATACCACGTTGGGCTTTTTCAACATTATAATCAGAGGCTTGCAGAAGTTTAAGAATGATATTTTCAACATCTTCGCCAACATAACCTGCTTCGGTTAATGTTGTTGCATCAGCCATCGTGAACGGAACATCAAGCATGCGGGCAAGCGATTGTGCCAACAATGTTTTACCGCACCCTGTTGGGCCTACAAGCAGGATATTAGACTTTGAAATTTCAAGCTCGCCAGTGCTGCCTTCATTTGCTAGACGCTTATAATGATTGTGAACAGCAACAGACAGAATACGTTTAGCCTTCGCCTGACCAATCACATATTCATCAAGCACATTGTTAATATCTAATGGTGTTGGCACACCCTCGTGATTTTTTTGAACGGAGTCTTTGTGTTCTTCACGGATGATATCCATGCAAAGCTCTACACATTCATCACAAATAAAGACAGTTGGTCCTGCGATTAGCTTACGCACTTCATGCTGGCTTTTGCCGCAAAACGAGCAGAATAAGGTCGCTTTGTTTTCGTCTTCAGTTTTAGACATTCTTCTAACTCCTGCGGCCTTGTTTGGCAGTTTTGCTGCCACTACAAGAACAGCTTTACCCCAATATTAGAACCTAGCAGTATCGTTTCACAACTAAAAAGCAGTTACTATCTGGCTTTTTGTCGCAACCCCACCTGCCTAGCTATCATCATCTTCTTGCGGGCGACGCGATACAACTTCATCTATCAGCCCCATAGCGAGCGCCTCATCAGGCGACATGAAGGTATCTCTCTCCATGATTTTTTCGATTTGTTTCAATGTTTTGCCAGTGTGATGTTCATAGATTTTATTCAACCGTGTCCGCAGGTCGATGATCTCTTTGGCATGAATTTCAATATCTGTTGCCTGACCCTGAAACCCACCAGATGGCTGATGCGTCATAATACGGGCATGTGGCAGGCTAAAACGCTTTTTAGCGGATCCGGCCATCAATAACAGAGACCCCATAGAGGCTGCTTGGCCCATACAGACGGTTGCGACATCGGGGCGAATATATTGCATCGTATCATAAATCGCCAGACCAGAAGTCACGATACCGCCTGGTGAATTGATATACATGTAGATATCTTTGCCCGGATTTTCCGATTCGAGAAACAGAAGCTGAGCACATACAAGAGACGCCATCATGTCTTCGACCGGACCATTCAGAAAGATAATCCGTTCTTTGAGCAGTCGTGAAAAAATATCAAATGACCGTTCACCCCGACCAGTCTGTTCAATAACCATTGGCACAAGGTTCATATCCATTGGGGGCATTGTCATTTTCATCTCCGAAATAAGGACAGGCTGAGAACAACCAGACTGCCAAAAAACCGCCGCAATTCCTTCCATGTAAAGGAGTAAACAGCACAAATACATACATCATGGCATCTCTGTGCAAGATATCCATGCGATAGCCAACAGACTTGCCAACCTCACCTAATGTAGGAAGCTTAACCCTTGCTGCCAAGCCCGAAAGCGTGGCAACAGGGGAGATTTTACAAAAAAAAGGAAATGAGCGCTAAATTTTAGCTTACTTCTTTGTAGCCGCTTTCTTAGTAGCGGCTTTTTTCGCTGCCGGCTTTTTAGCAGAAGCTTTTTTAGGAGCCGCCTCTTTCTTAGCAGCTGTCTTCTTAGCAGCAGACTTTTTCGCTGCGGCCTTCTTAGCTGGCTTTGCGGCAGTTGCGTCTGGTTCGGCATAAAGCGCTTCAACAGTTGTTTCCACATCTGTTACTTTTGCCAGTTCAAGAATAAAATCGATGACTTTTTCTTCAAAAAGAGGTCCAGCAAGCTGCTGCATCGCATCCTGATTATTCTGATAATATTCCATTACCTGCTGTTCTTGGCCAGGGTAACGGCGCGCCTGCTCGATAACAGCGCGGCGAGTATCTTCTTCACTTATCTGAATATTATTCTGCTGACCGATTTCTGTCAGCATCAAGCCCAGACGGACGCGACGATTAGCAATATCAGATGCCTCAGCCTTCTGTGCATCATCAAGTGCGCCATCTTCTACATGGTCGTGATCATGAGCATCTTCGCCATGGTCATGATTATGTTGCTGCTCAGGAGGCGTCATAGAGCGAGCAATCGTGTTATATTCAGACTGGTAAAGGCTTTGTGGCACTTCAAAGCTTGCACCTTCTGCTAGTACATCAAGGATATTTTTCTTAACTTCCTGACGTAAACCCTGAGCATGTTGGCCAGCTAACTGGCCCGCTACTGCATCACGCAGGTCGCTCAGCTTCTCAAAGCCAAGTTTTGTTGCCAGCGAATCATCAAGGCTTGCATCGCCTTTTTCATGCAATTCTTGAACAACACACTCAAAAACGGCTTCTTTGCCCGCCAAATGTTCTGCCTGATATTCTTCAGGAAATGTCACTGTTACATCAACAGTCTCACCAGCGGATGCGCCAACAAGACCTTCTTCAAAACCAGGGATAAAGGAGTTTGATCCAAGCTCAAGCATATGACCTTCAGCAGCACCACCTTCGAAGGCTGTGCCATCTACGCGGCCCGTAAAGTCCATCTTAACGATGTCGCCCATTTTGGATTTGCGCTTCTTTTCAACAAGAATGGACGGGCGATTCTCATCAGCCAACCGTGTCATTGTTTCATCAACTTCAGCTTCGTTTGCCGGTAATGTCGGCCGCGTGATAGAGAGCGCAGACAAATCAGGGAGCGAGAAGTCAGGCATCACTTCACACTGCAATGTTGCTGTCAAATCAGCACCATCTTCGAATGATACAATATCAAGCTTTGGCTGACTGGCCAGTTTCAAGCCGTTCGATTCGATAGCATCTTTTGCACCATCATCAAGTGAGGTGCGGATGACGTCACCTTTTACCTGCTCACCAAAACGCCCTTTAACAACCGACATAGGCACCTTGCCGGGGCGGAACCCGGGGATAGATGCTGTGCCAGCAATTTCAGTCAGTTTGGCTGCCGCTTTTTCGTCTATCTCTGCTGCCGTCAGCAAGATTTCATATGAGCGGTTGAGACCTTCGTTCAGGGTTTCTGTAATTTTCATGGTGTTTTTATCCTGTCGTTCAGACGAATGCCCGAAGAAATCTGTGTCGGATTTTTCACTGGCTGGTGCGGGCGGAGGGACTTGAACCCCCACATCGTAAGATACCAGAACCTAAATCTGGCGCGTCTACCAATTTCGCCACGCCCGCAATGCATGCCAAACCGAAGCGCATCGGTACACAATTATGACAGTTTTCGTCAACTTAAAAAGGTGTTTGTCCTAATAGTTTTCTAAATTTGCCCTGCCAGCACCGTCTTAAACCCCGATGAAACAGTCTCATTAACTGTAGGAAAAACGGCAGAAACCCTATATGACTGCGGAAGTGGGGCGAGTGACCGGAATTGAACCGGCGACTTCCAGTACCACAAACTGGCGCTCTAACCAACTGAGCTACACCCGCCACAAAATGCTGTAACTTACCGCAAAACTAGGCTTTAATAGGCGCAAACTGCTATCGCGGTCAATAATAAACTCCACTCATTATTCAGGTTTTTTAGAGGTTTTCTATGCTTAATCCATCTGCCAATCGTATGGGAACAGAATCAGCATTCGCTGTTTTAGCGCGCGCAGGCGTTCTGAGTGCTCAAGGGCACGACATTATCAATCTAGGCATTGGACAGCCTGATTTCAAAACACCGCAGCATATTGTTGAGGCTGGCATCAAAGCGCTACAGGATGGTGCGCACGGCTACACACCGTCTCTCGGGCTTCCTGAGTTACGCACAACAGTTGCAGATGATTTAAAGAATCGCTACGGGGTGCGTCCCGATCCGGACCTCATTCAGATTGTGCCGGGCGGAAAACCCATTTTATTTATCGCAATGATGTTGCTTGGCGGTCAGGGGCGTGAAATTCTAACGCCAGACCCCGGCTTTCCCATTTATCAGTCTGCGATTAATTACAGCGGCGCGACCTCTGTGTCCTATGGACTTGTTGAGTCGAACGGCTTTGCGTTTGATGCCGATGACGTCCTTTCCAAAATCACCGATAAAACCAGCCTTGTGATTATAAATTCCCCCGCCAACCCAACCGGCGGCATCACACCGCGGTCTGAAATGGATAAATTTGTAGAGGGGATGGCTGCGTTCCCGCATGTCACGATACTGTCGGATGAAATTTATGACCGTCTGATTTTTGATGATGAACCACTCAGCCTCCTCACCTATCCTGAAATTGCTGATAGGCTTATCGTGCTTAATGGCTGGTCAAAGACATATGCCATGACCGGCTGGCGGCTTGGCTATGGCATCTGGCCCAAACATCTTATTGATTATGCGGATAGAATGGCGGTCAATATCCATTCTTGTGTTAACGCACCAACACAGCATGCCGGCATTGCCGCCCTCACCGGCGACCAGACATGCGTAGCAGACATGCTCGTTGCCTTCAGACGGCGCGGCGCACTGATTACCTCCCTGCTCAACGGCATTGATAAAATCAGCTGCCAGGCACCGGGCGGGGCATTTTATGCGTTTGCCAATATTTCCCAAACAGGCATTGCTGCCCTAAACTTTCAGCAGATGGCGCTTGAAGATTATGGTGTTGCCTTGATTGCTGGCACCTCTTTTGGTGGCTTTGGTGAGGGATATGTAAGGATTTCATGTGCCAATTCAGATGAGGCGATAACCCAAGCCTGTGCGCGTATTGATACGCTCGTGCGCGAACAAAGCTAACCCTGTTATCTCTGCAGGCAAAACAGGGCACATGCCATCTTTTTTGGTGGCATGAGATGCTCACCCAAGCAGGGCGCATAACACGCCCCCAATGAGTGCACAATTTTTAGGCAGTTTTCTTTTTTTGCGCGGCTTATGGGGCAAAGGCTAACATTTAGAACGGGAAAAATGTTAAGTTTCGACGGCTTATTATTGAAAGGCAGAGTAAATGAAAAAAATCGAAGCGATCATCAAGCCCTTCAAGCTTGACGAAGTTAAAGAAGCGCTCCATGAGATAGGTATTCAAGGTATCACGGTACTAGAAGCCAAGGGTTTTGGACGTCAAAAAGGCCATACCGAACTTTATCGGGGTGCTGAATATGTCGTTGATTTCCTTCCTAAGGTAAAGATTGAGGTTGTTATTGAAGACTCAATGTCTGACCAAGTTGTTGAGGCCATCAAGACTGCAGCTCAGACAGGCCGTATCGGAGATGGTAAAATCTTTATTACAACGATCGATGAAGCAATCCGCATTCGCACCGGCGAAACAGGCGGAGATGCTATTTAGTAATAATTCATTTCAGGGATTAATAGACGCTCTCTGCTTGACTTATTTACGCTTTGAGGTCACGCCATTTAACTTGATAGGTGCGACCAACCCCTTGCGACTAAACCTCACTGCAACAGAAAGGACTTAATGAAAATGTCTGATGCAAATGCAATCATGGAAATGATTAAAGAAAACGACGTATCCTACGTTGATCTCCGCTTCACTGACCCACGTGGTAAGATGCAGCATGTAACCCAGCATATCGATACAATCGATCCAGAGACACTTGCTGAAGGCTTCATGTTTGATGGCTCTTCTATCGCTGGCTGGAAAGCAATTAACGAATCAGACATGAAGCTCATGCCTGACCTGTCACGGGCCTATATTGACCCGTTCTTCGCTCAGCCAACTGTTGCACTATTCTGTGACGTTTTGGACCCGATGACAGATGAAGCCTATGAGCGTGACCCACGTGGTACAGCAAAAGCTGCCCTGGCTCACATGAACGCCGCTGGATTTGCTGACACAGCATTCTTTGGTCCTGAAGCTGAATTTTTTATCTTTGAAGATGTAAAAATCGACGTCTCAATGAACCGTGCAATGTATCAGGTTGATTCAGTCGAAGGCCCGTATAATAGCGCCCGTTCATACGAAGAAGGCAATACAGGTCATCGTCCAGGTGTTAAAGGCGGATATTTCCCCGTACCACCAGTAGATTCAGGTCAGGATATCCGGTCTGAAATGGTCTCTGTTATGGCTGACATGGGTGTTCCTGTAGAAAAGCATCACCATGAAGTTGCGCCATCACAGCATGAGCTGGGCATGAAGTTCGGCACATTAATCGAAACAGCCGATAATATGCAGCTTTATAAATATACTGTGCATCAGGTTGCCCACGCATATGGCCTATCGGCAACGTTCCTGCCAAAGCCTATTGCGGGTGATAATGGCTCGGGCATGCATGTGCATATGTCTTTATGGGCCGACGGCAAGCCTTTGTTTGCTGGTAACGGTTATGCTGATTTGTCTGAACAGGCACTATATTACATTGGCGGTATCATTAAGCATGCGAAAGCTCTTAATGCTTTCACAAACCCGTCAACAAACAGCTACAAGCGTCTCATTCCAGGCTATGAAGCACCTGTGCTTCTTGCCTATTCAGCACGCAACCGTTCTGCATCATGCCGTATCCCGTTCGTATCAAGCCCGAATGGCAAGCGTGTTGAAGTGCGTTTCCCAGATGCGACTGCCAACCCATATCTGTCCTTCTCAGCAATGCTGATGGCGGGTCTTGATGGCATCCGCAACAAAATTCACCCTGGTGATGCAATGGATAAGGATCTATACGACCTGCCGGCTGAAGAGCTAGCTCAGATCCCAACAGTCTGTGGCTCATTGCGTGAAGCACTGGATTGTCTAAATGCAGACCGTGCCTTCCTAACAGAAGGTAATGTCTTCACAGATGACCAAATCGACGCTTACATCGCTCTTAAAATGGAAGAAGTTGTGGCGCTAGAACATGCACCGCACCCAATTGAATTCCAGATGTATTACTCTTACTAAGAGATTTTGTGAGGCTGGATGAATTCAGCCTCACATTTTTGATAAAAAAGCCGGCAGGGTGTTTGTCCTGCCGGCTTTTTTTATCTTCCGCATTCACTAGCTAACAGTCTAAAGCCCAACAATCTAAAGCCCAGTAATCTTGCGGCCCAGTAATCTACCAGCGATAATGGGCTGCCTTTTTAACGGGATTTCCCTGCAGAATATCCATAAGCCGGTTCAGAGAAAACAGGGTATAATCTGTGTTGGGTACCATCACGCCTGACTGAGGTGGCGTTTTGTTCGCAGGTCTATAGATGCCGACATTATCTTTCATCTGTTTGATATGGATTGACTGACACAGACCATCACACTGCCCAACATATAATTTTGTTGGCGATGCCTGATAGCTCTTAGCCTGAGCATCATTATAACTGCCGCCAATAACAATGACAGAAAGAACAGACAGACTAAAGCCGATAAAAAGGCAGAATTTACGACCTGTTTTACGCCCTTTTGATTTCACATTAAACATTAATGTGAGCTTTCGCAGCAAACGGAAAATCAGAGTGTCACCTTCGATTTTCTGTACATTCCGTTGTGGGATAGAGTCATAGAATAATCTGTGTTTACGCTGAAACTTCTTGCTCATAATCAACTGTCCTTCCCGCCATATTTCATCTGGGTGAACCGTTAAATTAACAGCAAGACCTTAATTAAAAGTTAACAGCACCTAACAAAAGTTAAGATAAAAGAACCTCACAATGATCTATATGTCGCGTGGGCTCTTTTCCTGCACCACCAGATGCGGTAGATACTAGAGTCATCGTCCCTTATTTCAGAAAGTTAAGGTTTTACATGTCCGACCTTTTTGGCAGTTCAGCTGCGGCTACAGATTATGATGCAAACCAGATCGAGGTATTGGAGGGCTTAGAGCCCGTCCGGCATCGCCCGGGTATGTATATTGGCGGCACGGATGAGCGCGCCTTTCATCATCTGGCGGCTGAGATTCTTGATAATTCCATGGATGAGGCTGTTGCAGGGCATGCAAACTGGATTGAGGTAAATCTTGAGGCCGCCAATACGCTGTCTGTCAAAGATAATGGACGCGGTATTCCAACAGACCCTCACCCTAAATTTCCGGATAAGTCTGCATTAGAGGTTATTATGACAACCCTCCACGCAGGCGGAAAATTTTCCGGAAAGGCCTATCAGACATCTGGCGGCCTTCATGGTGTTGGCGCGTCTGTTGTTAATGCGCTTTCTGTCTCGCTGGAGGTTGAAGTTGCCCGCGAGCGCACGTTATTTGGGCAGAAATTTTCACGAGGCCTGCCTGTTGGCCCAATCGAAACGTTAGGAGCCGCACCAAACCGGCGGGGAACCCTTATCCGCTTTACACCTGATGAGCAGATTTTTGGTGCTGGCTGCCGTTTCAAACCAGCCACTTTATTTAAGATGGTTCAAGCGAAAGCCTATCTTTTTGCTGGCGTTGAGATCAGATGGCGGTGTGACCCAGCGATACTTGCCGGTCAGGACATTATTCCAGCAGAAGCTGATTTATGTTATCCAGGCGGCCTTGCTGACTATGTTAACGATACAACAAAGGATAAGGGCCTGCTCCTTGCACAGCCTTTTGCCGATATTATTGAGCTTGAGGGGCAAAAATTTGAATGGGCTCTTACCTGGCTTGCTTTTGGTGAAGATGGGTTTTTTCATTCCTACTGTAATACGGTTCCCACACCGCTTGGTGGCACCCATGAAGCAGGGTTTCGGCATGCTATTACCCGCGGCTTGCGAAATTATGGTGAGCTTGTTGGCCAGAAAAAAGCATCAGAGTTAACCGCAGAGGATATTCTAACAGGGGCGGCTGGCATGCTGTCCGTGTTTATTCGTGACCCGCAATTCCAAGGCCAGACTAAAGAAAAACTCGTCTCGCAAGAAGCCACACGCCAAACAGAAACAGCTGTGCGTGACCGCTTTGAGCTTTGGCTGTCAGCAGAGAAGGACCGGGCAAATGACCTTCTTGATATGGCAATCGAACGGCTTGAAGAACGCAAAAAGCGACGCAAAGACAAAGAAGTAGCTCGTAAATCAGCAACCCGCCGGCTACGACTTCCCGGCAAGCTATCAGACTGCACCTCTCAAGATACCGAACTAACAGAACTATTTCTGGTAGAAGGTGATTCAGCTGGTGGATCAGCTAAATCAGCGCGCCACAGAGCCACTCAGGCGGTCTTGCCGCTACGTGGTAAAATCCTCAATGTGGCCAGTGCAACTGCTGATAAACTGTCACAAAATCAGGAATTATCTGACCTATCACTTGCCCTTGGGGTAAAAAGTGGCCGGGATTTCAACCTTGATGATTTGCGCTATGGTAAAATCATCATCATGACAGATGCGGATGTTGATGGCGCTCATATTGCTGCCCTGCTAATGACCTATTTTTATCAACAAATGCCGTTGCTGGTAGAAGCAGGACGGCTTTATCTTGCCCAGCCGCCGCTCTACCGGATGACGCAAGGCGGAACGACCTTTTATGCGCTAGATGATGCACACCGGGAGCAACTCCTTGAAAGCCATTTTAACAGCCGCGGAAAAGTTGATATCAGCCGCTTTAAAGGGTTGGGCGAAATGCCCCCTGCCCAGCTAAAAGAAACAACAATGAGCCGTGATACGCGCCGCCTTCTGCAGGTTAATTTGCCAGCACGCGATTCAGACGGCGCAGATGATAGGCGCGGCGTTGATAGGCTAGTCACAACCTTGATGGGCAAAAAGCCAGAATTACGGTTTGAATATATCCGTGACCATGCCTATGAGGCGATGGATAATATCGATATCTAAGCACGGCACAGCGCTATCAGGTGGCTATCCTATCAATCAGCCGCAGGAGTGCTGCTGTAACCTCATCTGGGGCTTCCATGGCTGAAAGATGGCCAACATCAGGCAGTATCACAAGCTCAGCATCTCTTAGCACGCCTGCCATTTCATGGGCTAGTTCAGGCGGTGTTAGCTCGTCCAAATCACCGCATAATACAAGCGATGGCTTATGAAATTGTGCCAGCGTGCCCATTTGCTCGCGGCGATTCATAATCGCTTCCTGTTGTAGCGCAAAATTATGCTGACCGACAGCCTCACCCATTGCCATCACAGCAGATGCGAGGGTTTCGTTTTGCAACGCAGCAGGCGATAGGAAGCGCGGCAACAGGCGGGGCGTTACACCTTTAAATTTTCCCATTGTAGACATCCGAACAAGTTCCCGCCGAATACGCTTCTGTCTTTCTTCATCTGCATGTGGGCCTGTTGAAAGCAGCGCCATCCCATCAAGCCGTTCAGGTGCCAGACGCGCGAGTTCTGCTGCAACATATCCGCCCATCGACAGACCAACTGGAATAAAGCTTCCCTTTTGGCTAGCAAGGATTTCTTCGGCCATAGCCGTAATGCTTGCATGGCCACATGTATTGGCATGCGTGATGGTAATATCTGGGCGAGATTTCAATACCTCTTCCTGTGCCAAAAATAAGTTTTTTGTCAGAATTAACCCCGGAATAAATACAATATTGTGAGACATTATCTCACCGCCCCTTCACTTATCCTAGACAAGTTTTTATGTCAGATTGACCTTTTCGCACGGTTCATGTATCACTTCAACCACAACAAATCGTGAAGCCAACACTTCTTCACATGTTTTCCCCCGGCATCAAATAGTTAATGAGTAAATTATGCTCATACAATATTGAATAAAGTTGGGTTTAAGACGGTGAAATGACAAAGGGGTCAGAACAATATCTTCACCATTTCATGATCTAGGACTGAGCGATGCTCTGGTTGATGCTGTCACACAGCTCGGCTACGAGTCGCCAACGCCTATTCAGGCTGCATCAATTCCAATTGTATTGATGGGCCGCGACATTCTAGGCTCTGCACAGACAGGGACGGGAAAAACAGCGTCATTCACCCTGCCCTTAATTGATATTCTGGCATCTGGCCGGGCAAAGGCGCGCATGCCGCGCTCGCTTATCCTTGCTCCGACTAGAGAGCTGGCAGCGCAGGTAGCAGAATCATTTGAAAAGTTTTCAACTAATCATAATATGAGCATGGCGTTGCTTATTGGCGGGGTGAGCTTTTCTGACCAGGAAGCAGCGCTTAATAAGGGTGTTGATGTATTAATTGCCACACCTGGCCGACTTATGGACCATTTTGAGCGCGGAAAAGTGCTGCTGCAGGATGTAAAAATTCTGGTAATTGACGAAGCTGACCGGATGCTCGATATGGGCTTTATTCCCGATGTTGAGCGTATTGTGAGCAAAATTCCAGTGATGCGCCAGACACTCTTCTTCTCTGCCACATTGTCTGATGAAATTCATAAAATCGGCAGTAAATTTGTGATGAACCCGAAAATTATCGAGGTTTCAAAGCCAGCCAGTACAGCTGACACCGTATCACAGCGCCTTATTTGGACAGACACACGCAAAAAACGTGATGTTCTGCGCGACCTACTGCGTACAGAAACTGTTCAAAACGCCGTTATTTTCTGTAATCGCAAACGTGATATTTCAACCCTACTCTCATCATTACAGCGGCATAAATTCAATGTCGCGGCGCTTCATGGTGATATGACGCAATCAGCGCGCCTTGCTGCTTTAAAAGAATTTAAAGAAGGCACAGTGCCGCTCCTCATTGCATCAGACGTTGCCGCGCGCGGTCTTGATATCCCGCTGGTAAGCCATGTCTTTAATTTTGATGTGCCAACAAACGCCGAAGATTACGTTCACCGTATTGGCAGAACCGGTCGTGCAGGACGCACAGGCTCTGCCTTCACCATTGGGGCAACCAGTGATGATAAACGGTATATTGAAGCCATTGAGAAGCTTATTGGCATTCCTATTGTGCTACATGATCCCAATAATAAGTCTCAGGACAAAACTGCTAAGTCTGATAAGCCGGCAGAACAGAATGATACGCCAGAGACGGCTGAGGTCGAGACTGGTAAATCAGAAAACAAGTCGCCAGCAACTAACACATCAGTAAAACCCCGCCGCGGTAAAAAACCCCCGCAGGCAATAGATGCACCAGCTAATCAGTCAACTGGCCAAGCAACTGGCAAGTCAACCGCCGAAGCGCTGAGCCAAACGAGTGCCGATACGCCAGATACGGCTGATAAAAAAGAGGGTTCTCGCAATAAATATGGTGAAAAGCGGCCGCCTGAATGGAAAGGCACCAGCTTTAAAAATAGCGACCATATCCCTGCCTTCTTGAAGTAAGCGGCACTCTCATCAGGCCAGCCAAATAGATGCAGCTTTTCGTGGCTGGGCGTTACCCCCCATTAAAGCGGATAACAGGTTTTAGCACTCTGCCATTTTCAGCGTCGCTTATCGCCTCGTTGATATCTGCAAAATCATAGAATTTAATAAGTTGGTCATAGGGAAAGCGGCATTGCTGGTTCAATGCGATCAATTTCGGGATAAACTCATCGGCATTAGATTCGCCCTCAACAATCCCCTTGAAGCATTTGCCTTGGGTAAAAAATCCAGAAGATCAATTGGTGCGGTCTCGCCGGGTGAAAAAGAGCCAACTGTGCCGCACATCCCCTTCGCCCGTAGCGCTTTTATTGCTATCGGGACTATCTTAGGTACACCGGTTGAATCAAAGGCATAGTTTGTGCTCCCACCAGTAAGTGCCTTAATTTCGCCAACCACATCTTTCGAAACACCTCCATTAATCGTTTGCGTTGCGCCGAAAAATCGGGCCTGTTCCAGACGTTTATCATTGATATGCATAGCAATGATGAGTGCTGCACCAAGCGTTTTTGATGTTGCACATCTTGGTTATGTTGAGATTTGCACGGATAAATTTGATGAGATTCTTGATTTCTATACCCGTATCTATGGTCTGGCAGAAAGCGGCAGAGATAAGAATAGTACCTATCTGCGGGCCTTTGATGATTATGAATTTTGAACCTTGAAACTTACTCGGCATGCCACGACGGGTGTCGGGCATATTGCTTATCGCGGCGCCTCCCCTGAGGCGCTTGAGCGCCGGGTTGCGACTATCGAAGCGTCTTCGTACAAGACCTATGGGTGGCGCGATGGCGAACAAAACCATGGCCCTTCATTCCAATTTGAGGATCCGTTTGGCCATGTCTTCGAACTTTACTGGAACACAGTAAAATATAAGGCACCACCAGAGGAAAAAGCTGCCTTGAAAAACATCCATCAGCGCTATAATGGGCGCGGATGTTGCCCAAGACGCCTTAATCACCTCAATTTATTATCCAGCAATGTTACAGAATTTTATGATTTTATGATCACCTGCTTTGGCTCACGCGTGACAGAACAGATCCAGCTCGATAATGGCCGCCTTGGCGGTTGTTGGTTTACCATTAACAACAAAAGCTACGATCTTACCTGTACCGAAGAGCGTGGCGGCGGCACCGGCCGGTTTCACCATATCACCTATGCCACCGTCCAAAGAGAAGGCATATTGCGGGCTGCTGACATCTTTTTAGTAAATGGCGTTTATATTGAAACCGGACCACATAAACATGCAATACAGGGCACGTTTTTTCTCTATGTTTGGGAACCATCTGGCACCCGTATTGAACTGGTAAATTCTGGGGCACGCCTTATCATGCAGCCAGATTGGGAGACCATTACCTAGACAGAGAACGAACGCAAGAAAGGGCAGGCTTGGGGGCTCAAGACAATCAAAACATTCCATACTCATGGAACCCCACCAATCAGCTGAAAAAAGTTAGCTATTTTACGCAAGGGAACGCATAACGATTTCAGATAAATCTGGAGATAGGTCCTGCTCAGACAAAAATGCCAGAGCATCCTGCATTAAGGCCTGCCGGGCTGGGGCATAATACTGAAACCGCGTCAATGTAAGCCCAAGACGAGCGGCGATCTGCGGATTGCGTTTATCCAATATGGCGAGCTGTGATGCGATAAACTGATAGCCTGATCCATCATCTTTATGGAATTGCCGAGGATTAGCCGCCGCAAATACGCCAAGGACAGACCGAATCTTATTCGGATTTTTTACATCAAACTGACGATGTTCCATAAGCGTAGAAAGCCGCTCCACTGTCCCGCCAATCGGTGATCCAGCTTCTAGGGCAAACCATTTTTCAAGCACCAGAGGCTCTTCTGACCATTTATCATGAAAGGCTGAAAGGGCCGTATCGCGCTCTGGACAATCAAGACTGTTAAGGGCCGCTAAAGCGCCCATAGAAAGGCTCATTACATCTATGCCAGCTTGTGTTGCTGCAACGCCATGAGATGCGGCATCTTCTGCTGCACAGCCAAGCAGCAATAACCTGTTCTGCAGGCTTCTCTGCGCGGCTGTTTCCAGTTTGTCTGGCACAGCAAGCCGGTCATTGATCTCGTCCCTAAGTGACCGCCCAAGGCTCGCTTGCACATCATGGCGCGCCTGCCAGATGGCGGGCGGGTCTGCGGGCTTATTCTGCTGTTCGCTATCAGCCTGACTAGGAACGCCAAGAGCGAGCGCTTTGAAATCATCGCGAAGCGATGCATCTCCAAGCAACGCCAGAAGAGCATCGGCAAGCTGGCGCTCTGCTGCTTCATCAGCGTTTCCGTTCAGGCGCGCTGTAATATTATGCTGGAACAGGCTCTGCCCGGCTTCATAGCGATTAAAGGGGTCTGTATCATGGGCAATAAGATGGCATAGCTCATCACGGCTGATATCAGTAACGAGCCGCACGGGTGCTGAAAACCCGCGCAACAAAGAGGGAACGGATTTAGTGATATCCCCATCGCCTGCCTCAACTGTAATTGTGGCCTCTGCTACTGATAATAAATAGACATGTTCTGTACCAGCAGTTCCACCATCAATCGTAAAAGAGAGCTGGCGTCCATCTGCTGCAAAAAAGGCAAGGCTTACTGGCACCGGTTGCGGCAGACGCGGCGTTTTGGCAGCTGTCTCTGGTAGGGCCTGCGTCAGGTTTAGTATCAGCGATGTATCCTTCGCTGACCGGTTAACGCTCACAGTCGGCGTGCCTGCTTGTGAATACCAGCGCTGGAAGGCCCTTAAATCGCGATTATTTGCATCAGCCATTGCCGCCACAAAATCATCACAAGTAACAGCCTGTCCATCGTGCCGGGCAAAATAAAGATCCATGCCGGCACGAAATCCGTCAGCCCCCAGCATTCGGTGCATCATTCTGATAATTTCAGCCCCTTTTTCATAAATCGTAGGGGTGTAGAAATTATTGATTTCTGAATAGCTCTCCGGCCGGATTGGGTGTGCTGTAGGGCTCGCATCTTCTGGGAATTGAACGGCGCGTAAAGCAGCAACATCAGCTGCCCGCTTTACCCCCTCATCATGAGTATCAGCGCTAAAGCTCTGGTCACGGAAAACCGTCAGACCTTCTTTTAAGGTAAGCTGAAACCAGTCACGGCAGGTAACCCGGTTTCCTGTCCAGTTATGAAAATATTCATGCGCAATAATAGCTTCGACATTATCCAGATCAGTGTCAGTAGCGGTACGCTTATCTGCCAGCACAAATTTGCTGTTAAAGATATTGAGCCCTTTATTTTCCATCGCGCCCATATTGAAATGGCTAACAGCGACTATCTGAAAGAGATCAAGGTCATATTCAAGGCCGTAAACATCTTCATCCCATTTCATCGAGCGTTTCAGGCTATCCATTGCATGGCCCGTTAAGTGGCCATTACCCGGCTCAACAAGGATATGTAATGCAACCTGCTTCCCAGATGACGTGGTAAAACTATCTTCAACTCTTTCCAGCGTCCCAGCAACAAGCGCAAATAGATAGGCTGGCTTTGGATGTGGGTCATGCCAGAGAGCATAATGACGCCCTGCATCACACGGGCCTGTTTCAATCAGATTGCCATTACAAAGCAACTCTTGATAGAGACGCGGCGCTTCGAAACGCGTGGTAAATATACTCATGACATCAGGGCGGTCAGGATAATAGCAGATACGCCGAAACCCTTCTGGCTCACATTGCGTACAAATCATATCGCCTGACGCATAAAGCCCTTCTAGGGCGGTATTAGAGAACGGATCGCATATCGAGGTGACTGTTAGCTTATCACCTGATTTGAGGCCTGTGATAACCAGACCATCATCGCGCACCTCAACACAACTGTCAGGCAATGGGCCTGCTTCTGTTTCAGCTGAGACAAATGTAAGGGCTCTACCGTTCAGAAACAGCGGCGCAGCACTCTCAGCTTCGGGAGCATTTCGCAGCGTCATTGTTACAGCAACGCGCGCATGGTCGTCAAAAATCTGAACTGTTAGATCGGTTTTTTGGACCTGCCACGCAAGAGGGCTATAATCCTGACGCCGGATAGGCGCGCTTACAGATCTAGCTTCCATCGCGCGATGTTGTATAGGCAAGGTCGCAATGTTCAGAGCAATACGGCTTGCCCGGCAAAACAGGCTCACTACAGAAGCCAAATTCAACTTTTTTCGGGTCACCATGCGGCCAAACGCATTTAGAGCGCGACCATTTAATCTGACGCAACGCAAGACGCAAGGGAAGCTCTTTGGTAGATTCGACTATTTTAGGAGCTTTTTTCACACTAGTTTTGGCGATCGGTGATTGACGCTTTGGCAGTTTCAACCGGTGCGCTTTACCAGCAACAGCATTACGGGTTACGCCTAATTCTTCGCCAATCTGCGAGATAGATAACCCCTTGTCCCAGAGCTTTCTTAATTTTTCAAGACGCTCATCGGTCCAGCTTGTCTCTTCTGCCATTTAATACCTCATCTCTCTTGGAAGTCCCAGCGCCGTCAACGGTAAATTTGCGGAGTCACATAATGCCCTATTGCACTGCAGGATGCTAGTCAAATGCGCCAATAAATCGGCCGATAAGCTCAAGCTGGTAATCCAACATGTGTCTGCCTTTATGAACAGGACGGCCAGAGTCTTCAGCCGCAATCAGCCAGTTTGTTCTATCAGGCACCATAATAATATCACAAACTAGACAATCAGATGCCAAACTATCAATGGGAACAGGATGAGGGTCGTCATCATGCAACCCAACCGAGGTAGCGTTTATGACAATATCATAAGCGCCAAGATCTACTGTTTCCAGCGTTGTTGTGCCAACCGAAGATTTTGATGTAAACTTACCCGTTAATTCAGCCGTAGCCGCAGCTTTCTGTAAGGTACGGTTAGCAATATCAATATGCGCGCAGCCATGATGGGCAACCGCAACCGCAACCGCCCGCGCAGCACCGCCCGCCCCAAGCAGCAAAACACGCTTACCCTGCAGCTGATATCCCTCACCTATTAATCCAGCGACAAACCCTTCGCCGTCAAAATTATTACCATAGATTTTGCCGTCATCATCAAATCGGACAGCATTGACAGCGCCTGTTGCACGCGCCCCATCCCCAAGCTCATCACACAGCTCAGCAAGGGCCAACTTATGCGGTATTGTAACAGCAAGCCCGCCAAAATTCTTTAGCCCATTCAGGCCGCGTACAACTGTCTCAAGATGTTCGGGCGGGCAATTTATCGGCACCATAACAGCATCAGTAACATTTTTCCGGAAAATCGGATTAAAGATAGACGGGGCACGCACATGCGCGCTTGGATGGGCAATACAGCCATAAAGCTTGGTTATACCAGAAATCACAGGCGGGTGGAGCGATAGGCTCTCAGCAGAAACGTCAGTCATTGAACAATAGCCTAGCAAAATAAAATGAAACGAGATGGCGCAGAATAGCCTACTTAAAACTACCATTCAATAAACAGATGCTAGTCAACAACCAAATGCTAGTGCAATACCAAGCTCACAGACGGGCGAGCTATATCATTAGCGCCTGAAAGGCTTATTCTTCTGATTCAAACTCAAGCGAAGCAGAATTGATACAGTACCGCAATCCGCCCTCTTCTTTGGGTCCGTCAGGGAAGACATGACCAAGATGGGCCTTGCAATGACTGCAGTGGACCTCGGTGCGTGTCATAAATAACGAGCGGTCTTCTTCTGTTTCCACATTTTCATCAACCATCGGTTCAGTAAATGATGGCCAGCCTGAACCAGAATCATATTTCTTTTCTGAATTAAACAGAGCCGCATCACAGCACACGCACCGATAAACGCCAGAGCCATGGCTATCCCAGTACTTGCCGGAAAAAGCCCGTTCGGTTGCATGTTTACGGGTAACATCAAACTGCTCGTCGCTTAGCATCTCGCGCCATTCTGCGTCTGTTTTCTCAATTTTATCGCTCATGCTGCTGCTTTCTTCGCCTGCATTAATTTCCAGATACTATTTAACGTAGCGGGCATGTCGATATGGACAACGCCGAGCGCGTCACAAAGGGCTGAAATAACCGCTGGTGGCGCGCCAATAGCACCTGCTTCGCCTGCCCCCTTCACGCCCAGCAAGTTATTCTGGCAGGGTGTGTTGCGGGTATGATTATCTAACATTGGCAGATGGTCAGCACGCGGAAGGGTATAATCCATCAACGAGCCAGAAAGCAGTTGTCCTGTTTCATCATAGGCAAGATGCTCATAGAGCGCCTGACCAACACCTTGAGCTATACCACCCTGTATCTGACCAAAAAGAGTAAGAGGATTAAGGATATTGCCAAAATCATCCATTGTCGTATAGCGCACAATCTGCGGCACAAAACTCGCCTTATCCACCTCAATTTCAATAATGTGAGAGCCGTAAGGATAGGTTGCCCCGCTTGCCTGATAGTCATTAAACCGGTTGAGCGGGTGAGGCCCATCTTCAGTTGCAGTCAGCCTGACAAGCTCTTCGATAGAGATGCTCTGGTTGGTGCCGGAGGCCGTGAAGACACCTTCGACAAGTCCGACATCAGCGTCATCAACACCAAGATGCTCAGCCGCTAGCTTTTGTGCGTCAACCGCAATAAGACCAGCCGCCTCTGATACAGACGAGCCTAGAACAGATGCCATCTTAGCACCACCTGTTGTGCCGGGAGGGGTACGCAAGCTATCACCTTGAACAATTTTGATTAATTCAGCATCATAGCCAAGACGATCTGAGAAAATCTGGGTTAATGTTGTTAGGTGCCCCTGCCCATTATCCTGTTGCGATGCATAAAGGACAACAGAGCCGTCAGCAGCAAATTCAATATCAACACCACCGCCGCCGCCTTGTCCGCATTGTTCAAGATACATTGAAAGACCAAGGCCGCGATATTTACCCTGTGCTTCGCTTTCAGCACGCCGCCCTGCAAAGCCTGCAACATCTGCTTTTTCGATAACCTCATCGAGCAGCCCTGGCATATCGCCAGAATCAACTGCGCCGCCCTCAACCATCTTATAGGGGATCTGTTCAGGCTTAATAAGATTTCGGCGACGCAACTCAAAGCGGTCGATAGATAATTCTGCTGCAATATGGTCCATCAGACGCTCAAGCAGGTAATTAGCTTCGGGGCGCCCTGCCCCGCGAAACGCATCTACAGCCGGTGTGTTGGTCACGATGCCGCGCACACGCATACCGACAGTCTGAATATCATAGGGGCCTGTAAGAGTACGGGTTGCCGATAAGGTTGGAATATAGATACCAAAATTGGATAACCAAGCGCCCATATTCGCATGCACAGAGACTTCCATTGCAAGGATTTTGCCTGTTTCATCAACAGCTGCCCATGCTTTGGTCCGGTTATCCCTGCCATGAACATCTGAAAGGAAGGCTTCGGAGCGTTCCTGTTGCCAGCGCACTACCTTCCCTAACTTGCGCGCTGCCCATGCAACGCAGAGCTGTTCAGGGTGCAAGAAAATCTTGTAGCCAAAGCCGCCCCCTACATGTCCGGTAAGAACCCGAAGCTCTTCATCTTTCATGCCGAGCGCTATGGCAATCTGTTTTGCCAGTGGCGCCGGTCCTTGTGAGGGAAGCCATAAGGTGAGCTTTTCCCCATCAGGCTGTGCAACCACAGGGCGGGTTTCAAGAGCACTCGCCAGAAGACGGCTATTCACAACATCAACCGCGATAATTTTATGCCCGTCAGCCTTGGCAGCTGCAATGCCTGCACGCGCGCCATCCAGATCGCCAGAGGCCCAGTCGAAAACTACATTATTTGGATAGCAGTCATAAAGCTGTGGCGCATCATCTTCTAGGGCGGCATAAACATCGCACACCGCAGGCATACTATCATAGTCAGCCTCAATCAGCTCAATAGCATCCATAGCTTGCTGGCGTGTTTCAGCCACAACCATTGCAGCAATGTCACCAGCATAACGCACAATATCGGCAATCATTGCTGGCTTTGTTGTCCGCGGAATTGCGGTGCCATCACTATTATCAACATATTGCTGACAATGAATTTCACCCACATTATCAGCCGCCATGTCGGCATGGCTTGCGGCCATGATAACGCCCGGGGCTGTTGCAGCAGCGCTGATATCAAGGGAGGTCAGAACAGCATGCGCATAAGGAGAGCGCAGAAACGCAACAGCATAGCCCTCGCCCGGCAACTCATCATCAGTATAGCGTCCCTGCCCGATAAGCAGGTCTTTAT
>Ga0233444_10000115_pt1 | contig 104125 bp, 99 predicted proteins | sample SI_124_October20_6_FD_182792 | JGI IMG/M metagenome (GOLD analysis project Ga0233444, IMG submission 182792) | Seawater microbial communities from Saanich Inlet, British Columbia, Canada - SI_124_October2016_10_MG | ecosystem: Environmental > Aquatic > Marine > Inlet | place: Canada: British... | reverse complement strand
CTTCCAACGCTCATTTAGATATTGTGTGATGCTCTCTGCGTATTTATAGCAGCTGCTTTCTGCTTTCACTTGCGACGTAATCTCTACGCCGGCCACAGTCATCTCTGTGCCAAGCTCTGTTGTGCCCTTCAGGCCATTTGCCAAAAATAAGAAGTCTTGCTCAATGGCCCGCGCGATTTGGCGGCCATTGGTCTCTGTTGTGTCTTTTTTAACGGCATCAATGTAGCCTTGATAGCCAACGCCCCTACGGAGGCCAAAATGCCGATGATAGCAACAACAGTTAGAAGCTCGATGAGCGAAAACCCTTACGCATTTTACAAACCTACTCAATTAATACAACGGTATTAAGCTTAACGCTTAGTGAATCCTTAGGATAACATGAAAGCTCACTACTCAACAACACCCTTTGACGACACAATCATGCCGTCATAGGCTGGTATCACATGCTCCGGCAGCTCATTGCACAGCGTTTCATAGTCCAAATCGATGTGCAAATTGGTCAAAACGGCATGCTTGGGCTTTAGGGTTTCAATAAGCTCTAGCGTTTTGTCGAGATGGAAATGAGTTGGGTGTGGCTCGCGACGCAAAGCATCGACAATCCAACAATCTAGCCCTTCCAAAGCGGCAAAACTTTCTTCTGGTAAATCACTTATATCGCTGGAATAAGCCACATCGCCAACCCGAAAGCCAAGGCTGTCGATGGAACCGTGAATTTGTCTAAACGGTGTGGCCACAATATCACCCCCCTCGCCGCCAATGGTCAGCGGCTGATAGGGGGTTGAAATGCGATTGTCTTTTAAGATGGCTGGATATAAAGACCCTTCGCCTTGATGAAAACAATAATCAAACCGTGTCGTCAGCGTATCGGCCGTGGCTTGGTCCATCCAAACTCCAATCTGTTTGCGCCGCGCATAAACCATCGCGCGCACATCATCGATGCCATGCGTTTGGTCGGCGTGGTCATGCGAATAAAGAATCGCATCGAGCCAAGTGGTTTCGGCAGCAATAAGTTGGGCGCGCATATCAGGAGAGGTGTCGATGAGAACGCTGGTCTGGCCGCCCTCTCCGGCTTGTTGCACCAAAAGCGAACAGCGGGTTCGGTGGTTTTTGGGCTGATTGGGGTCGCATTCGCCCCAAGATCCATCGAGACGCGGAACCCCGCCAGAGGAGCCACAGCCTAAAATACGAAAGGTTAAACTCATGAACTGGCTCCAAGACGTGGCGCTTTGGTAAATAAAGTGAAAAAATTCTCGCTGGTGATACGGGCTAATTCTTCGGGGCTGACGCCTTTGATTTCGGCCAACATCCGCGCTGTATCGGCCACGAAGGCTGGCTCATTTCGTTTGCCGCGGTGTGGCACGGGCGCTAAAAAGGGCGCATCTGTCTCTACCAAAAGCCGCTCGAGGGGAATGTTGGCAATCGTTTCGCGCAAGGTTTTGGCGCTATTGAACGTCGCAATGCCAGAGATGGAGATGTAAAAGCCAATGTCTAAGGCGCGCTGCGCCAGCTCTGGCCCTGCGGTAAAACAATGGATAAGCCCAGGATAAGCGCCGGTCTGCATCTCATCCTCTAAAATATCGGCGGTGTCTTCATCGGCATCGCGAGCATGAACGATCAGGGGCAATTGGCTCAGCCTTGCCGCCTCGATGTGGGCTCGGAAGTTCTTCTGCTGCGCCTCGCGTGGGCTGTGCTCGTAAAAATAATCGAGCCCCGTCTCGCCAATGCCAACGACTTTTTTATGCGCGGCCAAAGCTACCAACTGCTCGCCCGTCACAGGTGTCTCGCTGCCTGCCTCATGCGGGTGAATGCCCACCGAACACACCAGCTCCTCATGCGCTTCAGCCAGCGCGATAATTTTATCGGCTTCGCTGACTTTGGTGGAAATCGTGACTATTAAATCGACACCAGCCGCTTTGGCTCGTGCCAAAACCCCGTCGCGGTCTTCGTCAAAATCAGTGAAATCAAGATGGCAATGGCTATCGACCAGCATGGCGTTTCCTCTAGATATATTGGCCGTCATCAACGGTGATGCTGGTGCCCGTCATGCCCGCGCCCATGGGGCCGGCGAGCAGTAGCAAAGCACCATCCAAATCGCTTTGATTGGCCAAACGACGACGCGGCCAACCCGCCATTTGCTTTTTACCGCCCTCGGTTTTCCACCAGAAATCATTAATCTCGGTTTCAATATAGCCAGGGCAAATGGCGTTGACGTTAATGTCTGTGCGGGCCCATTCGCGCGCCAGACCTTTGGTCATCATCAAAATGCCAGACTTCGAGGTGCAATATGGCGTAAGGCCGGGCAACACTTTAAAGCCGCCAACCGAGGCAATATTAACGATGCGCGCCGCGCTGCCTTGAGCGATATGATGGCGCGCCATTTCGGTGGATAGGAAAAACGGGCCCGTTAAATTGGTACCCATGACCTGATTGTAATCGGCCACGGAATAATCGAGTGCGGTTTTGACCACATTCATACCGGCGTTATTAATCAAGATGTCGGGCATGAAACCGTCATCGCGCAAGGTGGCGAAGAAATCTGGGATGGCGTCAAAATCGTTTACATCCAGCGACACGGCGTGGGCGGTGCCCCCGTTTTTGGTAATGACGTCGGCCAGTTCCGCCAATTTATCGGCGCGGCGCGCAGCAATAACGACACGCGCGCCCGCGGCCGCCAAAACTTTAGCGAAGCGCACGCCCAAACCGGAGCTAGCGCCAGTTATCATGGCGGTCTTGCCGGTTAAATCTGTGCTGTTTTGAATGTCGGCTTCGCTCATTTTCGGCTCCTGAATGTGATTTACGTGCGGAGCTCACTTTGACAGACTTCGGTTTTATTTGCCAGACTATTGAAAATAGCCTTACCTTAAAGGCCAATCGATGGAGACGAAGATGACGAATACGCCCGAAAGCCCCCTCCCCGTGATGCAGCTTGATGTTATTTCGGATGTCATTTGCCCGTGGTGTTTCATTGGCAAGCGCAAGCTGGACGCGGCTCTGGGGCAGGTGAGTGAGTTCCAAATCAATCTCATGTGGCGTCCCTATCAGCTCGACCCAACCACGCCGCCCGAGGGACACGATCGAAAACAGCAAATGATCCGTAAATTTGGCCCGGATGCTGGCAAACAGATATTCAAAAATGTTCTCGCTGCGGCAGAAGGCACGGGAATTGATTGGAATTTCGAGCAGATTACCCGCACGCCCAATACGCTAAACGCGCATCGCCTGATCCGGTGGGCGGCCAGCATGGGCGAGCAGCACCAAATGGCGGAAGCCCTGTTTTGTGCTTATTTTGAGCAGGCTCGCGATATTGGCGATGTAGATGTCTTGCTAGATATCGGCGAAAAACAAGGGCTAGAGCGCGAGTTACTGATGGACCTTTTCGCCAGCGACCGAGACATCGAGCAAACCCGCCAAGATGATGCCGCCGCCCGAGACTTGGGCGTAACGGGTGTGCCGGCCTTTTTGGCTGGCGGTAAATTCATGCTGATGGGCGCGCAAGAGCCCGAGTATCTCAATCTTTTTCTCAACAAAGCGCGCCAAAAACTTACCGCTCAAGAGGCTTAAGCTGATAATTCTGCCAAGCGTGTGGCCACCGTGGCCGCGATTTGCAGACGTGCGTCCGCATCTTCGCATTTGGCCCGGAAGACTAAGCTTTGGTCAGGGCGGATTTTGACCCGCTCTGTGTGCTCGGCCACATAGGCAATGAGTTTGTCCGGATTGGCAAATGTCTGATTGCGAAACACCACGGCAGCCCCTTTGGGGCCTACGTCAATTTTTTGAATGCCGGCTGAGAAGCAATCAATTTTAATGCTCAAAACGGCCAATAAATGGCGCACTTCTTCAGGTAAATCACCAAATCGGTCGATTAACTCGGCGGCGAAAGCGTCAATGTCTTGCCGCTCGGTCATCGACGACAGGCGGCGATAAAGCCCCATACGAAGGTCTAACTCAGGCACATAGGGCTCGGGTATGAGCACGGAGATGCCTGCATTTATCTGCGGCGACCAGCTTTCATCGGTTTCTTCGCCCTGTCGTTCGGCGACCGCCTCCTCCAACATGGCTTGATAAAGCTCAAAACCGACTTCCTTAATGTGTCCCGATTGCTCCTCGCCGACCAGATTGCCCGCGCCGCGCAAATCGAGATCATAGGACGCCAAATTGAATCCGGCACCGAGGCTATCTAGAGATTGCATAACTTTAAGTCGTTTCTCAGCATTCTCTGTTAAGCCTTTGGTTTCATTATAAGTAAGATATCCATAGGCACGTGTTTTAGAGCGCCCCACACGGCCCCGCATTTGGTATAATTGGGCCAAGCCGAACATGTCCGCGCGGTGGATGATAATGGTGTTGGCGGATGGAATATCCAAGCCGCTTTCGATAATCGAGGTCGACAGCAGCGTGTCATATTGGCCATCATAAAAGGCGTTCATGCGGGCTTCCAAATCGGCGCCGGCCATTTGCCCATGGGCCATCACATATTTCAACTCAGGCACATTTTGCTCAAGAAACTCAGCGATTTCCGTAAGATCAGATATCCGCGGAACAATAATAAAACTCTGCCCTGCGCGATATTTCTCGCGCAACAGCGCTTCCCGGATGCCGACCGGATCAAACGGTGTCACATAGGTGCGCACCGCCAGTCTGTCGACGGGCGGCGTGGCGATAATAGATAAGTCCCGCACGCCTGTGAGCGCCATTTGAAGTGTGCGCGGAATTGGCGTAGCCGTCAGCGTCAGCATATGAACTTCGGCGCGTAAGGTCTTCAAGCGCTCCTTGTGAACCACCCCGAAATGTTGTTCTTCATCTACGATAACTAGCCCAAGTCGTTGAAATTCAATGTTTTTTGCTAATAGCGCATGTGTGCCGATGACAATGTCTATGGCGCCGCTCTTCAAACCCGCCTTGGTTAGTGTGGCGTCGCTGCTGGCAATCAGGCGCGATAGCTCGCGTATTTCAACGGGCATACCGCTGAACCGCTCGCGGAAGGTTTTGGCGTGTTGGCGCGCTAAAAGCGTGGTTGGGGCGATAATAGCAACCTGTCGCCCTGCCAGAGCGGCAACAAAGGCGGCGCGCAAGCCCACTTCGGTTTTGCCAAAGCCAACATCGCCGCAAATCAGCCGATCCATCGGTCGGCCGCTGGCCATATCATCCACCACGGCTTCAATCGCGTCCATTTGGTCGTCGGTTTCTTCAAACGGGAACCGCGCGGCAAATTCATCGTAAAGGCTGACTTCGGGTAGCAGTTTCTCGCCTTTGCGCATGGCCCGTTCGGCGGCGGTTTTAATCAGCTCGCCAGCAATGATATTGAGTTTCTCTTTCAGGCGTGCTTTGCGCATTTGCCAAGCCACACCGCCAATTTTATCCAGCGTAACACTAATGTCATCGCCGCCAAATCGGCTCAATAACTCAATGTTTTCGACCGGCAAGAACAGTCGCGAGTCGCCATGGTAAATCAGGCGCAAGCAATCATGCGGTGCGCCGCCAACGTCTAGCGTTTGTAGGCCCTCAAAACGGCCGATGCCGTGCTCGACATGCACCACATGATCGCCGGGGGTTAGGCTGGTGGCTTCGGTGAGGAAGTTCTCGGCTTTCTTGCGCCCCGGACGGCGCACGATGCGATCGCCCAGGATATCTTGCTCGGTCAGCACGCTCAGCGTGTCCGTAATAAAGCCCGTTTCCATGCTGCAAATGGCCATGACGCCCGATTTGCCAGCCGCTAGCTCTTGCCAAGTCTCAATTACGGGCAAAACATCCGAGCCATGTTCGCGCAACAAAGTTGACAGACGATCTTGGGCGCCACGGCTCGAGGCCACCATAATCATCCGCCGACCTGCCGCCTGCTCGGCTTGCATATGCGCAACGACCGTATCGAACAGATTGATGCTTTCTTGTTTGCGCTCGGCTGCGAAATTGCGTGGCTCGCGCCCTTCTAGGTTAACTTTGTCGGGGTCAGATTCGGGATGTTGAAAGCCGCTCATCGGCCGCCAGCGCAATTCAGATATGCGCTGTTTCCATTCATCCTCTAGCAAATACAATTGCTCGGGCGGCAAAGGCTTAATGATGCGCCGCCCCGCGCCCCCGCGTCCGCCGGCGTTTATGGCTTGCTCACGGGCTTCTTTGCGGGCTTCGTAATAATCGTCGATTTGCGCCATGCGATCGCCAAAAGCATTGTCAATCTGGGCGTCGGTAACATAGAGGCAGGTGCCGCAATGGTCGAATAAGGTTTCGAGTGTGTCATGGAAAAGCGGCAGCCAGTGTTCCATGCCCTGATGGCGCACGCCGTCGCTGATGGCGGTGTAAAGCGGGTCTTCGTCCATCACCGTGCCGAATTGTTGTACATAGCCGCGGCGAAACCGCTGTATGGCTTCTTCGTCTAAATGTATCTCGCCGGCGGCCGTCAGCTCCAGCGCGTGCAATTGGCCGATGGTACGCTGGGTTTCGGCCGCAAAAGGGCGCAAGCTCTCCAACGTATCGCCGAATAAATCTAGGCGAACGGGGTCGTCGGCGCCCGGCGCGAAGAGGTCGACAATGCCGCCGCGTATCGCGTAATCGCCAGGCTCCATAACCGTCGAGCACCGGCTATAGCCATTGGCCGATAAAAATGCGGTCAGGGCTTCCAGGTCCAGCGTTTGGCCAGGGCGCAAGGAAAACGATAATTTGCTAATTTGGTCGCGCGCGGGCAAGCGTTGCGCCGCCGCCGATACGGTGGTGATAACCACATGCGGGCTGCCTTCTAGCGGCGCCAGACTGGCCAATGAGGCCATGCGCTCTGACATGACCGCCACTTGCGGCGATAAACGGTCGAAAGGCAGGCAATCCCAAGCCGGTATGTGAACTTGCGCCAAATCGGGGGCAAAAAACGCCAGCATATTGCGCATGGCGGCCGCAGCCGAGGCATCGCGCGCGATATACACCACGCGCTCGCCCGCAAGGCGGGCCAAATCGGCTAGCACCATTGGCTGATAGCCCTCTGGCGCGCCGCCAATCTGCAGCGTGCCTTGGGTCTCCACCAGCGTTTTATAGAGCTCTTTGGTCACGCAAGGCCTCGTTCGGTTTTGGTTTTGTTAAATGTAGTCGAGGCTAAGCAAACGGTCTAGCAAAGGCGAGCGTATATCTTCTGGCACCGCGTCGCGCCCTGTGGCCCAAGCGAATAGCTTGTCGTCCGCCAGTTCCAGAATACGTTGGTAGTCTTCAACATCCGCGTCTGGCAGGTCTGGCAATACGGTTTCGGCAAACTTGGTGAAAATAATATCCATTTCCTTAATGCCTCGATGGTTCGAGCGGAAATAAAGTTTGCGGCGGACGGCGTCGAGCTGTTGCATGGTGTCAAATCCTCTTTCAAGCGGTTTATAGCAGACCTTCGGGGTTTGTCACCCGACAGACTGTCGCTGCAGCGACAGCCGAGCTACTCCACTCCATATAGGTGGATTTGTGTGATAGACTATGTCGAAAGTTCGCTTTATGGAGGTGGCATGCGCCCCAGCTCTCTTACGCCCGTGTTTAAAGATGCCACGACCCTGCCCGGCATTGGCCCCAAGCTGGGCAAATTGCTGGCCGAGTTTACCGGCGATAAAATTATCGATCTGCTGCACCATTTGCCATCTAATCTTATCGATCGGCAATATCGCCCGCCCTTGGATGAAGCCGAGGATGGCCATATCGCGACGTTTGAAGTGGAAGTGGTAAAACATGAAGTGTCGCCACGGCGGAATTTGCCCTATCGAATTTTATGTCGCAATGACAGCGGATTTCTTTCTCTGGTGTTTTTTCGAGCCCGTGGCGACTGGCTCACCAAAGCCATGCCGGAAGGCTCGACCCGAATTGTTTCAGGGCGCGTCGAGCGGTTTCGCGATAATTTGCAAATTGTACACCCCGACCACATGTTGCCCAAGCCGGCTTTTGAAGCCTTGCCAATCATCGAGCCTGTCTATCCATTAACCGCTGGGCTATCGGCTAAAATTTTAATGAAGGCGATACAAGCCGCCCTGCCCGATTTGCCAGACCTGGCCGAATGGCAGGAGCCAACGTGGATGGAACAGCAGAAATGGCCGACCTGGCAAACGGCCGTCGCGCTGGCGCATCGCCCTGATACGCATGATGCGCTGGACCCGCACCATCCGGCACGGGCGCGTTTGGCTTATGATGAATTATTGGCGCATCAATTGGTGCTGGCCTTGGTTCGTCGCCAACGCCGCCAAATGGCCGGGCGGGCGTATCCCGAAGTTGGCAATTTGGCACAAAAGTTACTTACGCTTTTGCCTTTTGCGCTGACCGGGTCGCAAGAGCAAGCGGTGGCCGATATTCGTGCCGATATGGCCGAGCCAGTTCGCATGCTGCGCCTATTGCAAGGCGATGTCGGTAGCGGCAAAACCGTGGTCGCCGTGATGGCGATGTTGCAGGCAGCCGAAAGCGGCGCGCAAGCAGCCCTCATGGCGCCGACCGAAATATTGGCACGCCAACACGCTGAAACCGTAGGGCCATGGCTCGATGCTTTGGGCGTTCGCTGGCAATTAATGACGGCGCGCAATAAAGGAAAACTGCGAGCCCAAAGCCTAGAGGCCCTGGCACAAGGCGACGTGCAAATCGCTATCGGCACGCATGCTTTGTTTCAAGACGATGTGGTTTTCGCTGATTTGGGGCTGGCGGTTGTGGACGAGCAGCATCGGTTTGGTGTGCAACAACGCATGGCCCTGTCGTCGAAAGGCGAAGGCGTCGATGTTTTGGTGATGACCGCCACGCCTATCCCTCGCACGCTGACGCTCACCGCCTATGGCGATATGGATGTTTCGCGCATGCCCGATAAACCGCCCGGTCGTCTGCCAATCGATACGCGGGTCATCTCGATGGACCGATATAGCGATGTGGCGCAAGGGCTTGGCAATGCTATGCGCGAGGGTGCGCGTATTTACTGGGTGTGTCCGTTGGTCAGCGAAAGCGAGCTGGTCGATTTGGCGGCTGCGGAAGACCGGGCCAAAGACCTGCAAAAACTCTATGGCGACAAAGTGGGTTTGGTGCATGGCCAAATGCGGGCGGCTGAAAAAGATGCCGTGATGGCACAATTCATCGCGGGAGAGATAAGCATTTTGGTGGCAACGACGGTGATTGAGGTTGGCGTCAATGTGCCGGAGGCCACAGTGATGGTCATCGAACATGCGGAGCGGTTTGGACTGGCGCAATTGCATCAGTTGCGCGGTCGGGTTGGCCGCGGGCTAGATAAGTCGAGCTGTGTGCTGCTCTATCGCGGGCCTTTGGGCGAAACCTCTAAGGCGCGGCTGTCCATCATGCGCGATACGGAAGATGGCTTTCGGATTGCAGAAGAGGATTTACGCTTACGCGGCGCGGGCGAAGTTTTGGGCACTCGTCAAAGTGGCCTGCCTTTGTTTCGCTTGGCTAATTTAGAGGCGCATTCAGACTTGCTGCCTGCGGTGCATGACGATGTGAAATTGCTATTGGAGCGCGACCCGCAATTGGACAGTCCGCGGGGCAAAGCTTTACGCACCCTGCTCTATTTATTTCGCCGCGATGAAGCGATACGGTTTTTGCAGTCTGGCTAGGCGCGAAACCTAAGCGGAAAGAGCCGGCTCTTCATTGGCAATGCCAGCCGAGATAACCATACGGGCGCCATCTTCTACCGTCATGTCGAGGATGGTCAGCTCATCTTCGGGTACGAATAGCAAAAATCCGGAAGTCGGATTCGGTGTTGTTGGCAGAAATACCCCAATCATTTTTTTACCCGTGGCGCTATTGATGCGCGGATCGGCGGCTTTGGTAACAAAGGCGATCGCATGAAGGCCCTTGCGGGGGTATTCGATCAGCGCCACATCTTGAAAGGCCGAGCCATCTTCGCTGACGGCCGTTTGAAACACTTGTTTCAACATGGTGTAGAGCGCCCCAGCCATAGGGATTTTTCGTATCAACTGGTCGGAAGCCCGCAATAAAAACTGCCCCAAGAAGTTTGCAGTCAAACCGCCAATAACGGTGAGCAAAATCAAGGCCAAGACAAGCCCCACACCCGGCACGTCGACCGGAAAATAAGTGGTCGGCCAATAGATTTCTGGAATCAGGGGGCGGAAATAATTATCGAGAAACTCGACAAACCATAGAGCCAGATAAAACGTAATGTAAATGGGCGCGGTAACCACCAGACCCGTTAAAAAATAAGTCCGCAAAGCTCTCAAAAAGGAGCGGCGTTTCTTCTTTGGTTCTAGCAATTCATTCATGGCCTAATATGCTTTGATTCCAGCGATGAACGCTAAAAAATTCAGTAACTTTCTCAACCGGCAAGCTAAGAATTAAACGATATCGATGAGGGTGGTGAACTCAAGGTTTTCAAAACTATCTACCGAGCCATCCAATAAATCCTCAAGGGGGGTATGGTACTGGGATTCGGATTGGGTTAAAGCCTTGGTAAAATTAAGGGTGAGAGCAGACCCGCCAGCGAAGGTCAAAGTAACACCTTCTAAATCGGTGTCGGAATCTGGGTTGAGCAAGGCGATTTGAATCTCGTCATCGGCGGTTTCAAAATAAGTGTCCGTGCCATTCAGCAAAGTCGCCACTGTCGGAGCCGACATACTAAAGCTGATCGCCTTCGATTAAGAAGTCCGCCGCAGCCGCCCCGCCGTCAAGGGTGAAAATAAGCTGACTCACAACTCTCCGCCCTTGCCTTGCCGCAGGCATAATGGCAGGCTCGGCGCATGACGAAAAAAAATCACCCTGCGGCCGAAAAAACAGATGCCAGCGACTTCGAAACGCGAATCGACGAGCTTTGCCAGTCGCAATTCGGCGCCGGTGTAACAAATTTAAAACGCTTATCGGGCGGCGCAAGCCAGGAGAGCTGGCAATTTATTTGCGATGCCAAAGCCTATGTTTTGAGGCGAAACCCAGGCGGAAAAAGCGCGTCTCAAAACGCCCTGCCCAAAGCATCGGAAGCCGCGATTATCGATGCGGCTGCAGCGGCCGGAATTTGTGTCCCGCGTGTCTCTTATATATGCACGCCCTCCGACGACATTGGCGAAGCCTATGTGATGGACTTTATTGAGGGCGAAACCATTGCCCGTAAAATTTTGCGCGACGCCGAATTTGACGGCGTGCGCCCCGACCTTGCCACGCAATGCGGCGAGGTGCTTGCCCGCCTACATCAGATAGAAGTATCGCCCCTGCTCGACTTGCCGCATAGCGATGCGGCTGGCGAGTTGAAAAAATACGCTGAATTTTTGCACCAACATAAGCAGCCGCATCCGGTATTTGAATTAGCCGTCAAATGGCTTTCCGATAATCTGCCGCCACCCCGCGCGCCGGTTTTGGTGCATGGCGATTTTCGCAATGGCAATATTATGGTGTCGCCCGAAGATGGGCTTGTGGCGCTGCTTGATTGGGAACTAACCCATATTGGCGACCCGATGGAAGACCTCGGCTGGCCATGTGTGCCGTCATGGCGATTTGGCCAACATGATTTGCCGGTTGGCGGCTTTGGTCAACGGGCCGATTTTTACGCCGCCTATGAGCGTAAAGGTGGCGAGGTCGACGAAGCCTCGGCGCGGTTTTGGGAAATTTTGGGGACGCTCAAATGGGGCATTATGTGCGCGGTGCTGATGAGCCGTGCATTTGAAAGCGGCGCCGACCCCTCGGTAGAGCGTGGCTCTATTGGTCGGCGATCGTCGGAAACCGAGATTGATTTATTACGAATGTTGTTGGAGCAAGACTGATGCAAGACCGTCCCGCTGCTGAAGATTTACTCGCCGCCGTGCGAGGTTTTTTAAACGATACGGCGATGCCTCAATTACAAGGCCATGCCGCTTTTAGCGCGCGAGTGGCTGGCAATGTGTTGGACATTTTGGCTCGCGAGTTGGCGCTGGCACCTGGCTTTCAAAAGGCAGAAACCCGGCGCCTCAAAGCGCTGTTGGATGTGGGGCCCGATGCCAAGGATGACCTCCTCACCTTGAACCGCGCCTTGTGTGACAAAATTGCGTCGGGCGAGATGGATTTGTCGACGCCAGACTTGCGCGACCATCTGATTAAGGTCAGCATGGGGAAGCTCGCGATCGATCAGCCTCGGTATCAGGGCTATAAAACGGCACAAGCAAATAATTGGCCGGAAGAAGAATCGAAATAATATCGTGTGTGAGAAGACAGTGTAACAAAGCCCGACCCGGGCCAAACAAAGAAAAGATTTATCTGATGTATAAAATTATTATTCCAATCGCCCTGAGCCTTGCTCTTGCCGGCTGCGGCATTCCTTTTATTGATATCGATATTCCGATTATTCCAGGAATTTAATCGCCATCAAATATCGCACGTTTGGCGTAAGTACCTTTTGTACAGCCATGGCGCGATAATGTGATTATAGATTAGGCCGATCCCGCTTCGCAGGATCGGCCAATTTATTAGGTAAGCCAAATATTTAAATTTCGGCAGGCGCAACCAAAGCGCGATAAACGCCTCCACACCTTGCAGCATCGCCTCGCCTTCATGGGCATGGATGGATGAAAGTAAAGTCTCGCGCGAATAGCCCTTGGGTAGGCGGCCGCTGGAGATGTCTTGAAACGCTACCTGCTCGATTGCGTGTTCCTGCACCATACGTTGATAGACCGCGACTTCTGGCCCGCATAGCGAGCAGGCACCATTAAAGTAGACGGTTAAAGGTTTTGTATTTTTCATTAGTTTAACGCATCGCCAGTAGCTTCGGGCTTGCCCTCGCGAAGGGCTACCAAATATTCGATGATTAAGTCCCAAGCCTGCAGCGCTTCGACGTCGCCTTGTGCGGCAAATTCAGCCGCCCGCAACGTGGCCACTACTTCCGCGTCCTCGCCATATTGCTGAGTGAGCGTAGCCACCGCTTGCAATACCATTTCGCGTAATTTCTTCTGGTCGTCTGTTAGCTCATCCATGAATTGTATATAGGTCGCCTCGCAAGGATGGAAAGCCGAAAGAGGTTTCTTACAGAGCGTTAAGAGACGGCTAGCCAGGCCAGTAAAGCCGTGCCGCCCATTAGATAAGCGCCAGGCATTTTCAGTAAAGCCTTATGGCCTCCTAGACCCAGTGCTATGAACAGCAGAGCACCCAAGAAATTGACACCAATAATTGGATAGGTCGCAAAGGCAAATTCAGGATAATAAGCGACATAGGCCAAGCTGACGGCGCTGACAAAAAGAAAAATTGTGAAGCTGTGCCAACTGACCCAACTGAGTGACTTGCTCAATGGGGCTAAGTCGCTTTCTTCTACGTTGCCAATATACTTTATATGTCCTGCAATGCCGTGGAACAGCATACCGATAAAGGCGAGCAAAGCGCCAGCCATTAAGAACCAAAAATCCATTTTCGTCTCCCAGTCAAACCCGAAACTTATTCAACGGTCACCGACTTGGCCAAATTACGTGGCTGGTCGACATCCGTACCTTTGGTGACGGCAGCATAATAGGCCAGCAATTGCAATGGCAGCGCATAGAGCATAGGGGTAATGAACGCGTCTAATTTGGGCAGCGCAATCGTCGCCAGACAGCCCTCACCGGCTTTTTCAATGCCTGCTTCGCTGCCCAACATAATCACTTTGCCGCCGCGGGCCATGACTTCTTGCATGTTCGAAATGGTCTTCTCAAATAGCTCATCGTCGGGGGCAATGGTGATGATAGGAACGCTCTCATCCACCAAAGCAATCGAGCCATGTTTCAACTCTCCGGCCGCAAACCCCTCGGCGTGGATATAAGAAATCTCTTTCAGCTTCAGCGCGCCCTCAAGAGCCAAGGGATACATGGTGGCGCGGCCAATGAATAAGGCGCTGGTGGTATCGGCAAAGCCTTTGGCAATCTCGCTGATATGGTCTTCGCAAGCCAAGATATCATTGGCGAGGCGCGGTGTCGTTAGCAATAAGTCGGTCAAGCGCGCTTCTTCTTCTGCCTCGATGGTGCCTTTCACACGGCCCAAACCGATCGCCAAAGTGGCCAGCGCGCCGAGTTGTGCGGTGAAGGCTTTGGTCGAGGCCACGCCAATTTCGGGCCCTGCATAGGTTGGGAAAGTCACATCCACTTCGCGGCAAATCGAGCTTTCCGGCACATTGACCACGCCAATGGTTTGAAGCCCATGCGCTTTACAATGATGTAAGGCCGCGAGCGTGTCGGCGGTCTCGCCTGATTGCGAAACAAACACCGCCAAACAATCTTTGTCCATAGGCGCATCGCGATAGCGAAACTCCGAAGCAATATCGATACTGGCCGGAATGCGCGCATAGCGTTCAATCCAATTGCGCGCGACTTGCGCTGCGAAATAGGCGGTGCCGCAAGCCACTAAAATCACCCGATTGATTTTGTTAAAATCGAGCTGGTTCTCTGGCAGCAAAACCGCCCGCGCTTCGGGGTCAATATATTGCCCGAACGTGCGCGATAGCACTTCGGGTTGCTCGTGAATTTCTTTCGCCATGAAATGACGGTAATTGCCTTTATCGACCATGGCGGCAGAGGCATCGACGGTCTCGAAGGGGCGCGCCACGGACTGCTCATAGCCTTCTGCTAGCGCGAAAATTTCAGCGCCTGCACGGGTTAAAATCGCCCAATCGCCATCTTTTAAATAGCAAACCCGATTGGTAAAGGGGGCCAGCGCAAAGGCATCGGAGCCCAAAAACATTTCGCCTTCGCCCATGCCCAAAGCCAAAGGGCTACCTTTACGCGCAGCTATGATTAAGTCGTCACGGCCTTCGACAATCAGGGCAATGGCATAAGCGCCTTCCAACTTGGCGAAAGTCTGCGCTGCAGCTTTTTTAATATCCCCGTTGGCGGCTAGGTTTTGAGAAAACAAATGCGCCACAACTTCCGTGTCCGTATCCGACGTGAAGTCCACGCCATCGGCAATGAGCTTTTGTTTCAGCTCTTTATAATTTTCAATAATTCCGTTGTGCACCACCGCCACATGTTCGCCGCGATGCGGGTGCGCATTGGCTTTAATGGCAGGCCCATGCGTGGCCCAACGGGTGTGACCAATGCCCAAGCTGCCGCTTAACGGGCGAGCCTCGATCTCTTGGCGCAAGGCTTCCAGTTTGCCCTCGGCCCGACGACGGACAATTTTTCCATCCACCAGCGTGGCAATGCCCGCGCTATCATAGCCGCGATACTCGAGGCGCTTCAGGCCATCAAAAACCCTTTGGCCGACATCTTGCGTACCAACGACGCCAATAATTCCGCACATATTATTTGTCCTTCTTGGTGTTGGATTTCCGAAACTTCGCGCCCCAGCCCGCAATTTCACGCGGCGGGGCGCGCGTTACCACCAAGGCATCGTCGGCTACATCTTTCGAGATAGCCGAGCCCGAGCCAAGATACGCGCCTTTGCCAATGGTGACGGGCGCAATCAGCGAAGAGTTGGAGCCGATGAAAGCGCCCTCGCCTATTTTGGTGATATGTTTGTTATAGCCATCGTAATTGCAGGTAATCGTCCCCGCCCCGATGTTTACGTCCATGCCCAATTCGGCATCGCCGATGTAAGACAGATGACTGATTTTCGCACCCTTGCCGATGATGGATTTTTTGGTCTCGACGAAATTGCCAATCTTGGCTTCGTCGCCCACTTGCGTGCCAGGGCGTAGACGCGCATAGGGGCCAATTTGAGCCGCCTTGCCGATGCTCACGCCTTCTAAATGCGTAAACGCTTTAATGACAGTGCCCGCTTCAATTGACACGCCGGGATTGATTTTTACATTGGGCTCAAGCACCACATCGGCATCTATCTGGGTATCAAAGCTCAAGAATACGCTATCGGGGTCTTGCATGCCGACGCCCGCTTCGAGAAACGATTGGCGCAAACGCTTTTGCATCAGACCCTCGGCCTTGGCTTGTCCGGCGCGACTATCGACGCCCATGGTGTCTTCAGGCTTGGCCATTACCAATCCGGTGCTGGCGCCATCTTGCGAGGCCAGCCCCACAAGGTCTGGCAGATAATACTCGCCTTGCGCGTTGTCCTTATTTAGCTGCGGTAGATATTTGGCCAAAGCGGTTTGGCTTAACGCCATCGCGCCGCCATTGCACAGGCTAATTTTGCGTGTGGCGGCATCGGCGTCTTTAAATTCCACAATCTGCGTCGGGGTCTCGCCTTGCATAACAATGCGCCCATAAGCGGCGGCATCTTCTGGCTCGAAGCCCAAAATCGCCAGTTCAGCAGAATGACCCGCCAAATCAGCCAAGACGTCGGCGCGCATCAAGGGCGTATCGCCAAACATAACGACCAGACGCTGGTGCTTGGCCGAAGCTTCAAAAGCGGCGGCCACCGCATCGCCCGTGCCCAATTGTTCGGTTTGAATGCAATGGGTCAGCGCGCCGTGTAAGCTATCGGCATAGGCGCGCACATTGTCTTGATCGGGTGAGGTGACCAATAGAATTTCGGCGGCGCCGGCTTGGCGTGCCACAGCAATGGCATGGCCCAGCATTGGGCGTCCGGCAATCTCGTGCAGTACTTTTGGCAAAGCCGAACGCATGCGAGTTCCTTTGCCAGCGGCAAGAACAATCGCTCCAAACGGAGTGGTGCTGGATGTGCTCATAGCAAAGCGCCCTTTCTGACAAGCCCTCATGTATGAGCCAGTGTATAGGGGGCGTTGCTAGAAAGCTGAAATCAAACAGTTTTGCGTAATGTTACGGCTTAACTAGCAAGCGCTTCCAAACCAATGTCTTCCAACATGGCGTTGCCAGCTTTGACCGCATCCGAGAGGCCGCCCACGGCAGACAAAAGATTATGCGCATAAAACTGTGCCGAGGCGGTTTTGCGTTGCGCGAAATTCGGCTCCACATCGCCCTTGGCCACAACATGAGCGCCGCGAGCCAAATAATGACACCCAGCCACCAGACCAAACAGACGCAAATAAGGCGTCGCGCCAGCCAGAACATCGAGCGAGCCTTTTTGCGCCATTACCCAATCGGTTGTGTCTTGCAACACATCAATGGCGGCCCCAAGACGCTCCGCAATATCTACCAAAACAGGGCTGTTCGATTGGCGGCATGTCTCGGCCGTCTCGCGCATTTCCGCCATGTAATCGGCCACCACCGAGCCATTGCCCAGCGGCAATTTACGCCCGACCAAATCCATCGCTTGAATGCCGTTGGTGCCTTCGTAAATGGTCAAAATGCGCGCATCGCGAACGTGCTGTGCGGCGCCGGTTTCTTCGACAAAGCCCATGCCGCCATGCACTTGCACGCCGATGGCCGCCACTTCATTGGCGATGTCTGTGCTGAAGGCTTTCGAAATAGGCGTCAGCAAATCATTTTTGGCACGCGCAGCTTCATCGCCTGTGGATTCCGCGATATCGGCCATCACGCCGTTCTCATAACAAATCGCGCGCGAGGCATCGGTAAGCGCGCGCATGGTTAGCAGCATGCGGCGCACATCTGGATGCTGGATAATCGACACGGCGTCATGGTCATCCTTGCCGGCCCCCGGGGCGCGGCCTTGTTTGCGATCCAGCGCATAAGCGAGGGCGTGCTGGGTCGCGGCTTCTGCCACCCCTACCCCTTGTAGGCCGACGTGCAGGCGGGCGTTGTTCATCATGGTGAACATGCAGGCCATGCCGCGGTTTTCAGCGCCGACCAACCAGCCAACAGCCCCGTCGTTTTCGCCAAAGGCCATAACGCAGGTTGGACTGGCATGAATGCCGAGTTTGTCTTCTAAGCCAATGCATTTCACATCATTGCGATCGCCCAAGGAGCCATCGTCATTCACGAAGAATTTTGGCACGACAAAAAGCGAGATACCTTTGGTGCCTTCCGGCGCGCCCGGTGTGCGAGCCAACACGAGGTGGACGATGTTGTCGACCATGTCGTGGTCGCCATAGGTAATGTAAATTTTCGTACCGGTAATTTTATACGAGCCATCCGCTTGCGGCTCCGCTTTGGCGCGGATATTGCCAACGTCAGAGCCCGCGTGCGGTTCGGTTAAGTTCATGGTAGCTGACCATTCGCCCGATACCACGCGGTGCAGATATTTTTCTTTCTGCTCGTCCGAGGCATGCGCGGCCAGCGCTTCCATGCCACCGTTCGAAAGCATGGGGCAGAGCTGAAACCCAATGTTGGAATTCATCATCTCGGTAACCGCATTGGACAAAGATAATGGCAGGCCTTGGCCGCCATAGGCACTTGGCGCTGCCAAAGTGGGCCAGCCGCCTTCGACATATTTTGTGTAGGCTTGCTTGAAACTCTCGGGAACTTTCACGCCATCTTCACTCAATTGGCAGCCCTTTTGGTCGCCGTCCCAACTCGCGGGGGCAATCACATCGGTGGCCAATTTCGCGGCTTCTTCTAATATCGCGTCCAGCAAGTCATCGGATAGGTCTTCAAATTTGCCGCTGTCGATTAAGCGTTGAAAGCCCGCCTCTTGCATGAGTGCGAATTGAATTTCTGTAGTTGGTGCGCGATAAGCCATGACAATCTCCCTCGATTGCCCCTAAACTAAGCCAGACGGCCGCGAATTACACGGAGTTTTTCTGTGTCAAAAGGCCACAAGATTAAGAGGCTCTCATGACCCCAGTAAAACGCGAAAATGGCTATGCCCTCGCCCCGCAATCGTTGCTCGCATGGATTGGGGTTACCCTCGTGGCCAGCGCGGCGCTCTTTGGGGCGCTGTTTCTGGCCCCATCCTCACAAATCGGGACCCTCCAAATCGAAGCATGGCAGCTATGGGCGCGCTATACGGCGCGGTTGTCATTTTTCCTGTTTCTTGCGGTCTATTTGGCCTCGCCGCTTTATCAGCTGGCGCAAAACAAAGCCACCCATTGGCTGCGGGTCAATCGTCGCAATGCGGGCATCAGCTTCGGCATTGCCCATATTATCCATCTGGGTGCCTTGATTATGTTTCTCATTCTATCGGGGCGTCCCACTGGCCTCGAAACGCTGATTGTTGGCGGCGGCGCTTATGTGGCGATGTTTGCCATGCTGGCGACCTCGACCGATGGCGCCATTCGTCGGCTTGGCGCACAAAACTGGCGCCGCTTGCATAAATTTGGCGTGCATTATCTCGCATTTGTTTTTCTCGCCACCTATATGGGCGGCGTCGGCACGCCGGATGCCAAACCGATGGCACTCATCGTCTTGATTTGGGCCGCCATTGTGTTACGCCTATACGTTCATTTTACAAAAAGGAAACCATCATGAGCCAGTTCGCGACTGTAAAAATTGAAGACGGCATCGCCGTTATTAGCCTCAACGACGGCAAAGCCAATGCCTTTAGTTTCGCCATGATGGAAGCCTTAAACGCGTGTTTCGACGAAGCCGAAGCCAAAGCAGATGTGATTGTGATGACCAGCGAAGGCCGCGCCATGTGCGCAGGCTTTGATTTGAAAGTGATGAAAGAACAGCCAGAGCGCGTCGGCGACATGGTGGGCATGGGCGGTAAATTTCTGACCCGTGTGTTTGCCAACGACAAGCCTATCATCATCGCTTCGCCGGGCCATGGCATTGCCGCAGGTGGCTTATTGATGCTGAGCGCTGACTACCGCATCGGCGCCGAAGGCGAGGCGCGCTACGGCCTCAATGAAAGCGCGATCGGCATGGTCTTGCCGCCCTATGGCTATGACTTGGCGGCGTTTAAAATCAACAATAAATATCTCGATATTTGTTTTGTCGGCGCCGAGCTGATAGACACGCCAACCGCCATTAAGGCTGGCTTTCTAGACGAAGCCGTGCCTGCCGATCAGCTGATGGCGCGCGCGATGGAAAAAGCCAAGGCCTTTCAGGCCCTGCACCCGAAAGCTTATGCGGGCAATAAACGCCTGGTTCGCGGCGCCACTACAGACACAATGATCGCCGGTCTGGCCGATACCTCTGGCTTATCGGTCAACGTATAAAGAGCCAAGCGCGCGCAGCCGCAAGATAAATGCTATCCTTTGATTCGTAATTAGGGGTGTGTGTTGAGTATTTTTACCAGAGCAGCAAAATCAGATTTTGGAGCTGGCATTACCATTGCCCTCCTATCTTTAACTTATGCCTTATCTTACGGAGCTCTGTTATTCTCTTCGCCTGAGCTTTCCCCCTACATTAGCTACACGATCGGCGCGTCCCTAATCACCACAATTGTTACCGTATTGGTGGTTTCCCTGCTGTCCGGCATCCGTTTCTCGATTGCCGGCCCCGATAGCAACACGGTGGCGGTTTTAGCGAGTTTCATCGTCGTTTTGTCTCAATCTGCCGGTCAGACTGGGCTGCAAGGCAAGGAATTGGCGCTATTTTCGCTGTCGGGTCTGTGTTTGGCTACTTTGCTGACGGCCCTCACCATGTTCCTCATGGGGCGCTTTAGACTGGGCAATATCGTACGTTTTGTGCCGGTTTCTGTGGCCGGTGGATTTCTCGCCGCAGCGGGTTGCCTGATGATGAATGGTGCTTTTTATCTCGCCACGGGGCTAACGCTCCCCAACCTTCTCACTTCCGATTATTCTGAGTTGCAGACCCTTAAATTGGTTGGCTTATTTGGGCTTGCCTTGTTTTTCTGGGCTTTAACCCGGTATAGCGCCAGTCAAATGGCCCTACCTTTTGGCATTTTCTTTAGTATTTTCGTCATTCACGGCATCCTGTCCTATCAAGGTATTTCGGTTGCCGAAGCGCAAGACTTGGGGCTGCTGCTCAATGGCGGCGGGCAAGCGGAAGTGTTTTTTCCGCCTCTAGATGGCGTTTTTACGGCTGAATTGGCCGCTGTTTTTATAGGGTTTTTGCCCGAGCTTATCGTTACCGTCACGGTAACGGCGCTTTCTATTTTGCTGATTATCGCGGGCATTGAGATTGATAAAAACATCGACAGTGACCTAAACCATGAGCTTAAGATACATGGGTATGCCATTGGTTTATCTGGGGTTTTAGGCGGATTTATCGGCCTTGTGTCGCTCAGCCGCTCGCTGTTAAACGCGGGCAAACAAAGCCGCTTTCCGGTTGCTGCGGTAATCACGTGCCTTTTATGCGGCGTGGTCCTTATTGTTGGCGGTAGCATTATCTCCTTACTGCCAAAAATAGCCCTGGCCGCGATGATTTTATTCCTCGGCGCCCAAATCGCTTATCGCTGGCTTGGCGAGAGCTATTCTATGCTCGATCGCAACGAGTATATTTTGGTGCTGCTGATTAGCTCTACCACGCTGTATGCGGGCTTTATTTTTGGGCTCGTGCTGGGCGTGGTTTGTGGCTGCATATTGTTTGCTGCTCGCGCCAGTTTTGTGTCTGTGGTGCGCCAAGAGATGTCGGGCGAAGGCTATCGCTCGCGCATTGTGCGCTCGGCCGATGAAGAGGTTTATTTGGGCAACCTTAATCAATCCATCCGGATTTATGAGCTACAGGGTTTCTTGTTCTTCGGCACGGCACATAATTTTTACACAAAGATTAAAAACGACCTTCAGGACAAGTCCTCGCCCATTCGCCATGTCATTTTGTCGTTTAAACATGTCAGTGGCGTCGATGCTTCGGCCGAACAGATTTTACAGAAAATTTTTCTCGCTGCCGATAAACAAAACGCTTCCATTTCGACCATTGAGCTGCCGACCCAAGAACAAACCACAGTGGCTCGGCTTTTGCGCCGCTCTCCGACGCTCATCGCCGACCAGAATTACGCCGCAATTTATGATGCCATGGAAGCCATCGAAGAGAACCTATTGCGCGAACGTGATTTTGAAGGCAGCCGGGTTTCGTTGCAGGGATGGCTAGATAGCCGCCTTGGCGACACTGAAATGGCTGAAAAACTGTTCCGATCGCTCGAGCGGGTGGACTATAAATCTGGCGATATCATCTGCTCGCAAGGCGAGGAAGCCAATGAGATTTTTTTCCTCGATATCGGTCGTGTTGACGTCGTGAGCTATGATATACCAAGCCAACCATTTCGGATTTACTCGTTTATGCGCCACACGATGCTGGGCGAGATGGGCTTTGTGCGCAAAGAAGCTCGCAGCGCCCAGCTGGTGGCACGCGGCAGCACCACCGTTTATAGCCTCTCGCGCGAGACCTACGACAGGTTGGAGGCGGCCAATGACCCGGTCATTGATACGCTCTTACAATTGATTTCCATCACCCTGTCCGACCGCATCATCTCGGCCAATCGCACGATTGCCGAGCTGCAAGCCTAAGCGTTTAAATCGAAGATACTTTCTCGACGTTCTCGCCATGCTGGCGCCGCGTGATGCGGTAGCGCTTCATCATGAAGAAGGCCGCGATATAGAAAAACGCCTCAATGGGCACCGCATAAAGCACCAAATCGATCAAGGTCTCCTCGGGCACTTCGGACGGCTGCGCATTGCGTGGCAGGTTGATTAGCGTCAACACAAGCCCCGCCAACATGATGCCCATACCGGCCACCATTTTGCCTGCAAAGGCACGGGCCGCGAAAATAACGCCCTCATTGCGCCGCGCCGTATCGACCGCGCTGTCTTCCACCACATCGGCCATCATCGAGCCGAAAAGAATGTAAAACACGATGATAATCAGCACTTGCAAGAAATTATGCGTCAGCAAAATAGGAAATAAAGCGTCCGACCCATTTTCGGGCAAAAGACCGCCCAGACGCGACAACCACATCGACGGGCCAACCATTAACATGACGACAAAACTGCCCAAGGCGGCGCGTTTTTTATCAAATTTCTTGCCCAAAAACCGCGCAATCGGCACCGCGCAAACCGCCGCGACAGCCTGAAATATAGTAAAAATAGCCAATTGCGACGGCTTCAGCTCCCAAAAGAACGTCGAGAAGTAGATGCTGAGAGACGCGGTAAAGCCCGAAGCGGTGCCAAAGAAAATCGAGGCCAGAAATAGCGCCTGAAAATTCTTGTTTTTAAAGACATCCAAAATCTCGCTCAACACCACAGATGGCGTTATTTTGTCTTGCTCTGGCGGCACATGAAGATGCGGAATGGCCTTATGCGTGCCCAAAGAGGACACGAGCATTCCGACAAGCATCAGGGCCGAAGCCGCCAGCCCGTATTTGACATAGCCGCCCGCTTGCAAAATACCATTGCCATTTTCATTGGCCGCAAGAAACGTCGAGTAAGCCAAAAACGCCATGCCGATGCCGCCCAGCCAACCAAACATAAAGCGCAGCCCCATCAGCTCCGTGCGCGCATCGTAATCGCTGGTCAGCTCCGATATCAGCGCTGTGCTTGGCACTTCGAAAAAGGTAAGGAACACACGGATTAAAATGCAGCAGAACAAGAGGTAGAAGAACAAGTGCATTTGGTCGTCCAACACCAGCGTTGGCGGGTTCCACAATACCGCGTAACTGAGGCATATCGGAATAATAGAGAGATACATGAACGGATGACGACGGCCCCATTTTTTAGAGCGCAGATTATCCGACCAATAGCCGATCAGCGGGTCGGTTATGGCATCCACCACGATAGCTAGGGTAAGCGCCAGACTGGTAAGAAACGGCTGCAGCCCCAAAACTTGACTGTAAAAAATCAGCAGGAAATAGCTAAACCCATTTTCCTTAATCCCGAAAGGCGCCGCGCCAAGGCCGTACACAAACTTTGTTTTACCGTCTAACTGATACTGCGCCATTTAGGCCTCCGCTTGGGTGAGAGCAAACCATAGCGCAATCCCCGTTCATGTAAACGTTGCATTGCAACTTGCCAAATCTTGCTTAAACTTGGTTTTTTGGGGGAGTTTACTTATGGCTTATTTAGGATTGCTGGCTGGTTTGGCCTTGCTTATTTTTCTGGCTTTGCGCGGGGTTAACATTTTATTTGCCTCGCTTTTATGTGGCTTGGTGGTAGCGCTTACCAATGGCCTGCCGGTGCATGAAGCCCTCTCCGAACATTATGCCTCTGGCCCACTGGGCACCTTTAGCTTCGCCGGACGCTTCTTTCTTTTGTTCATCGCAGGCGCCGTATTTGGCCGCGTGATGGGCGAGAGTAAAGCGGCCACTTCCATTGCCTTGGCCATGGTCGAACGCCTTGGCGCCCACCGCGCTTTGTGGATTACCGTTCTGGCTTCGGCCGCGCTGACCTATGGCGGTGTGGTTGTTTTTGTGGTGATTTTCGCCATGTACCCACTGGGCCTCAGCTTGCTGAAACAGGCTGATATTCCCAAGCGCTTGTTCTGTGCCGCGCTGGCTTTGGGCGCGGGCACCTTTACCCTCACCGCCTTGCCAGGCACGCCGTCCATTCAAAACGTTATTCCCTCGGTTGGGCTTGGCACAGATTTATTTGCCGCGCCTATTTTGGGACTTTTCGGTGGCGCCATTATGTTTGGCCTTGGCATGGTGTATCTCGAACGCCAGCGCAAAATCGCGCGCGCCAATGGCGAAGGCTTTGAGCCGGGCCCGAAGGATAAAGTCGAAAACATTGTGGCCAGTGACGATATGCCAAAATGGCAAATTGCGATTATTCCTTTGGTGACGGTGATTGCGACCATCCTCTTGCCGCGTCTTTTGCTGTCGGCTGGCCTTGCGCCTAGCGAAGGCATGATTGGGGAGGTGCTTGTGTTTGCCTCCAAACAATCGATCTTCTGGCCGAGCTTGGCCCTCTTCTTGGGGAGTGTTTTGGCCTACGTCCTTTTCCCCACCCTGCATGGCCGCGCCCTCACCGTGTTTGGCGAAGGCACCAATGATGCCGTGATGCCGCTTTTAAACACGGCGGCCGTTATCGGTTTTGGCGGCATTGTGGTGCAGACCATCGGCTTTCAAGATTTCTCATCCGTTATGCTGAACTCTGGTTTGCCGCCCAAACTATCGGCTTTTGCCTCGATCTCCGTGGTCTCAGCGATTACCGGCTCGGCCTCGGGCGGATTACAAATTTTCATGGCGACCATGGCCGATAGTTACCTCGCGATGGGCATTCCAGCGGAGCAATTGCATCGGCTTATGGCCATGGCCAGCGGCGGTTTTGATAGCCTGCCCCATTGCGGCGCGGTGATCGCCATGCTGACGGTGACCCAGTTAAGCCATAAGCAAGCCTATAAAGATGTCGGCGTGGTTACCGTGGTCATTCCGGTGGTCGCTACCTTAGCCACCATGACCCTAAGTATATTCGTTTGACCCTTGCATCGGCCAAACGACTGCGCTTAAACTTTTTCATAGATTTTGTTGGGAGACAGTAATGGATTATAAACTTTTAATTAATGGCGCTCTAGTCGATGGGCATGGAACGATGCCGGTTTTAAACCCGGCCACGGAAGAGGTTCTGACCCAATGCCCGACCGCTTCGGAAGCGCAGCTCGATGAAGCGGTAGATGCCGCTCAAGCCGCTTTTGCTTTGTGGAAAAACACCTCGATCGAGGAGCGCCGCCAAAAGCTCGGCGAAATTGCCGATGCCATGGACGCCAATCAAGATGAGTTGGCCCGCATTCTCACCGAAGAACAAGGCAAGCCTCTGGCCGATGCGGTTGGCGAAATTGCTGGCGCCGCGCTGTTTTTCCGCTATTTCCAATCGCTCGATTTGCCGGTTGAAATACTCGAAGACAGCGACACCCAGCGTGTCGAAATCCATCGCAACCCTTTGGGCGTTATCGGCGCGATTATTCCGTGGAATTTCCCGATGATTTTGCTGGCCTTTAAACTGCCAGCGGCACTTTTGGCTGGCAACTCTATCATCATCAAGCCCGCCCCCACCACGCCTCTTTCGGCGCTGCACTTGGGCCGTTTGATTGCCAATATTCTGCCTGCTGGCGTGGTTAATATCCTCGCCGACAATAATGATTTGGGCGGCAAAATTACCGCCCATCCAGGGATTAGCAAGATTTCCTTCACTGGCTCCACTGGCACCGGCGCAAAAGTTATGGAAAGCGCAGCCAGCACCCTCAAACGCATCACGCTAGAGCTTGGCGGCAATGATGCGGGCATTGTGATGGAAGACGTAAATGTCGATGACGTGGCGCCGAAAATTTTCGATGGTGCGTTCGGCAATAATGGCCAGATTTGCATCGCGATGAAACGGGTCTATGCGCATGAATCGATTTATGACGATTTGGTCGCGCAATTGGCCAAATTGGCCGACGCGGCGATTGTTGGCAATGGTCTCGAGCAAGGCACGCAACTCGGTCCGCTACAAAACAAAATGCAGTTCGAAAAGGTTAAAGATTACATCGAGGACGGACGCGCCAATGGCACGATTGTGGCCGGCGGGGACGTTCCCGAAGGTAAGGGGTATTTCATTCCGCCAACCATCGTGCGCGATATTGACGACAGCAGTCGCCTGGTCAGCGAAGAGCAATTTGGCCCGGTGCTACCGATTATCAAATATAGCGATGTCGATGACGTGATTGAACGGGCCAATAATTCCGAATATGGCCTAGGTGGCTCGGTATGGTCGTCGGATTTGGATAAGGCCTATGACGTGGCTAAGAAAGTCGATAGCGGAACCATTTGGGTTAACAAACACGCGGACTTGCAACCGCACGTCCCATTTGGGGGAATTAAAACCTCCGGTATTGGCACGGAACTCGGGGCCGAAGGCCTGCATGAGTTTACCCAACGCAAAGTAATCAACATCGCAAAAGCCTAATCGGCTTTTCATCCAACAGCGGACCGGCGTCCTTACGTCGGTCTGCCCGTTGGGGTGCGGGTTGGGCCGCGCGTCTTGAACGCCATTGCGAGACGCACAAGATAAGGCATTTACCGATACGCCCCAGGCGACGCCCTCAATAGCCACGCGCTCCTTGGTTCTATCGTCAACTATGGGCTGCCGGTAACGTCCTTCGCTTGGTCAATGTGAATAAGCTAATCCATAAATTGCGCCAGCGCGGCCTCACACAGGCTTACCTAAAATCGAATTTGAATTAAGTGCCCATCGTATAAAGGGTAAGGATGAGGGCGCACGCGCTGATCATCCATGCCTCGAAAAGCCCGCGCCACGGCTGGGGCGCCACCCTCAAGTCCATAAAATATAGCAAGATCAATCGCACTTTTAAAAAAGCGATTAAGATGATTGCAATCCCCGGCAACAGAGGCGACAGATAGTCTTCCTCTGGCGCGATAAACCATGAGATTGTGGTGCCAATAAATAGCAAACCCCAAACGATTGTGATCGAGTTAAATACCACCGCTAGTCACCCTTAAATCAAATAAATGAGGGGAAATAGAACGATCCAGAGCAGATCGACCATGTGCCAAAATATGCCGCCACTTTCCAATGTCTGCGTGGCGCTGCCATCTGGCGCACCGCGCGCAACACGCCAAAGAAAAAACAAGACGCCAAGTCCAACCAAAACATGCAACAGATGAATGCCTGTAAACATATAGTACAGGGTGAAAAACTCATTGCTATTTAGGGTAATGCCGGCGGCAATTTTTTCACCAAACTCAAGGAATTTGATCCCCACGAATCCGACACCGCAGGCAAAGGCCGGAATCAGTAATCTCGCGCCTGTTTGTGTCTTGCCTTTCCTATATTGAAAAACGCCAAGCGCGACAAACCACGAGCTGGTCAAAAGCAACAAAGTATTCATCGCGCCGTAATTTTGGTTCAGCAGGCTTTGTGACTGGGCAAATAAAGCCCCATTTTCATAGCGATAGAAAAGCAAAGTAGCGAAAAACATGGTGAACATAACCATGTCGCCAAACACGAAGCCCCAAACCCCTTCTTCTCCCGGCAAGCGTTTTATCGGCACATTTTTTGTCATATCTAAATCGTGTCGCGCCACAGCCTTAATCGGCCAGTTGCGAAGTCAAATCAGCGGCCATTTTTTGCTTGCGGATGGCCCGCAGAACCAAGACCGACATGACCAGCATCCAGCCGCCAAAGACCAAGACAGGCAGCCACAAACCGAAGAAACCATGCCAGGCAAATGGACCGGTTTTAAAAAACGGAATAAGACCTGCAGGCAAAAATATAAGAACCGCCCAACAATTCAAAAAGCCAGCCCAGCGGGGAAACACAGGCTCATCGGACCGGTCGGAGAAAATGGCCAGGCCAATCGTCAAAGCCTGCCCCATAAGGGGGGTGACCGTGCCGAGGAAAACGATGAACGACCAGTCATTCATGGTCTGAATGATTTCAGGGGCGCGCTCTGGCCGAAAGGCGCAAATAACCCAACCGGCGCACGCAAAAGTGAAAACCGAAAACGCAACCACACCGCAGGCTATATTTGTCAGACTAAAAATGGGCGGTTCGTTTTGTTCAATATGGCGAAGTTGCACACTGATAGCTGCCGACCACATGACACCGGGTGCCGACATTTGCACACACACCGCTCCCCCCAAAAGGAATATCCAGGAGCTTTTAGACTGATAGTGCGCAGCAATCGCAGCGCTGCCCTCGGCTGGGCTCGGCGGCGGAAAAAACCCCATAAGAAGAAGTAGAGGAAACACTAAAAGCACAAGCGCAATGCCAGACAAGGCGCATAATTGTTGGAAACGATAATTCATACTCTACCCTCGGCCCTTAAGGTTTAAATACCTAAAGGGAGGCTAACGGGTTTTCGCTGAACCGCAAGCGCAGATATCACGCGGACATCTGTATCTCGTTCGACCGCTTCATCGTCTCCATCCCAAGTGGCTTTAGGGCGGGCAGGATGACGCAGCACAAAGGCTGTCGCCATGACATTTTTTGAGAAACATGACAATTTTTGACAAAAACTGCGGTCAGCAGATAAAGAGAAAAGAACAGTGGTGAGCCCGGAAGGATTCGAACCTTCGACCCACTGATTAAAAGTCAGTTGCTCTACCACCTGAGCTACGGGCCCCACTGCGATGCTATGTAGCCCCTCCTTCGATTCAGCGCAACACCCAATTTGTCGCAATTTAAACTTACGTGGGTTTCGTGCCCTTTCGCGCCGTTTCGCCAAGCGGGTCACCAAGCTGTTTTGCTTCTAGGTGCGCGTTTGTGTTAGAACAGCGCCAAGTATCGACCCTCAAAGTCCTGTTTAAAGTAAAGCGGTAGCATGACCCCTGTAGAAGATAGATTTGCGAATATGGCCTTGCTGATCGGTGAGGCTTGCGCCCTTCTGAATGCGCGTGGGGTCGTTGTTGCTGCCAATCAGCCAATGTTCGGCCTGCTCGGCCAACGAATTGCCAATTATCCGATGGAGCGGTTTATCCGCCATCAAGACTTCGTCGAGACGTTGCGGGCCGCTCGCGAAGATGGCCGGGTCAGCGAGCTGAGCTACACGCGCACCGACAAATTGCGCCGCCAATTGCATTTGCGGGTCGCCCCGTTTGAACGAGAACATGTGCTGGTGGTCATTGTCGATAAGACAGACACGATATCCATCGATCGCATTCGCTCTGATTTTGTTGCCAATGTCAGCCATGAGCTACGCTCACCGCTTTCGGCCGTCTCGGGCTTTATTGAAACCTTGCGCGATGGCGCGGGCGAGGATCGCCAAACCCGCGATAAATTTCTCGCCATCATGCAAGCCGAAGCCGAGCGTATGCAGCGCTTAATTGACGACCTCCTGTCGCTGTCGCGCGTGGAAGCAATGGAACATCACACGCCAAATGACAAGGTCGATTTACATGCGCTGCTGGAGCAAACAATTGCCGCGCTCTCGGCACAAGCCATGGCCAAACAAATGCGCTTTGCTTGGCACCTAGAGGCGCCGCTTGGGCCCGATGCGTGTTGCGTATTGGGCATGGCGGATGAATTGCGCCAAGTGTTTCAAAACCTCATTGAGAACGCCATTCGCTATGGCGATGCAGGCTCGGTGATTGAACTGGGTTTCACGCCAGAGCCCGACCAGCCAGGTTTTTTGCGCGTGGAGGTTCTCAACCAAGGCCCGGTCATTGAAAAACAAGATATCGCCCGCTTGACCGAGAGGTTCTATCGAATCGATGCCGGACGGGCCCGAGACATGGGCGGCACAGGACTTGGGCTCGCCATTGTAAAGCATATTGTCAATCGACATCAGGGCCGGTTGCGGATTGCCAGTTCGCCCGAAAACACTAGGTTTTGCGTCACTTTGCGCCGCCACGCCTAGCGCCCACCCAACCTTTTGTAAATTTTTTTTTGCGTTTCACAAAACTGTAACATGCGTGTCACACAAAGGTCTCGAAACAAGGCCAAGTAGGTTTGACCGTCAAACAGGTTGTTAAAAATTGGGGGCCTCCCCGCGTCGGTAACCTTTGATTTGGAGCTTACTTATGTTGACTAAATGGAACCTATCCCTCCTCACCTGCCTCACTCTTGTGAGCTTATCCTTGGTTGGCGGCGCCCAAGCGCGCGACCAAATCCAAGTTGTCGGCTCGTCTACCGTCTTTCCGTTTGCGACCTCAGTGGCCGAACAATTTGGCCGTATGGGCAAGTTTAAAACCCCTGTGGTGGAAGCCACGGGTTCTGGCGGCGGCTTAAAATTATTCTGCTCTGGCATCGGCTTGCAACATCCAGATGTCACCAATGCCTCGCGCCGCATTAAGAAAAAGGAATTCGACAAATGCCAAGCCAATGGCATTGAGATGACCGAGATTGTGGTTGGGTTTGATGGCATTGTTCTGGCCAATGCGCGCAGCGGCGTGCCCTTGAAGCTGACGCGGCAACAAATCTATCTGGCGACGGCCAAAGTAGTGCCCGACCCAAGCCGCAAATGCCAAGCCACTTGGTGTGAGCCGATTGCCAATCCATATCAAAAATGGAGTGATATCGACGCGTCTTTGCCGGATATGAAAATTGAAATTCTGGGCCCACCGCCAACATCGGGAACCCGCGATGCGTTTCAAGAACTGGCCATGTCAAAGGGGGCCAATAGCTTTGCCCATATGAAAGCGTTGAAGAAATCGGATAAAGCGATGTGGAAAAAACTGACCCGCACCATCCGCGAAGATGGCGCTTGGATCGACGCTGGCGAGAATGACAATCTCATGGTTTCGAAATTAGCCGCCAACCCGCGCGCGGTTGGCGTGTTCGGATTTAGCTTCCTCGACCAAAATGGGGAGAAAATTCGCGGTGCCATTGTGGAAGACGTGATGCCGAGTTTCGAGAATATCGCCGATGGACACTATGGTATCTCGCGCTCCCTCTACTTTTACGTCAAACATGCCCATGTCGGAACGGTGCCGGGCATTTTGGAATTTGTGAAAGAATTCACCAGTGAAAACGCCTTCGGTGAAGAAGGTTATTTGTTGGACAAAGGGCTTATTCCGCTGCCCCGCAAAGAGCGGGTAAAATATCGTAACGATGGACAGAACCTAACAAAACTGTCGATGTAATCTAACTGGGGTTGGCTGGCGCCGACCCCTTTTTATCAAGGGCCGAACCTATGAGCGCTAGCTCTCTTTTTCTTTGTCTTATCGGGTTGGGCCTTTTTTCGTTTATTTTTGGCCGCCGTCGCATCCATACAATCGCTAAAGGGGCGAGCCAAAAACAACATTCGCGCGACGTCTATCACGCTAGCTTTCTGGTCATCTGCGCAACTTTCGTGCCCATCGTCTTATTGATTATCTGGACTGGCGTGTCGCCTCTGGTCATCGACGCGCTGCTAGAAAGTTTCCTGAAAACGCGCGTCAGCTCCCCCTCGGTTGGCGAGATGAACGTGATGATGGCCAAAACCAAAGCCTATTATGCAGGCTCCATCAACGCCGCTTTCATCGACGACACGATAGCGCAAGCTACGGTGTATTACCAAAGCCTCGTAGAGCGATCGTTGCAGGCGCGCAGTTTGGCTGTTTTATTGCTGGCCATTGCGGGTGTGGCGATGGGCCTTCGCAAAATTGCCTTGCGCTTCACGGCCCGCCATTCGGTTGAGCGGGTGGCGCAATTGATCATGTTGATTGCGTCTGCCATTGCGGTTTTAACCACCGTAGGCATTGTCTTATCGTTGATATTTGAAACCATTCGCTTTTTTGCCACGGTCTCCGTATCGGAGTTTTTATTCGGGCTTCACTGGTCGCCGCAAATCGCCATTCGCGAAGATCAAGCTGGCGGCTCTGGCTCGTTTGGCGCGATACCGCTTTTCGCCGGCACGCTGATGATTACGTTTATCGCAATGATTGTCGCGGTTCCCATCGGCTTAATGTCAGCCATTTATTTGTCAGAATATGCCAGCCCCCGATTGCGCGGCATCGCCAAGCCGGGCATTGAAATGCTGGCGGGGATCCCGACGGTGGTTTATGGCTTCTTCGCGGCTTTGGTGGTGGCGCCATTTCTGCGCGATGGCGGCGCCGACATCGGCCTGACCCTATCGTCCGAATCGGCGCTGGCGGCGGGTCTCGTTATGGGCATTATGATTATTCCTTTTATCTCCTCGCTATCCGATGACGTCATCAACGCCGTGCCGCAAACCTTGCGCGATGGCGCCGCCGCTCTGGGCGCCACGCATTCGGAGACCATCCAGCAAGTGGTGCTGCCAGCCGCCTTGCCGGGAATTGTGAGCGCCGTTCTTTTGGCGATTTCGCGCGCCATTGGCGAAACCATGATTGTGGTGATGGCAGCCGGCGTTGCGGCCAATTTAACAGCCAATCCGTTCGAAAGTGTCACCACCGTGACGGTGCAAATTGTTATGCTGCTGGTCGGCGACCAAGAGTTTGATAGTGCCAAGACATTGGCCGCTTTCGCCCTCGGGTTGGTGCTGTTCTTCATTACCTTGGCGCTGAATATTCTGGCGCTTTATGTGGTTAACAAATACCGAGAGCAATATGACTGAGCCATCCAACCCAAGTGCGCGCAAAGCCCAATTGGCCAAACGCTATCGCGCCGAACGCCGGTTTCGGGCCTATGGCATCGCGGCAATTTCGACCGCCGGTCTGATTTTGTTTTTCTTGATGGGCTCCATATTGCTGTCCTCGCTGCCGGCCTTTACCCAGCATTACGTAACCCTCGACATCGACATCACTGAGCGCCATGTCGATACGCAAGATTTGGCCAATAGCGATTGGCGCGCCCTCGCACGCAACGCTTTGCGAGCGCAATTCCCCGAGGTTAGTGGGCGCAAGGAAAAACGCGCACTTGGCAAATTACTGTCCATTGGCTCCAGCGATGATGTTCGCGATTATGTGACAGCCAATCCGTCGAGCCTGGGCACAAGCATCCGCCTGCCCCTCACTTTGTCAGATGATATCGACCTTTTGCTAAAAGGCGTGATTGACCGAGACTTGCCCGAAAACGAACGCGTGGTGTCCAATCAAGACCTTGCATGGCTCGATAGACTATTGGACGAAGACCGTATTTCCAGACAATTTGCGACCCGAATATTCACCAATGGCGACAGCCGCGAGCCAGAACTAGCAGGCTTGCGCGGCGCTTTGGTTGGCTCGCTTTGGACCCTGCTGGTCACCCTTTTGGCCAGTTTCCCCTTGGGGGTTATGGCGGCCATCTATCTGGAAGAAATTGCCCCGAAAAACCGCCTTACGCAAATTATTGAGGTCAATATCAACAATCTCGCGGCTGTGCCGTCGATTGTCTTTGGGCTTTTGGGCTTGGCCGTGTTCATCAATTTTTTCGGCATGCCGCGCTCGGCGCCGCTGGTCGGTGGCTTGGTGCTGGCGCTGATGACTTTGCCGCGCATTATCATTCCCACGCGAGCCGCTTTTGCCGCCATTCCGCCCTCCATCCGCGAGGCCGCCATGGGGGTCGGCGCCTCTCGCTTGCAGGTGATTATGCATCACGTTTTACCGCTTGCCATGCCGGGTATTTTGACAGGCACGATTATCGGTCTCGCACAGGCGGCCGGCGAGACAGCGCCGCTCTTGATGATTGGCATGATGGCCTTTATCGTAGATTTGCCGACGGATGTAACGGCCAAAGCCACGGTTTTGCCGGCCCAAATTTATATGTGGGCCAACAACCCAGAACGCGCCTTTATGGCGCGCACGAGCGCCGGCATTGTGGTTTTATTGAGCTTGCTTTTGATGGTCAACGCAACGGCAATTTACTTCCGAAAACGGTTTGAGAAACGATGGTAAAATGAGTGATAACCCGCAAAATAAAGTCAAAATCGAAGCCCGCGACGTGCAGGTGTTTTATGGCGAAGCGCAGGCCTTGCACGGCATTGACCTCGACTTAAATGCCAATGAGGTCACCGCGCTCATCGGCCCTTCGGGGTGTGGCAAATCAACATTTTTGCGCTGTATCAACCGGATGAATGATGTCATCGACGGCTGTCGCGTTGCCGGCACGATTACCATTGATGGGCAAGATGTTTACAGCCCAGAAATCGATGTCGTGGAATTGCGTGCCCGCGTTGGCATGGTGTTTCAAAAACCCAACCCATTTCCAAAATCGATTTACGACAATGTCGCCTACGGCCCGCGTATTCATGGGCTGGCTCAAAGCCGGGAGCAATTGGACCATATTGTCGAAAGCAGCTTGAAGCGAGCTGGCCTATGGGCGGAAGTTCGCGACCGTTTGAGCGCCAGCGGCACCAGCTTGTCTGGCGGACAACAACAACGCCTGTGCATCGCCCGCGCCATTGCCGTGAGCCCCGATGTGGTGCTGATGGATGAGCCCTGCTCCGCCCTCGACCCAATTGCCACCGCGGTGATTGAGGAACTGATGGAGGAGCTGAGAAAGGATTACACTATTGTGATTGTCACCCACTCGATGCAACAAGCGGCACGGATTTCGCAGCGCACCGCTTATTTCCACCTCGGCAATGTGGTCGAGCATGGAGCAACGCAGCAGATTTTTACCAACCCCAAAAACCAACAAACCGAAGCCTATATTTCAGGGAAGATTGGATAATGGAAGACCAACATATTGTCACCGCCTTCGACCGCGACCTCGCAGAATTAAACCGAATGATCGCCCAACTTGGCGGCATGGCAGAACAGCAATTGGCGACCGCCACGCGCCTTTTAGACGCGCGCGACCCCGCTCCCATTGATGCGCTCATCGCCAAAGATAAAGAGTTGGATGCCTTGGAGTTTCTGCTCAATGAACGGGCCATCGAAATGATTGCCATCCGCTCGCCAATGGCCACTGATTTGCGCCGCATTATCGCCGCCGTAAAAATTGCCTCTGTGCTGGAGCGGATTGGCGATTATGCCAAAAATATTGCCAAACGTAGTCGGGTGATTATTGCAAGTGAAACCAATCGCTCGGACAGCATTAGCCTGACCCGTATGGCCAGCCTGGTTCAGCAAATGCTCAACCAAGTTCTCGATGCCTATGCCACCAGCGATGCCGAGTCGGCAATAGATGTTTGGGACCGAGACCAAGAGGTCGACCAATTGCATACCAGCATGTACCGCGATTTATTGCAGATGATTTCCGCCCAATCGGAAGTCGCCGAGGTGAGCTCGCATCTTTTGTTCATCGCCAAAAACATCGAGCGCATTGGCGACCACACCACCAGTATCGCCGAGCAAGTTTACTTTCTTGTGCATGGCAGCCTGCCGAGCGATGATCGCCCCAAAGCCGATGATAGCAGCGGCACAAACCTAGGTTCGCAAAAAAAGAGATAACCAGATGTCTGCCAAAGTTTTAATTGTTGACGATGAGCCAGCCCAATTGGAGCTGTTGCGATACAATTTGGAAAAAGCAGGATTTTTGGTTTTTCAATGCCAGAACGGCGCCGAAGCTCTTGAACAGTTCACCACGCTGGCGCCCGATTTATTGGTCATTGACTGGATGATGCCGGAAGCCTCGGGCATTGATGTCTGCCGCGCTCTGCGGGCGCGCGCCGATACCAAAACTATTCCGATTATTATGTTGAGCGCGCGCGGCGAAGAGAGCGATCGCACTCTGGGGCTCGACATTGGCGCCGACGATTATATCACCAAGCCGTTTTCGCCGCGCGAACTCGTATCGCGGGTGAAAGCTTTGCTGCGTCGTTCGCGGCCGACTTTGTCCGACGAGATTTTGACCGTTGAAGACCTCGCGTTAAATCCGCTGACCATGCAGGTCAGCCGTGGCGGAGAAAATATCCACCTCGGCCCAAAAGAATATCATCTATTGGCGCTGATGATGGAAAGCCCGGAGCGTGTGTTCAGCCGCGAGCAATTGCTCGACCGCGTCTGGGGGCATGGCATTTATGTTGAAGACCGCACGGTGGATGTGCACATGAGCCGACTGCGCCGAGCGCTCAAGGCGGCAGACCCGCAAGGCCCCAAAACCGTTGTTATTCGGACGGTGCGCGGTACCGGCTACGCGCTCTCCCGCGCTGAAAAATAAACCGCCTGAGCTGGTTTTGCGAGAGGCTCGATTAGGGCTTGCGTCGCCTGAAAACTCTACTAATCTCCCGCCAGAACCTGTTTTCGGAGATGACCTAAATGACTTTAATACCCCCCCCACCACAATTAACCGGCTGGGAAAGCTGGCAAGGCAATGACCCTTATGAAGATGCCGCGGGTCCCTTTTTTATGAAACTCAATGCCGAACCTGGCAAGCACCGTTCGGCGTTTTTATGCACCGAAGGTCACATGAATGGCGGCGGCTTTTTGCATGGCGGCATGTTGATGACATTTGCCGACTATGCGCTATTTGTTATCGCCCATGATGAGCTGACCGATATGCATTCTGTCACCCTCACCTGCCAGACAGATTTCATTGCTGGCGCAGCGCCGATTGGCGAAGTGGTTTATGCCGATGGCGAGATAACCCGCGCCACCCGCAGCCTGATTTTTATCCGTGGACAAATTTATATCGGCGAGACAATATTAACCACGTTCACCGGTATCATTAAAAAAACCAAACCGCGCGAAACCCCGCGACCTTAATTATCCAACTTTCGTTTGGAAGCCCTAACCCATATTGGAGTGCTTTATGTTTATGTATCCTTTGGCCGCTTCGGTCACCCTGTTAAGCCTATTCATCTTTTTCTGGATGGCCACACGCGTTGGCGCCGCCCGCAAAAAACACGCAATTACCGCCCCTACAATGACCGGACCGGAAGAGTTCGAACGCGTCTTGCGCGTCTATGCCAACACCCATGAAATGCTGGTGCTTTTCTTGCCATCGCTTTGGTTGTTCGCCCTCACGATCTCTGATTTCTGGGCCGGTGTCATTGGCATTTTCTTCCCAATCGGTCGGGTTCTGTTTGCGCGTGGCTATTACCAAGCCAAAGACAAACGTGGCAAAGGCTTTACGCTTGGCTTCTTGGCAACGGTTATCTTGCTTATCGGCGCCACCTTGGGCGTTGTGCATGCACTTTACGCGATTTACAGCTGAGGTTTGCGCGTATGAATAATCCGTCTCTTCATCCTTTAACCGGCTCTTGTGGAGCCGAGATAACGGGCGTGGATCTGGCCAATGTGAACGACGCCGACTTTGGCGTCGTTCACACGGCTTTGGTTACCCATGGCGTTTTGTTTTTTCGCGACCAAAACATCACCCTCGAGCAGCAGGTCGATTTCGCCCGCCGCTTTGGGGATTTGGAAGTGCATCCCATTGTCGACGGCATGGAACATGCCCCTGAAATAACCAAGGTTTGGAAGCCCAAAGGCCAAAGCGCCTCCTTTGGCACAGGCTGGCATTCCGACAATACGTTTCAGACCAATCCTTCCATGGGCTCTATGCTTTACGGCAAAACCATTCCGCCTTTCGGCGGCGACACCGTTTTCGCCAATCAGCAGGTGGCCTATGAGCGCTTGCCAGACGCCATGAAAGAAAAACTTGATGGCCTATTCGCCATCCACTCGGCCTCCGACGCCTATACGGTGGAAGGCACGAAAGAGAAATTCGATAAAAAAACGCCCATCACTTACACATGGGATGACTCGATTTTGGAAGAAGTGCGCCACCCCGTTGTGCGCACGCATCCTGAAACCGGAAAAAAAGCGCTCTTCGTCAACGACATGTTCACTTTGCGCATCGACGAAATGACCGAGAGCGAAAGCCGCGAGTTGCTGGAAACCATTTATCAGCATTGCACCAAGCCCGAGTTTTGCTGCCGCTTTCGCTGGAGCGAAAATGCGGTCGCCTTATGGGACAACCGCTTGGTGCAGCATTATGCGGTCGATGATTATCAAGACTATGATCGCCTCATGTATCGGGTGACCATCGAGGGCGATCGGCCTCAGTAAGACAGTAGAAGGTTGGCGTTATGGCCCGTTTCTTAATTTTAGATGCCTATGCCCCCCGCGGGCGCAAGTGGCTTGTCTCTGGTGGCGCGCCACTGGCTGGCAAAATGTATCGCGATATGCTGTTGCGTCATCGCCCCAAAGCCGAAAGCGATATCTTTTACGTGGCCGATGCGGACGCCCAATTGCCGCAACCGCTCGAAAGCTATGACGCTTTGCTATGGACCGGCTCGAGCCTGACGATTTATGACGAGGTGCCAGAAGTGGCCCAACAAATTGAGTTGGCGCGCCGCGCCTATCACATGGGCGTGCCTGCCTATGGCTCTTGCTGGGCTTTGCATTTGGCGGTTGTCGCTGCTGGCGGAGACTGCCAGCGCAGCCCGCACGGGCTCACCTTTGGCCCAACCTATGACATCACGCTGACGCCAGACGGGCACGCTCATCCGGTTTTTCAAAACCGCGCCTCTGGCTTTGAGGCTTTGGCCAGTCATTATGACATCGTCAAAACGCTGCCGTCCGGTGCTACCCCGCTTGCCCAAAGCCCAAGAAGCGCGGTTCAAGCGGTGTTTATCGAGCATCAAAAAAGTAGTTTCTTTGCCACGCAATATCATCCGGAACTTGATTTTTCGGTGCTTAGCGGCATGTTGCAATCGCGCGTCGATACTTTACTTGAGCAAGGGTTTTACGCCGATAGGCAGGCGGCGGAACGACAATTGGCTGAGTTCTCGCAGTTGCAGGCCCCCAGCCCGCCCGAGGCTTTAATTGCTAAATATCGCCTGACCGAACATGTGTTACAAACAGATCAACGCCACAATGAGTTTCGCAATTGGCTCACCCTTATGGGGCTTTAGCTATTCCTGACGGGGAGGAATATCGCCCTCGCTTTGTTGGCGTTTAAATTCAGCGCGAAACGTTTCAAATTCACCCGCTTCAATGGCCGCCCGCATGGCCGCCATCAGCTCTTGGTAAAAAGCCAAATTATGCCAGCTCAAAAGCATGGCTCCCAAATATTCGCCACAGCGATGCAAGTGATGCAAATAGGCGCGGCTATATTGGTGGCTCGCAGGGCAATCGCTGCGCTCGTCTAGCGGGCGCGGGTCGGCGGCGTGGCGCGCATTGCGAATGTTCACTTTGCCGCGCCACGTATAGGCCGTGCCATGGCGTCCGGCACGGGTTGGCATAACGCAATCAAACATATCAATGCCGCGCGCCACGGCTTCCACCAAATCATCTGGCGTGCCGACGCCCATCAGATATCGGGGCCGGTCTTGCGGCAAAACGGGGGTGGTGAAATCTAACACTTTCAGCATTTGCTCTTGCCCCTCGCCCACGGCCAAGCCGCCAACCGCATAGCCGTCGAAACCAATCTGTTCTAGCTCGGCCGCGCTTTGGTGGCGCAAGTCTTCGTAAACCCCGCCCTGCACAATGCCGAATAAAGCATTGGAAAGCCCTGTCTCATCGGGCCCAGAATCATAGTGCTGAAACGCCGCCTTGCTGCGCCCGGCCCAGCGCATCGATAGATGCATGGATTTTTCGGCTTGCGCATGGGTGGCTGGAAACGGTGTGCATTCGTCTAGCACCATGCGGATATTGGCGCCGAGTAACGTTTGAATTTCGATACTGCGCTCGGGCGTCAACATATACGACTTGCCGTCGATATGGCTTTGAAAGCGCACGCCATCTTCGCTCATCTTGGCGAGCTTCGATAACGACATGACTTGAAAGCCGCCGCTATCGGTCAAAATCGGGCCGTCCCATTGCATGAAATCTTGCAAGCCCCCAAGGGCTGCAACTTCTTCTGCGCCCGGGCGCAACATCAAGTGATAAGTATTGCCCAAAACAATATCGGCGCCCAAGTCGCGCACTTGGTCTGGATACATGGCCTTCACCGTCGCTGCCGTGCCAACCGGCATGAAGGCAGGCGTACGAATTTCGCCGCGCGGCGTTTCAATGGTGCCGCGTCGCGCCAACCCATCGGTGTTATGCAAAGTGAATTTCATTATTCCGCTCGCTCCAAGAGACTGCCATCGCCGTAAGAATAGAAACGATAGCCTGTGGTCACCGCATGCTCATAGGCGGCCTTCATGCGCGCCATGCCTGCGAAAGCCGATACCAGCATGAAAAGCGTCGAGCGCGGTAAATGAAAATTGGTAATTAACATATCCGCCGCGCGGAACCGATAGCCGGGCGTGATGAAAATATCGGTGACCGCTTCGAACGGTTCAATCGTGCCGTCTTCCTTCGTGGCGCTTTCCAATAAGCGCAACGACGTGGTGCCGACACAAACGATGCGCCCACCTTGTTTATGCACGTCATTGAGGGCTTGCGCCGTCTCGGGCGTCACTTGGCCCCATTCGCCATGCATTTTATGCGAGGCGATATCCGCCACTTTGACGGGTAAAAACGTACCAGGCCCCACATGCAGCGTGACCTCATGCAAGCTCACGCCTTTGGCTTTTAGGGCATCCATCAGCTCTGGGGTGAAATGCAAGCCCGCCGTGGGCGCCGCAACGGCGCCGGATTCGCGGGCAAATAGAGTTTGGTAATCTTCGTTGTCTTGCGCATCGGGCGCGCGTTTGCTGGCGATATAGGGCGGCAAAGGCATGGTGCCGAGCGTCGCTAAAGTGGTTTCCATCGCCTCGGGCGCGACCTCAAAGCTGAGGGTTGCTTGTGCGCCCTCGCGTCCACTGACTTTGGCTTTCACGCCATGGAAGTCGATTGTATCGCCATCCGCCACGCGTTTGGCGGGCTTTAGCAAACATTTCCAATCAATGGGGCCGAGACGTTCGGTCAGCGTGACCTCACATTTGGCCCCCGTCGAGTCGGCGGAAGGGTTTGCGCGCAAGCGAACGCCGCTTAGCCGCGCAGGGATTACTTTGGTGATATTGACCAGCAAAGCATCGCCGGCTCGCAAAAAATTTGGCAAGTCACGCATGATGTGATCGCCGAACGTGGGGTCCGCCGAGCTGGCCGGGTCTGATTTTGGCTGCGAAACGTGCAACAGCCGCGCAGTGTCGCGCGGCTGTGCAGGTCTCAAAGCAATCAGATTTTCCGGCAGGTCAAAATCAAAATCATCTACCTGCATGAGAAACCTTCTTGGCGCTTAGTCTTCTAAGCGAACAGAAATCATTTTATCGGGGTTCGCTGGCGGCTCGCCTTTGACAATCGCATCGACGTGCTCCATGCCCTCAACAACTTCGCCGAATACTGTGTATTGGCCGTTCAAGAAGCCGGCATCATCGAAACAGATGAAAAACTGGCTGTTGGCGCTATCTGGATGCTGCGAGCGGGCCATGCCCAAAGTGCCACGGCGGAAAGGCTCACTGCTGAACTCGGCGCGCAAATCTGGGTAGTCAGAGCCGCCCATGCCCGTGCCGGTTGGATCGCCCGTCTGGGCCATAAAGCCGTCAATCACACGGTGGAAAACGATACCATCGTAGAATTTTTCGTTAATGAGGGTTTTCATACGCTCGACATGGCCGGGGGCAAGGTCTTCGCGCAAAGCAATTTTCACGGTACCGGATTTTAGTTCTATCAACATAATGGACTCCTTAAGGTCTGCGGCTTGGGCGGAAATACCATGCCCAACCGGAGCCACGAGAAGAGCCAAAAAAAGCCCGAGTGAAGTCAAGTAACGCATGAATATCTCCTGTTATACTACTGTAATTATTTAATTTGTTTCAAAACACTTTGTGGCACAAAGGCGCTGACATCGCCACCCATAGCCATAATCTGGCGCACCAAGGTCGACGATACAAAGCCAACCTCTGGCGAGGCTTGCAAGAACACGGTTTCAATATCGCTCGACATCGACCGGTTCATCGCGCTCATTTGCGCTTCATATTCATAGTCCGAGGCATTGCGAAGCCCCCGAATGATGAGATTGGCGCCGGTTTCGGCGGCCACATTGACCAACAGGTCTTTAAAGCTAATCACTTGTATTTGCACGCCTTTGGCTTTCGCAAGCGGGCCAATTTCGGCTTCCAACATAGCTTGGCGCTGCTCAAAGGTGAAAACCGGCGTCTTGGTGGCGCTAATGCCGATGGCGATGATCAATTTGTCGACCATACCCAGCGAACGCTGGATGATATCAATATGGCCCTTGGTTATTGGGTCAAAACTGCCTGGATAAAGCCCTACACGCATGCGTTAGCCCTCCTCGTTTGGATGATCTGTCTCTGACGAAGACGCCTCATCCCTTGCGTCTGAAGGGGCATTTGGCGCCTCTCCATCTTCTCGCTCGCCGTCCAGTTCATCATCAAGCTCGCCCTCATCGGAGGTTTCGCCCAAATGCGCCACGGAAACAACGGTTGCATCGTCTTCGGTTTTGAAAATGGTAACCCCTTGGGTGTTCCGCCCCGCAATGCGAATGCCGTCGACCGGACAGCGAATAAGCGTGCCACCATCGGTCACCAGCATAATCTGGTCGACTTCCTCGACGGGGAAAGCCGCCAAAAGCTGGCCATTGCGCTGCGTCACGGTCATGGCGATGATGCCTTTGCCGCCACGGCCCGAAACGCGATATTCATAGGCCGACGAACGTTTGCCGTAGCCATTTTCGCTTACCGCCAGAATAAACTGCTCATTAGCGCCCATTTCGCCATAGCGGTCGGACGACAAAGCGACTTCTTCGGTGGCCTCTTCTTCGTCCAAGGTAGCTTCTTCCACCTCGGCCTCATCGCCAGAGGCGGCGCGGCGAATGGCGGCGGCTTGTTTGAGATAAGTGGCGCGTTCGGCTGGCGACGCATCGCTGCCGCGCAAAATAGCCAAAGAAATGACGCTAGCGCCCGCATCAAGGCGAATGCCACGCACGCCCGTCGAATTGCGACTGCGGAACACCCGCACCTTATCGACGGGGAAGCGAATGGCGCGCCCGCTCGAGCTGGTCAGCAGCACATCATCGGTCGGGTTACAGGTCTCAACGCCAATAATGCGCTCGCCTTCATCGGGTTTCATCGCAATTTTACCGTTGCGGTTAATCTGCACGAAATCGGACAGGTCATTGCGGCGTACATTGCCCAGACTTGTGGCAAACATCACGTTCAAATCGGCCCAGCTCTCTTCATCGGCGGGCAAAGCCATGATGTCCGCGATTTTCTCGCCTTCATCGAGCGGCAATAGATTGACCAGAGCCTTCCCTTTCGACTGCGGGCTACCGGCCGGCAGACGATAGACTTTCATTTTATAGACCATGCCCGTGGTCGAGAAGAACAACACCGGCTGATGGGTATTGGCGACAAAAATACGCGACACGAAATCCTCGTCTTTGGTCGCCATGCCCGAGCGTCCCTTACCACCGCGCCGCTGCGCGCGATAGGTCGACAGCGGCACACGTTTGATATAGCCAGCATGACTTACCGTCACGACCATATCTTCGCGCGGAATGAGCGACTCGTCGTTCACTTCGCCATCATGTTCGATAAACTCAGACCGACGCGGCGTCGCAAATTCGTCTTTTACCTCAGCCAATTCGGCCTTGATAATCGTCATCACCCGTTCGCGACTGCGCAAGATATCCAGCAAATCAGCAATTTCTTCGCCCAAAACCTTCAGCTCATCGCCAATTTCATCGCGGCCCATAGCCGTGAGGCGTTGTAGGCGCAGCTCGAGAATGGCGCGCGCTTGTGCTTCGCTCAACACATAAGTGCCATCTTCGGCCACGCGGTGGTGCGGGTCGTCGATCAAAGCAATCAGCTCGGCCACATCCGAGGCGGGCCAATGGCGTTCCATCAACTGGCGGCGCGCCTCTTGCGGCGATGGCGCTTTGCGAATAACCGCAATCACTTCGTCAATATTGCTAACCGCAATCGCCAAACCCACCAAAACATGCGCGCGATCACGCGCTTTATTGAGCTCAAACTTCGAACGACGCGTCACCACTTCTTCGCGGAAGGTGATGAAACAATCGAGCATCTGACGAACGTTCATCAATTGCGGGCGACCATTGGTCAGCGCCAGCATATTGGAGCCAAAACTCGTTTGCAGCTGCGAGAAACGATACAATTGGTTGAGCACCACATCGGCCACGGCGTCGCGTTTCAGCTCCACCACAACCCGCATACCGTGCCGATCGCTCTCGTCGCGCAAATCAGCAATGCCTTCGATAACTTTATCGCGCACCAAATCAGCGATTTTTTCAATCATCGTCGATTTGTTCACCTGATACGGAATTTCCGTAATGATAATCGCTTCGCGGTCTTTGCGAATTTCTTCTACAGCTGCACGGCCGCGCATAATAATCGAGCCGCGGCCCGTTAACACGGACGACGACGAGCCTGTATTGCCCAAAATCAACGCACCCGTTGGAAAGTCTGGGCCCGGCACAATGGCCAGCACGTCTTCATCGGTCATGCTTGGGGTTTCAATCAGCGCTTGCGCCGCGTCGATCAGCTCGCCGAGGTTATGCGGCGGCACATTGGTCGCCATGCCCACAGCAATACCATTGGCGCCATTCACCAAAAGGTTTGGCAGGCGAGCTGGCAAAACTTTCGGCTCGCGCTCGGAGCTATCATAGTTGTCTTGAAAGTCGACCGTGTCTTTGTCGATGTCGGCCAGAATAGAATGCGCCGGCTTGGCCATACGCACTTCGGTGTAACGCATGGCAGCTGGCGGATCGCCATCGACCGAGCCAAAGTTGCCCTGCCCGTCGAGCAGCGGCAAGCGCATTGAGAACTCTTGTTCCATACGTACCAAAGCGTCGTAAATCGATTGGTCACCATGCGGGTGATATTTACCAATAACGTCACCGACGACACGCGCCGATTTACGATACGGCTTGTTATAATCATAGCCGTTTTCATTCATCGAAAACAAAATGCGCCGATGCACAGGCTTCAGCCCGTCGCGCACATCTGGCAGCGCGCGCGAAACAATCACGCTCATCGCATAATCGAGATAGGAGGTTTTCATCTCCTCCTCGATGGTAATCGGTTCTATGTCGCCATCGTCGTCGCCGGGCACAAACCCTACAACTGGCGGTTCGCCATCGCCGCCCGAAGCCGCAACAGAGGCCTCGCCAGTCTCTTCTCCACCGGCTTCTTCGTCGGTCGTACCCGTGGCCTCATCTTGCGAAGCATCGACAACATCATCTTCGGTTTCGATATTGTCTTCCGGAGGATTTTCAGGCGTATGGGTCACAAATTAGCTTTCTGAATGGCACCCGAAATGAGTGCGAAATACCCTTAAATCATAGCACAAAACAAAACACTCGGGAGCCTGAAAACAGCCTCCCGAGTGCAAATTTAACCCATTGATTTAATTGATTTATTAAATCTTAAAATGGGATGTCGTCATTGATGCCACTGTCACCGCCCGAAGCCAGTGCAGGCGCAGGCGAATCGTTGCCAGCAGCTTGGAAATCGCCACCGCCATTGCGGCTGTCCAACATGGTCATCACGCCGCCGAAGTTTTGCAAAACCACTTCGGTTGAATAGCGGTCCGCTCCGTTATCGTCTTGCCATTTGCGGGTTTGCAAATTGCCTTCGATATACACTTTAGCGCCTTTTTTCAGATATTGCTCGGCAATGCGGCACAGGCCTTCCGAAAAAATCACCACGCGGTGCCATTCGGTTTTCTCGCGACGTTCGCCAGAGCTTTTATCGCGCCAGTTTTCACTTGTCGCGATGCTAAGATTGACAATCGGGCGACCATCTTTGGTGCTACGCACATCTGGGTCGGCCCCTAGGTTGCCTACTAAAATTACTTTATTGACACTTCCAGCCATGATTTTTTCTCCTAATTGTTTTTCCAATCTAGATGACTCGGGGGCAAATACCTATGTCTGGCGGCGCGCACGCTTCGCTAACCTGTGGATTAATGCAGGCCACCGTGCTGCAAACCCGCAACCGGAGGCAAAACTAAGTTCGCCAAATCGCAAAAAAGGTCTACCTTGTGCACCTAACAGAGAGAAAACCAATGCCTGCCCAAAAAATGCCTGCCCAGAAGAAGCCCCGCAAAACCGTAAAAACGCCGCAAGCCAAACTCATCCGAGTGGTGGGCGCGCGCGAGCATAACCTTAAAAACGTCTCCATCGACCTGCCGCGCGATGAGTTGATTGTCATTACGGGGCTTTCCGGCTCAGGCAAAAGCTCATTGGCCTTTGATACGATTTATGCCGAAGGGCAACGCCGCTACGTCGAGAGCCTTTCGGCCTATGCGCGCCAGTTTTTGGAAATGATGCAAAAGCCAGATGTCGACCAAATCGACGGGCTGTCGCCAGCTATCTCTATCGAGCAGAAAACCACCTCGCGCAATCCGCGCTCGACCGTCGGCACGGTTACCGAGATTTATGATTACTTACGTCTATTATATGCGCGCATTGGCGTGCCCTATTCGCCCGCCACCGGACTGCCCATCGAAAGCCAGACGGTCACCCAAATGGTCGACCGCGTGATGGCCATGCCCGAAGGTACGCGGCTGTATTTACTGGCGCCGATTGTGCGCGGCCGTAAGGGCGAATATAAGCGCGACTTTTTGGAGCTACAAAAGCGTGGCTTTCAACGCGTTAAAATCGATGGCGAATTTTACGAGATTGCCGAAACCCCCGCCATCGATAAAAAAATCAAACACGACATTGATGTTGTGGTCGATCGGCTGGTTATCAAACCAGACCTTGGCAACCGCGTGGCGGACTCGATGGAGGTGGCGCTGGGCCTGACCGATGGTATTGCTATTGCCGAGATTGCCGACAAAACAAAAAAAGGCGAAGCGCCCGAGCGGATTACTTTTTCCGCCCGCTTTGCTTGCCCCGTTTCAGGTTTCACCATTGATGAGATTGAGCCGCGTCTGTTCTCGTTCAACAATCCTTTTGGCGCTTGCCCGTCTTGTGATGGCTTGGGCACGCAGTTTTTCATCGACCCGATTGCCGTCGTCCCCGATGGCGGGCTGACGCTTTATAAAGGCGCGGTTGCGCCATGGTCGAAAACCACCTCGCCCTATTACACCCAAACGCTGGAAGCGCTCGCCAAACACTACGGCTTTAAGATGAGCAGCAAGTGGAATGATTTGGAAAAACAAGCCAAAGACGTCATCTTGTTTGGCACGGGCGAAGAAGTGATTACCTTCTCTTATGACGATGGTCTTCGCAGCTATAAAACCAAAAAGCCGTTCGAAGGGGTTATTCCCAACTTAGAGCGCCGCTACCGCGAGACCGACAGCAATTGGGCGCGCGAAGAAATCGAGAAGTTTCAGTCGATCACAGATTGCGAAGCGTGCGGCGGCTATCGCCTGAAACCGGAAGCCCTATCGGTGAAAATCGCTGACCTGCATGTGGGGCAAGTGACGCAAATGTCCATTCGGATGGCCGAAAAATGGTTCACCGATTTGGAAGATCTATTGAGCGATAAGCACAAACAAATTGCAGCCCGTGTGCTGAAAGAAATTCGCGAGCGGCTTCGGTTCCTAAATGACGTAGGGCTAGAATACCTCACGCTGTCTCGCAACTCGGGCACTTTGTCGGGCGGCGAAAGCCAGCGTATTCGCCTCGCCTCGCAAATTGGTTCTGGCCTCACGGGCGTTCTCTACGTATTGGATGAGCCCAGCATTGGCTTGCATCAGCGCGACAACACACGCCTATTGGAAACCCTCACGCGCCTGCGCGACCTTGGCAATACGGTCATCGTCGTCGAGCATGATGAGGAAGCCATTATGACGGCCGACCACGTGGTCGATATTGGCCCAGGTGCGGGCGTGCATGGCGGAGAAGTCATTGCCCAAGGCACGCCAGATAAAATCCTCGCCAGTAAGAAAAGCCTCACCGGGCAATATCTTTCGGGCGCTTTGGAAGTCGCCGTGCCGAAGAAACGCCGCTCAACGAAAGCCAATAAATGCATCACCGTGAAAGGTGCCAAGGGCAATAATCTGAAAAACGTCAGCGCCGAAATTCCCCTCGGTACGTTTACTTGCGTGACCGGGGTATCGGGTGGCGGTAAATCGACTTTGCTGATTGATACTTTGTATAAATCGCTCGCGCGCAAGTTAAACAACGCGCGCGCCACGCCGGCCGAACACGACACGATTGATGGGCTGCACTTGCTGGATAAAGTCATTGAGATTGACCAATCGCCGATTGGTCGCACCCCGCGCTCGAACCCTGCCACCTATACCGGCGCGTTTACGCCCATCCGCGAATGGTTTGCTGGCCTGCCCGAAGCCAAGACGCGGGGCTATAAGCCGGGTCGCTTTTCGTTCAACGTTAAAGGCGGTCGCTGCGAGACCTGCCAAGGCGATGGCCTGATTAAAATTGAAATGCACTTCCTGCCTGACGTCTATGTGGAATGCGATAGCTGCCAAGGCAGACGCTATAATCGCGAGACTTTGGAAGTTCGGTTTAAAGATAAATCGATTGCCGATGTGTTGGATATGACCGTCGATGAAGCGGCTGATTTCTTCAAAGCCGTGCCGATGGTGCGCGATAAAATGACCACACTGCAACGCGTCGGCCTTGGTTATATTAAAGTCGGACAGCAAGCGACAACGCTTTCTGGTGGTGAGGCGCAGCGGATTAAACTGGCCAAAGAATTGGCCAAACGCGCCACGGGTCGTACGCTTTATATTTTAGATGAGCCGACCACGGGCCTGCATTTCCATGATGTCGCCAAACTTCTCGATGTGCTGCATGAACTGGTCGATACTGGCAATACGGTGGCCGTGATTGAGCATAATCTTGAGGTGATTAAAACCGCCGACTGGATTATCGATATCGGCCCTGAGGGCGGCGATGGCGGTGGCCAAGTGGTGGCCATTGGCACGCCTGAAGACGTGGTGAAGGTAAAGGCCAGCTATACAGGCCAATATTTGTCACGCCTTCTTAAGCCCAAAAAAGCAGTTGCGAAGAAAGCCCGCGCGAAATAACCTCTAGTTTCCGAATAAAAATAAAAACACGGAAGCTTTATGACTATTCACACGCAAATTCGCGCGGAAGACGTGCGCCGCTCCTATGCCAAATGGGCGGGACATTATGATTTCACCTTCGCCCTTTTTGGGCGACGCTATATTCGAAAAATTGTAAATCGCCTAAATACCGAGTTGCACGGCCATCGGGTGCTGGATGTCGGCACCGGCACGGGGCTCTCCTTGCCCTATTTCGCGCCCGATTGCGAAGTGACTGGCATTGACCTCTCGGGGGATATGTTGGCCCGGGCTCGCAAACGCGCGCAGCGCAAAAAACTAACCAATGTCGAAGCCCTCTTGGAGATGGATGCCAGCGAGTTAGAGTTTCCAGACGCCTCTTTTGATAGCGTGATGGCGACCTTCGTGATGTCGGTGGTGCCGGACCCGGCAAAAGTATTGCAAGAAATTTGCCCCGTCACCCGCCCCGGCGGACGGGTTTATTTGTTCAATCATTTCGAAGCCGAAGAAGAGCAAACGCTATTGGCGATGATCGAGCGAAAAATAGCCCCTGCCTCGCGCAAAATTGGCTTTCATTCCGACTTCTCGCGCGAGCAACTACAGATCCAACTGTGCGAGCTGGAGCTGATCGACGAAGACCATTTCGGCCCCATGGGCATGTTCACCCTTATGACCTTGCAAAAACCTGCGTCATAGACGCCGAAGCCGTTAGCCCCCTTCCCCTCTTCGCCCAAACCGTGTATTTCATGGGCCATGAGTGATGAACTACATATTATTGGGGGTGGGCTTGCGGGCTCGGAAGCGGCTTGGACAGCGGCGCAAGCTGGGGTGCAGGTGGTTCTGCACGAGATGCGCCCGACGCGCAAAACCGATGCCCATGTGACCGACGGATTGGCCGAGCTGGTTTGCTCAAACTCCTTCCGCTCCGACGATGCCCAAACCAATGCCGTTGGCCTGTTGCACGCAGAATTGCGCGACAGCCAAAGTCTGATCATGCGCTGCGCCGACGAGAATCAAGTGCCCGCAGGCGGCGCTTTGGCCGTCGACCGCGAAGGGTTTTCCCAAGGCGTTACCGCTGCCATTGAAGCGCATCCCAATATCACAATCGCCCGCGAAGAAGTGACAAGCATTCCAGACACTTGGAAACACGTCATCATCGCCACAGGCCCGCTGACCTCGCCTGCCTTATCGGAACAAATTGGCAAGATGACGGGCCGCGATAAATTGGCTTTTTTCGATGCCATTGCGCCGATTATTTATCACGACAGTATCGATATGGATATCTGCTGGTATCAATCTCGCTACGATAAAGTCGGCCCCGGCGGAACCGGCAAGGACTACATCAACTGCCCCATGGATGAAGCTCAGTATAACGCTTTCCTCGATGCCCTTATCGAGAGCGACACGGCAGACTTCAAACAATGGGAAGCCGACACGCCCTATTTTAACGGCTGTTTGCCGATTGAAATTATGGCCGCGCGCGGTCGCGATACCTTGCGCCATGGCCCCATGAAACCAAGGGGCCTGACCAATGAGCATAATCCAGAGGTCAAAGCCCATGCGGTTGTGCAATTGCGCCAAGATAATGCGCTGGGCACTTTGTTTAATATGGTGGGCTTTCAAACCAAGCTCAAATATGGCGAGCAAACCCATGTGTTCAAACTCATCCCCGGTCTGGAAGAGGCGCGGTTTGCCCGTCTTGGCGGATTGCATCGTAACACATTCCTCAATAGCCCGACCTTATTGGATGGCGAATTGCGCCTTAAAAATGCGCCGCATATTCGCTTTGCTGGCCAAATTACGGGCGTCGAAGGCTATGTCGAAAGCACCACGATTGGCTTGATGGCCGGACGCTTTGCTGCCGCCCAAATTCAGGGCCGCACGCTCTCGCCTGCCCCAATGACGACGGCTTTTGGCGCGTTGATTTCGCATATCACGGTCAATGCCAATGCGGCTTCGTTTCAGCCGATGAATGTAAACTTTGGATTGATGCCAGAGCTAGGTGCGTTGAGCGCACCCGTGGATGAAAACGGCAAAAAATTGCGGGGTAAAGCCCGTATGCAAGCCAAGAAACAGGCCCGTCAAACGGGTTTCACATCGCGCGCGCGGGCTGATTTTGCCGAATGGGCGCATGGCGAAGCTTCATCCGAAGCGGCCGAATAATCGGGTTACAGCCTGCCCAGAAAAGCCATCTTCATTAGTGAGATTTGATAGCGCAGCAGGCTTTTGCCGTGCGGAAAATACTTGGCTTGGCGTCGCGCCAAACCGATGGGTAAGAATGCCGGCAAGAGTGTTTTTCGGTGGGCGCGCGGCAGTTGGTTAAACCCCTTGCAAGCCTCGCTCAAAATGTCATGCGCCCGCAAAGCGATGGCTTCGCCGCCTGGTGGCACCAAGCGCATTAATTCAAAACCCGTGCCAGCCTCTTGCAACAACCCCCCGTCGGCTTTTGCGCCGAGTAATTGGCAGGCTAGCCCTAGCCAAGCGGGGCCGACCTGTTTGGCTTCTGCTTCTAGCTCGTCGAGGGTGCGCCCGCCTTGTTCTAGCGCCGCGTCGCGACCATCGATGAGCGGAAGAAAACCGGGCAGCGAGACGCCTGCATGCTGCACCACCTCTAACAGCGCGTCCCCGATGGGGGTGCCGCGCGTTTCCCCGTCTTCTAGCGCGCTCAGCAAATCGCGCCACCACTGCAGACGAATGGCCCCGACCATAGGGTCAGAGACCAGCGAGGGAATGCGCGCGATATCGGCATAAAAATGATACAGCGTCAAAACCGCATCGCGGGCATGCGCGGGCGCGAATAAATGGCACAAATAGAGGTCGCCATCTAGGCCGCGCAGCTCTGTTCGTAAGGTTTCAAAATCGCTCATAAGTATCCTAAATAGAAAAGGGCCGCACATAAGGCGGCCCTCTCCAAAACATTACCTCAAACTCTAGTAGAGGTTTTGAGCCGCAACCATAGCGAACAACATCGGGATCGACAGCATGGTGTTGGTCCGTGAGAACAACATGGCTGTGCGTGCCGAAGCCGCTTTTGTGTCGGCGTCTGCCTCTACAATGCCAAGCGCTTTCTTTTGGTTTGGCCAAATAACGAACCATACGTTGAACCACATGATGATGCCCAACCACATGCCAATACCGATGGCGGTGTTCTTGGGTACTTCGAAGTCGCTCATCATGCCGAGGCTTAGCGCATCGTGGATATAACCGTTCAGATAGCCCAAAATCAGGCCGGTGACGATGGTGGCCATCGCGCCCCAACGGAACCACCACAAGGCGGCCGGAGCAATGACTTTACCAATCGCAGGCTTTTGATCGTCTGGGATATTTGGCATGTTCGGAATTTGAACAAAGTTGAAATAATACAGCAGGCCAATCCACATGATGCCGCTGAGGACGTGCAACCAACGGAAGCTAAAAGTCCAGAATGTCGTGTCCAATGCGCCGCCGCCCTGCAGATACATAATCTCCAGAATAAACGCCAACACAAAGCCCGCAATCACAGTGTTGCGAAGTGATGATAAAATTGTAGCCATGATGGCCTCCCTAATTTTTTACGAATCTATCGTTGTTTGAATGATACCACCCTGGCAAAGGCCCGAGCAATTTAATTCACTTGATTGCCCGACCAATCGCGCTTCACGCCAAGCCACATAAGCAAAGGCGAAGCGATGAAGATGGAAGAATAAGTTCCCACAATCACGCCCCAGATCATCGCGAAGGTAAAGCCGCGAATAACTTCGCCACCCAAGACATAAAGCGCCACCAAGGCCAAAAGCGTGGTTACCGAGGTCATTACCGTGCGCGATAAGGTCTCGTTGATGGCAATATCGAGCAGTTCATTCAGGCTCATTTTCTTGAATTTGCGCAAGTTCTCGCGCACGCGGTCATAAACCACCACGGTATCGTTCATCGAATAGCCGACGATGGTAAGAATGGCCGCCAAAATCGACAGGTTAAAGTCGAGCTGCAACAGCGAGAAAATGCCGATGGTCAGCACCACGTCATGCACCAAGGCCAGCACGGCGCCAACCGAGAACTGCCACTCAAAGCGGAACCAGATGTAAATCAACATGCAGCTAATCGCTACGACGACCGCCAAAATACCGGTCTGAATTAGCTCCGCACTGACTTGTGGGCCAACAATTTCTACGCGGCGAATGTCAAAGTCTTCTGCCAATTCATCGCGCAACACCTGCACGGCCGTGAGGTCTTGGCTGGCATCGACAGCGCCTTCGGCTTCTGCAATGCGGATCAACACATCGGTGTCTTTGCCAAATTCTTGGATTTGCACTTCTCCAAGGTTCATCGCGTTCAACCGATCGCGCAACGCGCCAATGTCGACAGCCTCTTGCGAACTGGCTTCAATCAGTGTGCCGCCTTTAAAGTCGATGCCAAAGTTCAACCCATTGGTGAAAAACACACCGAGGGACGCGACCATCAGCAAAATTGAAAGCCCCATGGCTAGATTGCGATGCTTAATAAAAGTGATACTGGTTTTCGCCGGAACGAGTTTCAATGTTCTCATGTCATATCCTCCCTATCCGATTAAAGTGGCAATGCTTCGGGCCGACCTTGACGGCGAACCCAGAGGGACACCATGAAACGGGTCAGAACGAAAGCGGTGAAAACTGAAGTGATGATGCCGATGGCCAACGTAATGGCAAAGCCGCGAATGGGCCCCGAACCAAGCTGGAACAAAACCATGGCCGCCAAAAGCGTTGTGATATTGGCATCTAAAATCGTGCCAAGGGCGCGGTTGTAGCCAGTATCAATGGCCATGATGGGCGCTTTGCCAGCCGCGATTTCTTCACGGATGCGCTCAAAAATCAGCACATTGGCGTCGACGGCCATACCCACCGTTAACACGATGCCCGCAATGCCCGGCAGCGTCAGCGTGGCTTGCAAGCCAGACAAGACGGCCATAATGAGCCCCAAATTGGCCACCAAAGCGATGTTGGCGTACAGGCCAAACAAGTTATAGCTAATCATCATAAAGCCAATCACCGCCAAAAAGCCTACGATCAGGGCAATACGACCCGCCGCAACACTGTCGGCACCCAAACCTGGGCCAACGGTGCGTTCTTCCAAAATCGTCATCGGCGCGGGCAAAGCACCGGCGCGCAATAGGATGGAGAGGTCGTTGGCTTCTTGCACCGAGAAATTACCGGTGATGCGACCTGCCCCGCCCAAAATAGCCGATTGAATAATTGGCGCGGAAATAATTTTTTCATCTAAGACAATGGCAAACGGACGCCCGACATTGGTTTGGGTCACTTCGCCAAATTTCTTGGCGCCGACCGTATCAAACCGGAAGTTCACTTCTGGCGTATTGGTTTGCGCGTCGAAACCGACCGAGGCATCCACCAAACGCTCGCCGCTGACCATGGCGCGACGACGAATGAGATAGGGCACAGCCGGCTCGCTATCTGTGTAATGCACGCGCGCACCCGTGGGGGCTCGCTTGCCTTCGACCACTTCATAAGCGCTCATGCTTTGGTCGACCAAGTGAAAGTTCAGCTTGGCGGTTTGGCCCAAAAGCGCTTTGAGGCGCTGCGGGTCATCTAGGCCTGGAACTTGCACCAAAATACGGGTCTCGCCTTGGCGTTGAATGGTCGGCTCTGTGGTGCCCAGCTCATCGACGCGGCGGCGGATAATTTCAATCGATTGCTGCAAAGTGCGCGTATTGCGTGCCGCTATCGCCTCTTCGGTCACGCGCAGCTCAAAGGTCAGGTCTTGGGTGTTTTCGACATCCAAATCGACGCCTTGGCTAAAGCCGCTGATGACATTGGCCGTAATCGGCTGCGACAGGCCTTGAAGCAGCGTTTTTGCTTTTTCGAGGTCTTCTGATTTGCGGATGGAAACCGTCACGCCACCGTTAATTCTGCCAAGCCCTGTATAGCCAATGCGCTCGCCACGTAAGGCGAGGCGTACATCGGAGGTCAGGTCTTCCAAACGTTCGCGTTGAACCGAGTCCGTATCCACCGCGAGCAGCAAATGCGAGCCGCCTTGCAGGTCGAGGCCTAAGTTCAGCGTACTTGTTGGCAAAAACTCCGGCAGAGACGCGCGGGTGTTTTCGCCCAAGAAATTTGGCAGAGAAAACAGGAAGCCGAGGAACAGCACAAGGGCAATTCCAGCTATTTTGAGGCGAGAAAAGTGCAGCATAAGGCTTGCTTAATCCTTCTTGGACGGCTCGGTTTTACCGCGAACAGAAATAATCATTGATTTAACCACTTTGACACGCGCGCTATCGCCGAAAGCGACTTCTAGCTCTTCGTCGCCAACTTTAGCCACTTTGCCAATCAATCCGCCTTGGGTAACAATCGTGTCATTGCGTTTGACCGAGGCAATCATGGCCGTATGTTCTTTTTGCCGACGCGATTGCGGCCGCAAAATCATGAAATAAATAATGCCAAACACCATCAACAGGGGAAAAAGCATTTCAAATAAAGCGGAACCGCCCGAAGCGGATTGGGCATATGCCGGTGAAATAAACATGAGAATCTCCATTTGCTCGTGCTCGAGACTATACGCAAGATGACGCGCTTGGCCAAGCATTTCTGCTTGATGGCGCTGTATTTAGGCGGTTTTTTTAAATCAACGACTTGGGGTTCACCGCGCGCGTGCCTTTGCGAACTTCAAAGTGAACTTGCGGTCGGTCGACATTTCCCGTTTGGCCCACTTCGGCAATCGATTGGCCTTGTTTGACACGATCGCCAGGCTTTACCAAAAACTTCGAGGCATGCGCATAAGCCGTCACCCATCCTTCGCCATGACGCACCAAAAGCAAATTGCCATAGCCGCGCAATTCATTGCCAGTATATACCACCACCCCGTTTTCCGCCGCCTTTATGGGCGTGCCGTTGCGGGCGGCAATGTTAATGCCGTCATTATGCAGGCCATTGGGTTTGGTGCCAAAGTTGGAAATCACCTTGCCTTGCACCGGCACTTGAAACCGCCCAACCCGGCGCGGGGCAGCTGGCAAGGCCGCGCGTTTAACGCGCTTTTGGCTCACGGTCTTTTTCGTCTGGCTTTTTGCTTCGGTCAGCTTTGCGTCTGGCGCAGGGCGGCCAAGGCTTGCCGCGCGACCGGCGCGCTCATCTGGCACTTGCAGCTTTTGGCCAATTCGGATGCTGAATGGCTTAGAGATTTGGTTCAGCGCTGCCAACGTCGATACATCGGTGTTATATTTGCGCGAGATGGCGTAGAGGGTTTCTTTGGCGCGCACCGTATGAAAGGCCTGCACGGGGAGCTTAATTTTCTGGCCAGCCGACAAGCGATATGGCGGGCGGGCTTTATTTACTTCCAAGAGCGCGCGCAGCGGCACTTTATGGCGCAGCGATATCTTGTAATACGTGTCGCCTTTTCGCACGCTGATATTGCCTTTCGACGCCACGGGCGCCCCGCGAAGCTTGCGCTCTTTGCGCATTAAATCGAATAACCCACGGCTTTTGGCCTCTGGATGGCTGCTATACCATTTTGGCGCCATGGGCGCGCAGGCCGACAGCACAGCCAACACCAGAAGGCTCAGTCCAAATTGAGAGGCTCGCTTGGGAAGCGCAACGCGGTTTTGATTTTGTCGCTTCATCCCAAGGTTTATCCTAAAATAATTTTGCCAATTTTTTTGTCAAAGACGCACTTGTATGGTCCATATGCAGTGGCGTGATGGAAATATCGCCCTGCATAATCGCCTCAATATCCGTGCCCTTATGGGGCGTGCTGAGGGCGCGCTGGAAACTATACCAGAAATACGTGTTGCCGTGCGGCTCGGTGCGCGCTTCCAGACCCAAAATGCGCTTGTCGCGAAAGCCTTGTTTCGTAACGCGGATCTTGGGCTTATGGCTCGGCTCAATATCGGGGAAATTAAGGTTAATCAGCGTCCCCTCTTGCCAATCGAGCTTGAGCAATTTTTTAATAATCGCCGGCGCGTATTTTTCCGCCACTTCAAACTTCGGCATGACCACCCCAATCGGTTCCGCAAAATTAATCGCTTGGCTCATGGCGATAGACGGAATGCCCAAAAGCGTGCCCTCTTTGGCCACAGCCACCGTGCCAGAATAGCTGACGTCTTCAGCGATGTTCTGGCCGAAGTTCACGCCCGACAAAATCAGGTCGGGCATTTTATCTTTCATCAAATGACGCGTGGCCACCATCACACAATCGGTCGGCGTGCCAGTGATGGCAAAGCGGCGGGGGCCGAGTTTTTTCATCCGCAAAGGTTTTGACAAACTAAAGGAATGACTGGCGCCGCTCATTTCTTCGGCGGGCGCAACCACCCAGACCTCATCGGAGAGCATCTTGGCGATTTTAATCGTCGTCTTGAGACCTGGGGCATTAATGCCGTCGTCATTACTGACCAGAATTCGTCCTACGGGTTTACCCATTGTGTGTCTACCTTTACTGTTTCGGCTCTATCTTCGTTTGCCCGCCCATATAGGGTTGCAAAACATCGGGGATGGTAATCGAGCCATCTGCGTTCACATAATTTTCCAGCACAGCCACCAAAGTACGCCCCACCGCAAGGCCTGAGCCATTCAGCGTATGCACATAATGGGTCGATTTCTCGCCCTCGGCGCGATAGCGCGCGTTCATCCGGCGACCTTGGAAATCGCCACAATAGGAAACACTAGAGATCTCGCGATAGGCATTTTGGCCCGGCAACCAAACTTCGAGGTCATAGGTTTTGCGAGCGCCAAAGCCCACATCGCCGCTGCAAAGCTGCACGACCCGATACGCCAGCCCCAAGCGTTTTAAAACATCTTCGGCGCATTTGGTTTTGCGTTCCAATTCGGCTTCGCCGCTTTGCGCGTCGACGATGCTGACCAATTCCACTTTCGAGAATTGGTGCAGGCGTATCATGCCGCGCGTGTCGCGTCCGGCCGAGCCCGCTTCTGAGCGAAAGCATTGCGTCAGCGCCGTCATGCGAATTGGCAAATCGACCGCATCGCTGATTTTCTCGCGCACGATATTGGTCAGCGTCACTTCCGAAGTTGAGGTCAGCCAAAAGCCTTCTTGCGTGCGAAACATATCTTCGCTGAATTTTGGCAATTGGCCGGTGCCGTACATGGCCTCATCGCGCACCAAAACCGGTACGCTCATCTCGGTGTAGCCAAATTCTTGCACGTGCAAATCGAGCATGAAATTGCCAAGCGCGCGCTCGAGCCGCGCCAGCTGGTCGCGAAGCACAACAAAACGCGCACCCGATAAAGCGGCCGCGGTTTCAAAATCCATGCCCAAGGCTTCGCCAATTTCAAAATGTTCTTTTTCGCCCGGCTTCGGCTCGCCGCTTTTGCGCAGCTCTACATTTTCGCTCTCATCGGCACCAATCGGCACATCGTCGAACAGAGTATTGGGGAGCACCGCCAGCATGGCGTTGAGCTCTTGGGTCAAGCTACGCTCGGCTTCTTCGGCTTGTTGCAGGCTATCTTTTAGGCCCGCCACTTCTTGCAGTAAGCGTTGCGCTTGCGCTTCATCGCCCTGCCCTTTGGCTTGACCAATTTTCTTAGAGGCGTCATTGCGTTTGGTTTGCAACTCTTGCGCCACCCCAATGGCGGCGCGGCGCGCATCATCCTTGGCCAGCAAATCGCCCGATTGCGCGTCTAGCTTTCGCTTTTTAAGACCCGCATCAAAGGCTTCGGGGTCTTTTCGTATGGCATTAATATCGTGCATAACCAGCTCGTCCAAATGGGGTTCGTGTTGTTTCTTGTTAAAGGTATAAAAGGGGTCGCTTGCAAATGCCAGCCTAGAGGCAGGCTTTTCGAAAGTTTACGAACTCTCGCTTGGCTTTTTGCGTTGCATCGCGGCGACGCAGAGAATGGAAATTTCATACAGCAGCAGCGTCGGCACGCCCAACCCAATTTGGCTTATCAAATCTGGCGGCGTTAAAATTGCCGCCACCGCAAACACCAGCACGATGGCATAGCGGCGTTTGTCGCGCAGACCTTGCGCGCTAACCACCCCAATGCGCCCCAAAAGCGTGAGGATAACGGGCAGTTGAAAACACAGACCAAAGGCCAGCATAAGCACCATGGTAAACGACAAATATTCGCTCACCCGATTGACCATTTTCACCTGCAGGCTTTGCGCCTCGCCTGCTGCTTGCCCGGTAATTTGTCCGGTAATCTGCATCGAGAGAAAAAACTCAAAGGCCATAGGCATGACCAAGAAGAAAACCAAAGATGCCCCGAGCGCGAACAATATTGGCGACGCGATAAGATAAGGCAAAAACGCGCCGCGCTCGTTTTGATACAAGCCCGGAGCGATGAAACGGTAGAGCTGGAAAGCCACCAAAGGAAACGCCAAGAACAGACCCGCAAACATCGACAGTTTGATTTGCGTGAAGAAAAACTCATGCGGCGCGGTATAGATTAATTCCAAACCGCCTTGCGGCCCCGCCGCTTGCTCGAATGGCCATAATAAAAATGCGAAAATCTCGCTGGCAAAAAACATACAAACCCCAAAAGCCAAACCAAAGGCAGCCAAGGCCCACAGCAACCGATTGCGCAATTCCACCAAATGAGAAAACAGCGTCATCTCGCCTGCGTCTAAGGCGTCTTCTGATTGTGGTTTGGGTTTCGATTTGGCCACATTAAGCCTCATCTTTGGGTTTTGGATTTTTAGATTTCTTCTGGTTCGGTTTTTTAGCCGCAGCTTTTGGCTCCGCTTCGGGGGATGTGAATAAATCGGGTGTGCCGACATCTTCGACAAAATCATGTTTGGAAAGCCGCTCTATTTCTGCGCGTGCGTCCAACTCTTGCGACATATCTTTTACTTGGCCGCGAAATTCCGCCGCGATATCGCGCGCTTTGGCGGTGTATTGGCCAAGGCTTCGCAGCAGGCCTGGCAGTTCGCGCGGGCCTACCACCAGCAACGTCACAATGCCAAGAACCAGCATTTCGGTCCAGCCAATGTCAAACACGACAGGCTCCGCTATTTCTTTTTAGATTTAGGTTTAACCGCTTCGCCTTCGATGGTTTTACCCTTGTCTTCGTCGTCTTCAGCTTCAACGCCTTCGCGCAAGCCCTGACGAAAGCTTGTAATGCCGCGTGCGACATCGCCCATCAACGATGAGATGCGTCCGCGACCAAACAGTAAAATCAATAAGACGGCAACAACGACAATTTGAACCCAGCTAATGCCCATAAGAAAACCCCTTTTTCTATTGTGTTTTGAATAGCATGAGGCGTGCCCGTGGCACAAAGAATTTGTTTGTCCCCATTTCAGGGCGCTCGCCGCCGCGCACCAAAGCTTGCCAAAACAAGCCTTCCGAAAGCGTAATATCGCAGAGCCAATCGGGACCAATGGCGCGCACATTTTGCACATCGCCTTGCACGCTAAAATCTTTCGCCTTACCGGCCAAAGCCATATCGCTAGGCCGCACGCCAATTTGATCGCCAGTTTCTTTGTCGGCCATAATATTCAACGGGCCAAACATCGCCGCGACATGCAAATCCAGTGGGTTTTGATATATTGCTTCGGGCGTGTCGATTTGCAAAATACGACCTTTGTTTTGCACCGCAATGCGGTCTGCCATGCGCAAAGCATCGGCCGCATCATGGGTGACAATCAGCCCCGCAGCGTCATTTTCTCGCAATAGCCGCAGGGTTAAATCGCGCATCTGATCGCGCAATTGTGGGTCGAGATTGGAAAACGGCTCATCCATTAAAACCAGTTTCGGCTTGGCCGCCATGGCGCGGGCCAGCGCCGCGCGTTGTTGCTCGCCACCTGACAATGTGTCGGGGTATTTATTGGCAAAACCAGACAGCCCGACAGCATTGAGCAACTCTAACGCTCGGCGTTTTTGCTCTTCTCCAGATAACGCCCCAAGCCCAAAAGTAACATTTTCATATACCGAGAGATGGGGAAACAAAGCGAAGTCTTGAAACAAAAAGCCAATGCCGCGCGCCTCAGGTGGCGTCATTTGTTTGGCCGAAGATACGCAAGCGCCATTTAAATAAATCTCGCCAAGGCTTGGCACTTCCATGCCCGCCGCCAGACGCAAACTGGTGGTTTTGCCACACCCCGATGGGCCCAATAGGCAAACCACTTCGCCGGCGTGAATATCAAAGCTCACGTCATCCACAACATCGGCTCCGTCAAAACGGCACGAAACATTGCGAAAACTTAAAGCTGGCGTCATGGCGTCGCTCCACCCTCTTCGTCTGTTTCGGTGGGCGCGTCTTCTGTTTCGGTGGGTGCGCCCTCGGTCAAATCCATTTCCAACGGTTCTAATTCATCCGAACCATCATCGCCTTGCGCCAAAGCGTCCTCATTGGGGTCGCTGTCGGGGTCGGGTGCGGGCACGGCAAAGCCAGGCGGCAGACGATCATCTAGCAGGCCAGCCGCTTTCAATTCATCCAGACCCGGCAGATCTTTCAAGGTCTCCAGTCCGAAATGCATTAGAAATCCATCCGTTGTACCGTAAGTGACCGGACGACCTGGCACGCGGCGGCGACCGCGAATTTTCACCCAAGCGCTTTCCAGCAAAACATCCAACGTGCCTTTCGAAACCGAAACGCCGCGAATGTCTTCAATCTCGGCGCGCGTCACCGGCTGGTGATACGCCACAATGGCCAAGGTTTCGAGAGCGGCACGCGACAGGCGGCGCTGTTGCACGATATGTTTTTGCAGCACATGGGCCAAGTCTGGCGCCGAGCGGAAGGCATATTTATGGCCCACTTTTTGCAAGTTAAAACCAGCCGTCGCATAGGTTTCGCCAATCGTGGCCAAGAGGGCTGGCACATCGGCGCCCTCGGGCAATTTGTCTTTAATATTGGCGATGTCGAGCGGTTCCTCGGCGGCAAATAAAACCGCCTCCACCATCCGAATTTGCGTCGCATCGACGGGCAATAAAGCGACTTCTTGTGGCGCTTCTACGGGCGTTTCATTCGACATCACGTCTCACCTTTATCGTTAGAGGTTGGTGCCGCTTTCGGGCGCGAGCGGCGCACCAAAAGGGCTTCAAAATTACGGCTTTGTTGCACTTCCAATTTGCCATCGCGAGCATATTCCAAAACCGCGCTGAACGAACTGGCCAGAGTTGTGCGCCGCTTTTGTGGGTCGCGAATATCGCTCGCCACCAAAGCATCCATTTTTTGCCAATCGTCTAATTTGCCCAACAAGCGTTCCAAACGCATCCGCGCCCGCTCAATCGACAAGACATCCATCTTCGGCGGCGACCAGCTTTCATAGTGATTGCGCAATCGCTGCGTCGAGTAAGCGGCCAGCACTTCATAAAGGCTCGCGTCATAAGTGCTTTCGCGTTTGATACGAATGCCCTCAGGCTGACCATGAACAAAGAAATCGCGGCCCAGCAAATCGCGGCCCATTAATTGCCCTGCCGCATCGCGCATCGATTCCAGACATTGCAAACGAAACACCAAATGCGCCGCCATGGATTCGGGGTCCATTTCATCGTCATCATGCGGCGGTGGCAGCAGTAGCCGTGATTTCAAATAGGCCAACCAAGACGCCATCACCAAATAGTCAGCCGCCAGTTCAATGCGTAAGTCTTGGGCTTGGCGAATAAAATCGAGATATTGCTCGGCCAATTGCAAAATAGAAATTTGCTTGAGGTCCACTTTTTGCGTCCGCGCCAGAGATAGCAAAATATGCAACGGGCCTTCATAGCCCTCCAGCGCAACATCTAAGGCGCCCTCGCCCTCTTGCGCCGCCGCGTCGCGCCCAAGAGCCTGCATGGCCGCCGGATCATAGGCCAAGCCTTCGCTGAACTCGCCAGTTGGGTCTGTGGCAGCCTTCGGCTCGGTAGAATCAGTTTGGGTGTCTTTCATGACAGACTTATAGCGCGTTCTGCGCCTCGGGGAAAATATCCGCCACCAGTTCTCCCCAGACTTTACGCGCGCCCGAAGGCACATCGCACGACAACTCGCCAATGGCTTGCTCCACGGCGCTCAATCTGGCTTGCGCTTGGGGCGGCAATCGATTGGGGGCCTCTTTCAGGGCGTCTTGTATCTCATTCATTTCCTGCGCATCCCCATTACAATGCAGCACGACATCACAGCCCGCCTTGAGCGTTTTATGCACCCGAGAGCTAATATCGCCCGACAAAGCCCCCATCGAAATATCATCGCTCATCAGCAAGCCATCAAAGCCGATGTAGTTGCGAATAACTTCTTCAATAAGCGGTTTGGAAAACGTGCTGGTCTCGCTGGCGTCAATCGCGTTGAAGCGCAAATGCCCCGTCATCGCCATTAAGGGAGCCATTTGCGGTGCACAGGTTCGGCGAAACACTTCGAAGTCAGTGGCCTTTAAGGTCGCTATATCGGTATCGATCATTGGCAAATCATGGTGGCTATCGACGCGCGATCGGCCATGGCCGGGAATATGTTTGAGAACGGGCAAAACGCCGCCCATTTGCAAGCCTTCCAGCACCGCCTGCCCCAAAACCACAACGCGCTCGACGTCATCGCCAAAGGCGCGGTCGCCGATGACATCACTCATGTCTGGAAAGGCTAAATCTAGGCAAGGCGCGCACGTGATGGGTATTCCCAGCTCGTGCAAATCTTGCGCCAGAAGCGCAGCGCCCAAACGCGCCGCTTCCACGGCACGGGCTTTATCGGTTTGGTAAATTTCGCCATAGGCGCCCATCGGCGGATAGGCTGGCACAAGGGGCGGCTTGAGGCGCGCCACTCGGCCGCCTTCTTGGTCGATGAAAATCGGCAGATGCGGATTGCCGGACATCTCGCGCAAATTATCTGTTAGCGCGCGCACTTGCTGGCGGCTCTCGATATTGCGGGCAAATAAAATAACGCCCCAAGGCCGCGCCGCATGAAAAAACGCGCCCTCCTCTTGGGTGAACTCGAGCCCTTGCAGACCATAAATTACCGGAGCGGCAGCTGGCTTAACGTCGGTTGGGCTAGCGTCGGTTGGGTTAGGGTTGTTTTCTGACAAGGCAGTCCTGCCCCCGCTTTTTCAAATTGGCGCAAAATTGTTTGGCGCCATTTTGATTTTGAAAGCCCGGCACATTGACCCGATAGAAAATACCCTTATCGCCCAAATCAACCCGCAAAATCAGCGGGTCTCGACGACCCAGCATATCATTGTTGCTTTTCTGCAATCGCGAATACAGCCCACGGGCCAAAGCGCGCGAGCGGGCTGCCGCCAATTGCACCATGTAATCTTGACGCGCCGCGCGCAGCGTTGGCGCTGGGGCTTTGGCTGCGACTTTTTTGGCTGGCTTGGATACTGGCTTGGATATTGGCTTAGCTGCAGACGTCACGGCCGCGCGCGGGGCGCGGTTTAAATCGGGGCGCGGCGGGGTAACTTTCACCCGCGCATTCTCTTGCAAAACTTGTATCGAATTACCCGCTGGCAGGTTGTTGTTTGCGGTCTCGTCCGCGCCACGGCCAGATAAAGCCTCGCCGAATGGGTCGCTTTGCGCGATCAGGCTCTCAATCGTGCCGGGTGCATTATCGGCTGGCGATTGGCGTGCGGGCACTTGGGTCGCTTTGGGTTCGCCGCGCATCACGCCGTAAATATTCAAGTCATCTGCCTTGGGGGCAACGCCGCCTGGCACCTGCTCGGCCGGCACCTTAATGGGGGTGTTTTGCGCCAAGACCACCGGAGGCAAGCTGCGCTGACCTTCGGCCAAACCTTCTTGGAACGCATAGTAATAAGTGCTGGCAACAGCCATGCCGGTGAAAATGAGAAAGAAGCCTATGCTGCGCGCCGATGGCAAGCTGAACGAGGAGCTGCGCGAGTAAATCTCGGCGCCAGGCGATGGGTGCCCGATTTCCAAATCGACATCGCTGTCGAGGAAGTTACGTTCAAATCCACCTGGGTCATTTTGCGACATGCTGTCTCCGTCTGGGGCTTGATGCCCTTCTGCGCTTAGGTTAGCGCATTTCGTCTTCTGGTGTCACGCCGATAACGTCTAAACCCGAGGCCAGCACGGTAGCGGCGGCGCGAAGCAGCGCCAGTCGAGCCAAATTTCCAGCCCTGTCGTCGTCTTGAAGGAAGCGCAACTCTAGGCGTTCCTTGCCTAAATTCCATAAGGCGTGAAAATCAGCCGCCAACTCCATCAGATAAAACGCCACACGATGCGGCTCGCGCGCTTCGGCCGCCGACGCCAACATGCGAGGATAATTGGCCAGATTTCGAATCAAGGCGAACTCGGCAGGGTCTTTTAGGGGGTCGAGATTTTGGCTCGCCAAATTAGCATCCGTAACGTCTGCTTCGCTAAATCCAGCTTGGCGCGCATTGCGCAGCACCGAACAAATTCGGGCATGGGCGTATTGCACATAAAACACCGGATTATCGCGGCTTTTATCTTTCACCACATCGAAATCGAAATCCAAAGGCGCATCGTTTTTGCGCGTTAGCATCATAAAACGCACAGCGTCTTTACCAACTTCATCGACGACTTCGCGAAGCGTAATGAAACTACCCGAGCGTTTCGACATTTTTACTGGCTCGCCGCCGCGCATCAGCTTGACCAAATTGCAAACTTTGACTTCCAAAGACGCTTCGCCTTCGCTGATCGCCGTCACCGCCGACTGCATGCGTTTGATATAGCCAATATGGTCGGCCCCCCAGACGTCAATCATCTGCGTATAGCCGCGTGTTACTTTGTTAAAATGACACGCAATATCAGGCGCGAAATAGGTCCAACTGCCGTCCGATTTTTTCAAGGCGCGGTCACTATCGTCGCCAAAATCAGACGAACGGAACAGGGTTTGTTCTTGTGGTTCCCAATCTGGTGGCGGGGTTTTGCCTTTTGGCGGTTCCAACACACCCTTATATATCAGTCCCTTAGCATCTAAAACATCAAGTGATTTATCAACAGACCCATCGGCATGCAAGCTTTGCTCGGATAGGAAAAAATCATGCGCCACACCCAAAGCGGCGAGGTCTTCGCGAATGCGCTCCATCATCATCGGCAAAGCGACGGATTTTGCCACTTGCACCTGCGTCGCCTCGTCTTGGCTGCCCAAATCGGGGTGATTTTTCGCCAATTCCTGCCCCACCGGAATGAGATAATCTCCGGGATATAGCCCCTCTGGGATGCTGCCGATATCCTCGCCCAGAGTCTCGCGCATCCGCAATAAAGCCGAGCGCGCCAGCACATCGACCTGCGAGCCTGCGTCATTGATATAATACTCGCGCAAAACTTCATGGCCGGTTTTCTCTAGCAATCGCGCCAAAGCATCGCCGAATACCGCGCCGCGCGCGTGGCCTACGTGCATCGGGCCTGTTGGATTGGCGGAGACATATTCAATATTCAGCTTGCCGGCACCCGTTTGGTCCCCGAACCCCGTGCCCTGCTCTAAAATGGTTGGCAACAGGCCAAGCCAAAGCGCAGGCGCCAGACGCAAGTTCACAAACCCCGGCCCCGCAATCTCTGCCGTTTCAATCGCGTCTGATTTCAGCAATTCCTCGACCAAAAGTGCAGCCACATCGCGCGGATTCAGCCCCGCGGGCTTGGCCAACACCATGGCGGCATTGGTTGCCATATCGCCGTGGCTGGCGTCGCGGGGTGGCTCTACGCCCACTCGGTCTAGGGACAGCTGTTCAGGCAGCGCCCCACGCGCTTGCAGGGCTTTTAAGCTATCGCGAACCAGGGCTTCAATCTCGGAAAATAAATTCATCTACTTCACTCAAATAAAAAGGGGCTTTAGGCCATCGAATCCGAAATATCGAACAAACGGCGGTGCTCTTCCATCGCAAAACGGTCGGTCATGCCAGCTAGGTAGTCGCAAATAATTCGCGCCTTATGGGTTTCATCGCCAGATATCGCTGAGCGGCGCCAGTCTTCGGGCAACAGCTCTGGCTCGGCAAATTGCAAATCGAATAAATCGCGCATCACCCGGCGCGCCTTGCTCATCGAGCCATTGACGGTGTGATGACGATAGACCCGCTCGTATAGAAACGATTTTATCGTTCTGTGTTTCTCATCCATCTCTGGCGAAAACTCAGCCAAAGCGCCGCCTAGATTGCGCACATCGTCGGCGCTCTCAATGCGATGCTCGGCCAAACGATGGCGAACCACGCCGACCAAATCGCCGATCATCAACGAAATCATCTCCCGCACCAATTCATGGCGGATGAGTTGCTCATCAATTTTGCCATGCTCGGCATCGATGGCGCGCAAGATACCCCCCGTCATCGGCAGATCGCGCAAATCATCCAGCGTAATGAGATTGGCGCGCAACGCATCGTCAATATCGTGATTATTATAGGCAATATCGTCTGACAAGGCCGCGACTTGGGCCTCCGCCGATGGCCATGTGTGCAAATGCAGGTCTTGTTGTTTGGCATGCTGCTGAATGGCAAATGGCAAATCGGTCAGCTTTTGTTCGCCCACCAAAAGCGGGCCATTGTGTTTTACCAAACCCTCCAGCGCTTCCCACGTCAGGTTGAGGCCATCGAACGGGATGTAACGCTTCTCTAGCTGCGTCACGATACGCAAAGTTTGGGCATTATGGTCAAACCCACCAAACGGCTGCATGGCGGCATTTAGCGCGTCTTCGCCAGCGTGGCCAAAAGCCGTATGACCCAGGTCATGCGACAAGGCCAAGGTTTCTGTTAGCTCTTCATCCAAGCCCAATTCGCGGGCGATAGAGCGGCCAATTTGCGCCACCTCAAGGGAGTGCGTCAGGCGAGTGCGATAATAATCTCCCACATGGGCGAGGAAAACTTGCGTCTTATGCTTCAGCCGACGAAAGGCGCCGCAGTGCAACACGCGGTCACGGTCGCGCTGATAGGGCGTGCGGGTTTGGCTTTCGCTTTCCGGATACAGGCGCCCGCGTGAGCCACCGTTCTCAACTCCGGAGATTGGCTGGCAGGCATAGGGCGCGTGATAAATGTCATGTGTCATGCTTCCCTTTTACGGGGCTTTCCATCCAATGAGAAGCCCCGAATAACCGGCCCTATTTGGCGGCACCCTTCAGGAAGGCGAAAATCTGTTTTTCGATGCCGCCGCGCGAGACGCAAGGCCCCGTATCGGTAATCATCCGCGCCGCGTAAGTGTTCATCACGTCGAGGCGGTATTGCCCTGTAACGGCGATGAGCACTTGCGAAGTAGCGCCAAACCCTCGGCTGAGATGCACTCGAACTTTGGCATGTTTTTTCAACTGAGGCGGCGAGACGGCCGCGCGAATGTTGAAATCGCCACAGTCCACTTGTCTATCGTCATCGGGTAAAGCAAGCCGGCCAACAATCAGGCCGAAGCCCTCATCAATATCGGTGATTTCCAACTCATGCGCATCGAACCAGCCAATCGTGCGCGACCAAGCGGTGGGATAATCGACCTGCAAAATGCGCGCCGATGGCGGCGCCAGCTGAATCTTTGGCGGGGTAATCGTTACCTGCGCACAGCCCGCTAAAACCACGGGTAAGACCAAGGGTAAGATTAAGGGTAAAACCAAACCTTGAAACAGCCCTGCTCTCGCCCTGGTCGTCGTCGTCATTGTGGAGGTCGTCGCCTTCGATAGCCGCTTCTTGTTATTTTTATGTTTCATAGTCCACCTTCGTTTCAAACAAGGTGGCACGCGCAGCCCCCAAGAAGAACCAGGCTATTTTCAATAAGTTAACTTAAGAGAAACAACCTCAAAACTCTTGGCGCAACATCACCATGTCGCGCAGCAGATGGCCGTTGTCGATAATCGGGATAGGATAGCGGCTGAAGAAACCTTTCAACACGCCGTCGCGTTTGAAGCCGAGTTTTTCATAGAGGCGAATTTGCGCGTTGCCCATAACCCCAGGCGTTTCGCCCGTGCCAATTTCCACGGCTTTGACGCCGCGCATTTTGGCCAACTCCAGCACATGGGTGATCAGGGCGCTGGCCATGCCTTGGCGGCGCATGATGGTGCGTGTGGCGATATTCTTAATTTCATAGCCATCGGCAATCGGCACGATGACGCAAATCGCATAAGGGTTTTTGGGCTTGCCGATGCGAAACATCTCTGCCTCCGCTTGGGTAGGCGGCAGGTAATCGAGCACCGCCTCCAACCATGGGTCGGCGTCGAGCAGCAAGTCCCAATGGGCGCGGCTTAGCTCGGCTTCATGCTCTATCTCATGTTTAATCACGTCCATAAGCGCACAATATCTTGAATCGTTATGAAATCCGCCCTATTTAATAGCTATGGAAGAAAACCAATTCGGCATCTCCGAAAGTGCTGCGGTACAAATCGGAAAAATTCTCGCCACCGAGGCAGACGGCGCGTGCTTGCGCGTGGCTGTGCAAGGTGGCGGCTGTTCTGGCTTTTCTTATGTCTTCTCCATTGATGCCAAACAGACGGCCGAAGACCTTGTGGTCTCGCGCGATGGCGTCACGGTTTTGGTCGATGATATGTCGTTGCAATATATGCAAGGCAGCGAGATTGATTGGGTCGACGATCTCATCGGCGCCAGCTTTCAAATTAAAAACCCAAATGCGACCGCCAATTGCGGCTGCGGCACGAGCTTCGACGTCTGATGAAAATTGCTAGCTGGAATGTGAACTCAATTAAGGCGCGCCTGCCCAATGTGCTGCGCTGGCTGAGCGAAGAACAACCCGACATTGTGGGCTTACAAGAATTAAAATGCGTCGATGAAGCCTTCCCGCGCGCCGACATTGAAGCGCTGGGCTATAACGTCGAAACGCATGGGCAAAAAACCTATAATGGCGTGGCTCTGCTTTCCAAACTCCCGCTCGAAGATGTGTCGCGGGGCCTGCCCGATTTTGAAGACGAGCAATCGCGCTATATCGAAGCTGTGGTCTCGACCGAAAAAGGCGCTTTGCGCGTGGCTTCGCTATATTTGCCCAATGGCAATCCGGTGGGCGACGATGGCTTGCACGAAAAATACTTGTACAAATTAAACTGGATGAAGGCGCTGCAAGCGCATACGAAAACGCTTTTGTCTTATGAAGAAGCGTTCATTCTGTCGGGCGATTATAACGTCATCCAGCAGCCCGAAGATTGCTACAACCCCGAAGGCTGGGAAGGCGATGCGCTATATCGCCCCGAAACCCATGCTGCGTTTCGCGCCATTGTAAACCTAGGGCTAACAGAAGCCGTGGCCTCGCTGGCGCAGACGGGCGACGACACCTATACGTTTTGGGATTATCAGGCCGGCGCTTGGCCGAAAAATAATGGCATTCGTATTGATCATCATCTGATGTCGCCCTTGGCCGCAGACCTGCTCGCTAGTTTTGACATTCATAGCCATACCCGCGACTGGGAAAAACCCTCCGACCACGTGCCCGTGGTAATCGAGGTCGACGCTTAGGCGTTTGTTGTTACGCGCGAGCTTTTTCTCACGCGCCGCCTAAAATCATCTACACTTCTTTGCATGGAAACAGCCCTTCTCTTTTTGGCCGGCTTGATTGGCGGCACCATGAACGCGCTTGCGGGCGGCGGCAGCGGCATTACGTTTGCCGCTTTGGTGTTCACCGGCATGCCCCCCATCATTGCCAATGCGACCAATACATTTGCGGCTACCTTTGGCTATATCACCGGCGTTTTGGGCTATCGACAGCACATGAGCGGCATGGGCAAAGACCTGCTTTGGCAAGCACCTCTGGTGTTTATCGGCGGGCTATTGGGCGGCTATGCTTTGCTGCAAACCGATGCCCAAGTGTTTGCGGCTGCCGTGCCTTGGTTGTTATTGTTCGCCACGGCGTTGTTTATGGCCGGGCCGCAATTGGAGCGTTTGGCCGCGCACTTTGGCGGGCGCCGCGCGCAAGTAGCTGGCGCGCTAGCTTTGTTTTTGACCTGCATCTATGGCGGTTATTTCCAAGGCGGGTTTGGCATTCTTACCCTCGCCGCTTTATCGCTATCGGGCTATACGGCCGTGCGCGCCATGAATGGTTTGAAACTGGTGTTTGCCACCATATCCTCTATCGCGGCGCTGCTTTTGTTTGCGCTGGAAGGCAAGATTGATTATGTCGGCGGACTGGCCGTTATGGTCGGTATTGGCATCGGCAGCTATGGCGCCGCGCGATTGACCAATTATGTGTCCGACACCACCGTCAAACGCGCCAGTATCGGCGTCTGCCTTTTGGTGACGGGCTACGCATTTTTCATCGCTTATAGTTAGAGCTTATAGTTAGAGCTTATAGTTAGAGCTTATAGTTAGAGCTTATAGTTAGAGCTTATAGTTAGAACTTATACTGAAAGCTTATCGTGGAGACTTAGCCGAGCCGTTTCAGCGCTTCGCCTAATTTGTCACGCCGCGCTTGTTCTTCTGCGAGACGGGCTTTGTTCTCGTCGATGACCGCGGCCGGGGCTTTGTCTAAGAAACCTTGATTGTTCAGCTTGCCAGAGATTTTCTTAATCTCAATCTCCACTTTGCCGATATCTTTTTGCAATCGCGCGCGCTCCGCATCGACATCAATCACATCGGTTAACGGCAAAGCCAGAACCGCTTCGCCCAGCACCGCTTGCACGGCGCCTTCGGGAACCGCCTCGGCCAGCGTTATGCTTTCCAAACGGGCCAGACGTTGCAGCACCGCGCCGGTCTCGTTCAATCGGCCTTGCGTTTCCGCATTGGCCCCAATGACCACCAGCGGCACGCGGGCCCCTGCGGGCACATTCATCTCGGAGCGCACCGAACGAATTTCGCTGATTGCGTCAATCATCCAGGTTACTTCCACATCGGCTTTTGCGTTTACCAAACTATCGGGCAAACTCGGCCAGACATCGAGCATGAGGTGATTGTCGCGCGCGCCCGTTTTGGCCCATAGCTCTTCTGTCACGAAAGGCATGAACGGGTGCAGCAGGCGCAGCGCATTTTCCAACGCCCATTTGGTGGCCGCTTGCACTTGCGCTTTTTGGCTTTGCGCTTCGGCGCTGGTGTCGTCGTTTTGTAAAGCCGGTTTGGCCAGCTCGACATACCAATCGCAAAAACTATTCCAGATAAATTGATAGACACCATTGGCCGCATCGTTAAAGCGATAGGCCTCTAGCGCCTGCGTCACGTTGTTTTGCGTACGCACCACTTCGCCGACCAACCATTGGGTCAGCGGCAGGCTGGCACTGGCGGGGTCGAAGTCTTCCGCCTCAAAACAGCCGTTCATATCGCAAAAGCGAGCGGCGTTCCAAAGCTTGGTGGCGAAATTGCGATAGCCTTCCACACGGCTTTCGGACAATTTAATGTCGCGCCCCATGGCGGCCATGGCCGACAAAGTGAACCGCAAAGCATCGGCGCCATAGCGGTCGATAAGCTCGAGCGGGTCGACGACATTGCCTTTGGACTTCGACATTTTTGCGCCTTTTTCATCGCGCACCAGCGCGTGAACATAGACCGTATGAAACGGCACTTCGCCATCCATGAAATGCAGGCCGCTCATCATCATGCGCGCGACCCAGAAAAAGATAATGTCGAACCCGGTCACCAGAACATCGGTTTTATAATGGCGATCCAGCTCGGTTGTTTCCTCGGGCCAGCCCAAAGTTGAGAACGGCCACAGCGCCGAAGAGAACCACGTGTCCAACACATCTTCATCGCGCGTCAGCGCCACGCCCTCGCCCGCTTGGGCTTGCGCTGCGGCTTCATCTTCTCCAACGAAAACATTGCCGTCTGAGTCATACCAAGCTGGAATTTGATGGCCCCACCAAAGCTGGCGCGAGATGCACCACGGTTGAATATTGCGCATCCATTCAAAATACGTTTTGTCCCAATTCGGCGGCACAAATTTTGTCGCGCCTGAGGTCACAGCCTCGATGGCTGGCTTGGCCATGGTTTTGGCATCGACATACCATTGGTCGGTCAGCCACGGTTCGATGACCTGATTGGAGCGATCGCCATAAGGCACCATATGCGTGTCGGGCTCAATTTTGTCGACCAGCCCCATGGCTTCCAATGTTTCGACGACTTTCTTGCGCGCGTCATAGCGCTCGAGACCGTGCCAATCCTGTTTGGCTGGCATGTCGTCAAAAGCCTCGTCGGATAAATCCACGCAAGCCTTTTGGTCGAGCATATTAATGGCCGCGAGGCCACACCGCTTGCCGACTTCAAAGTCATTGAAATCATGGGCGGGCGTAATCTTCACCGCGCCGGACCCTTTTTCCGGGTCGGCATACGCATCCGCCACAATCGGGATACGACGACCGACGATGGGCAGCACGACAAATTTACCGATCAAAGATTGATAGCGCTCATCGTCAGGATGCACAGCCACGCCGGTATCGCCCAGCATGGTTTCAGGGCGCGTGGTGGCCACCGTAATATGGCCCGAGCCATCTTCTAACGGATAGGTGAAATGCCATAAGTGGCTGTTGGTTTCGCGCGGTTCGACTTCCAAATCAGAGATCGCGGTTAACAGACCCGGATCCCAATTGACCAAGCGTTTGTCTTTGTAAATCAAGCCCTGCTGATGCAGCGTCACGAAAACTTTGACGACGGCTTTCGACAGCCCCTCATCCATAGTGAAACGCTCGCGGCTCCAATCGCAACTGGCGCCCAGACGGCGTAATTGTTGCGTGATGGTCGAGCCGCTTTCTTCTTTCCATTGCCAAACGCGCTCGAGGAACTTCTCGCGGCCCATTTCGCGGCGGCTCTCTTGGCCCTGCTCGGCCAATTGGCGCTCGACGACCATTTGCGTCGCGATGCCTGCGTGGTCGGTGCCGGGCTGCCATAAAACATCGCGCCCGCGCATCCGCTCGAAGCGGCACAAAATATCTTGCAGCGTATTGTTGAGCGCATGGCCCATATGCAGACTGCCCGTTACATTGGGCGGCGGAATGACAATGGTATATGGCTCGGCCTCGGGCATGCGTCCGGCTTTGAAACAGCCGCTGGATTCCCACGTCTCATAGAGGCGCGTTTCCAACGAACTGGGATCGAAAGTTTTATCGAGTTTCTGGGCGGGCGTAGTATCGGACATAAAGACTAAACTCTTCTCAAGTCACTTCAGGGAAAGCAGCAATAAATCTGCTATTTGGAGTTACACCAAGCCGTCTCAAATCTCAAGGGTTGCCCGCGCTTATATGGTGAAATGGGTCACGAATCTTGCAGGCTTTTTAGCATTAACTGGCGCATTTCTTCGCGCAAGATACGCTCGATGAGCGGCGCCATTGACTGCGCCATCCATTGGTTCAACAACGGGTCGAGGCGCTCGAGTATCAGCAATTCCAGTAAAGTCGGCGGTTGTTGCGTGCCCCCGCCCAACCGATGCAAGGCCGCCTCAATGCGAGATTGCGCGGCGTCCGAAGCGACATGCAAGTCTTCGCCATCCGACATAACCGCCTGTTCTGCCTCGATAATTCGGCGAATGGCGAGAATAACTTCGTCTTGTGATTTTGCGTCTTTTTCGTCAGATGTGCTCATCGTCGCTCGGCCCCAATTTCAGGAAACGCCAACTGCCCTAAAACTACCTCGGGCGATACACAACAAATTTACCTTTTAGCGCAACGCCGCCCGGCTTAACGAGACGCCACTTCGGCTGGTTTTACGCGCAACCGTTTGGCGGTCAAACGCCCCATAGTGGCCAGCATATTATACGCCGCGACATATTGATTACGCTCGGCTTGCACCAAAGCCACATTGGCATCGAGGCGCAATTGCTCGGCGTTTAACACATCCAAATTGGTTCGCGTGCCGAGCCGGTTTTCTTGCCGCACACCTTCCAACGCCAATTCCGCCGCTTTGATTTGCTCTTTCGTCGCCGCGATCGAAGATTTGGTGGCAGCCACATTATGCCAAGCCACAACAACTTCGCGCTCCACCGTATTGGAGGCAACATGAACATTGCTCTTCAAAGCACTATTATAATCGCGCGAGCCATAAATGGCGGCGATAGAACGCCCACCCCGGAACAAGGGCACATTTAAGCGCACCTGCACACTGGCTGTATCAATATCGACCTTGCTCGCCCCGTTCGGGTTTTCATTGCGAATATAGCTCCCGGTCAAATTAATCGTCGGCAAGGCGCTGCCAATGGTGCTGAGGCTACTAAACTTGCCAGAGACGGCCATTTCCTGAGCCGTTTTCAGCGTCGGGCTTTCTTTGCGCGCAATGCCAAGAGCGCGGTCTAAACTTCGCGGCAAACGCGGCAATTTCGTCGGCTTGACCAATTTATCCGCTTCCACCCCAATGATTTCGCGATAGACCGCACGGGCCGAAAGCAAGGCGCTTTGTGCCGCCAAACGTTGCGCCAAAGCGCCTGCCGCGGCGGCTTCCGATTGCGCCACATCGGTGCGCGTACCGACCCCAACGCTGAACCGGTCTTTCACGGCGGACAATTGCTTTTCCAAAACCGTGACGTTTTTCTCGCGCAGCTGCGAAACCGATTGTGCTTGCAAAACATCCAAATAGGCGGCGATAGAAGACAATAAAATTTGCTGCTCTGTGGCGATGAGCTTGGCTTCTTCCGAACGAATTTCGGCGCGTTTCGCCCGAAACGCATTGAGGTTTTTACCACTGGTGAACAATTGCTGCGTGACTTGCACGCCGTAACTGTCGCTATCGTTCAAATTGGTTTCATACGTGGGGTTGCCCATACCGTTCACCGCGGCCCGAGAAAAGGCATTCTTCGCGTCGGTATCGCTGCGGGTCTCACTGACAAAAGCGGTCACTTGCGGCAACATATCCGCCATGGTGACGAATTGCGTGACGTAAAGCGCCTCATAATTCGAGCGCGCCGCAGATAGGGCTGGGTTGCGCGCCAGAGTTTGCGACAAGGCGCCCTGGAGGGTTTCCGCATGCGCCGGAAGCGCTGTCATGCCGATGGCCAGAGCCATAGCTGCTATGAGCGATTGTTTTCTTGTTCTCATAATTCTATCCCGCCTGATTCTAAAACAGCCTGCAAGCGCAGCTGCAAACTTTAAAATTCAAATATTGGCTCCGGGTCGAAGCTGGTTAACCGCGGCGCCGATAAATCAAACGCAGATCGCGCTGCGAAACTGTCACCTATACGTTGGTAAATATGCGCTTTGCTCGCGCCGTCAACCCATTGCACGCAGACCAGTCGTCCGCCGTCCGTCAATTGCCCCAATAAAGCCTCGGGTAGCTCTGCAATACAGCCGTTAATCAAAATAACGTTAAACGGCCCTTGCTTGGCTAGCCCTTGGGGCAAGGCGCCGCTAACCGCCACCGCATTATCAATACCCAATTCTTGCCAAATAGCGCTGGCTTTCTCGCCTAAGGATTCTTCATCCTCTAGCGCAATAACGGTGCTGGCAAGACCGGCCAAAACAGCGGCCGAATAGCCCGTGCCGCCGGCAATGTCCAAAACCACGTCATCGGCCTGTACTTGGGCTAGTTCGGCCAACCGCGCGAAAGCTGTGGGGGTAAGTAACGTTCGGCTGGTCTCCCCAACGAGGCATTCGATCTCGAGGTCGGCATAGGCTAAGTCGCGCACATCGGAGCTAACGAAGGCCTCGCGTGGCAAACGGCCAAGATGCAGGGTCAGGCGATAGTCGCGAACGCCACCTGGTTTGACCTGGCACTCCACCATGTTAAAGCGGGCCTGGGCGCCAATATCGTCGTTTAATTGCGTCGCAACCATGTCGCATCCTTAGCTGAAAAATATGTGCTGTGGTTTGAGCCTCTTATATACGGGGCGTCACAAGATTTGACAATCGGTTTGACTGGCAATTTTTTGCTTATTCTAGGGCGCCAGCCAAAGACGCAATGCGGGCCAGCTTAAAAACCAGTTGCACTCGCGGCCAAGCCATTTATAAACAGCTTCGTTCACCTGCTGCATTTTGCAGTAACCACGGGCCACGTGGCGGAGTGGTGACGCAGCGGCCTGCAAAGCCGTGTACCCCGGTTCGATTCCGGGCGTGGCCTCCAAAACCTTTTCAGGTTTTTCATCTTGGCGTTTGTGCCAAGCTCTGTTATATCCCTGTCGCTAGAGGTTATTCCCCGGTAGCTCAGTTGGTAGAGCAAACGGCTGTTAACCGTTCGGTCGCTGGTTCGAGTCCGGCCCGGGGAGCCACCTTTAGCCCACCTCAAAAGGCCGCTGAAACCTCTGTTTCGCGGCCTTTTTTGTTGCTTTTTATCCACCTCATTTGGCTGCGAAAGAAACCTTCTCGCCAAATCCTCGAACTGCGCCATATTACGTACAGTCATCTTACGTATCAGGAGTGCCCGCGTGTCGAGTTCAAGTTCTGTTTCCCCTATCCTCGTTTGGTTTCGCCAAGACTTGCGACTGGACGACAACCCTGCCCTCGAAGCGGCTTTGCAATTGGGCGCGCCCATTGTTGCCCTGTTTATCGAAGACAGCAGCAGCGCTTGTGCCAGAGCGCCGGGGGCTGTGTCGCGATGGTGGCGCGATCAATCGCTGGCCAAATTAGATGCAGACTTGCGCGCCCGTGGCAGCCAGCTGATTTTTAAAACAGGCGATCCAGCCGAGGTCTTATCACGCGTCATCGACGAAGTTTGCGCTCGCGGGGTCTATTGGAGCCGGCAATATGAAGCCCAAGATGTGGCCCGCGATACAGCCATCAAAGAAACCTTGAAACAACGCGGCCTGCTGGCCGAAAGCTATAACGCCTCGCTGCTCTTTGAGCCTTGGGAAATCACCGCCAAATCGACCGGAGGGCCGTTTAAAGTTTTCACCCCCTATTGGCGCGCCTGCCGCGCCCGCGGATTAGACAGCCATTTATGGAGCGCGCCGAGGGCCTTGCCCGCCCCCGAAACACAGCCCGAAAGCGAGGCTCTACCGCAAGCTAGCGCCCCGCAAGGCGCTGATTTATTGGGCGCGTGGAACCCCGGGGAAGCTGGCGCGCGCACCGCTTTAGATTTGTTTTTAACGCAAAATATTCGCGGCTATGACGAGCGTCGCAATTTTCCTGCCGAGCCCGCTACCTCGCGCCTAAGCCCGCATTTGCGCTGGGGCGAGATAAGCCCCCGCCGCATTGTCGCCGCGACGTTTGAAGCCCAGGCATCCGGTGCCATTCAAACTTCGGATGGCGATAAGTTTTTAGCGGAAATCGGCTGGCGCGAATTTGCTTATCAGTTGATGTTCCACAATCCACAGATTCAAGACACGTGTTTGGTCGAAAAGTTTGAAGCCTTTCCGTGGCGCCAGGCGCCCGATGATTTGGAGGCATGGAAAAACGGCCAAACAGGCTATCCCATCGTCGATGCGGGCATGCGAGAGTTGCGCCGCACAGGCTTTATGCACAATCGGGTTCGGATGATTACGGCAAGTTTTCTTATCAAACATTTGCTCATCGATTGGCGCGAAGGCGAGAAATGGTTTTGGCAATGTTTGGCCGATGCCGACCCCGCCAATAATACCGCAAGCTGGCAATGGGTGGCGGGGTGTGGCGCCGATGCCGCGCCTTATTTCCGCATTTTCAACCCGATTTTGCAGGGCCCGAAGTTTGACAAAGCCGGCGTGTACACCAAAACCTATTGCCCTGAGCTAGAACCGCTATCGGGCAAGACCCTATTTGCCCCATGGACCGCCAAGTCGGACATGCTGGATAGTGGCCAAATAACACTTGGCAAGAGCTACCCGAACCCTATGGTGAACCACGAGGCGGCTCGGGCGCGAGCGCTGGATAGTTTTAAGTCTTTGTGAAAAGACACCGTAAAAGACACAGTAAATAGACAAGTTGAATTTTTCGTTGCGTAAAGAGTACCCCTTATGAAAATTGCCATTGTTGGTTCGGGAATATCCGGAAATGTCGCCGCCTATAAATTATCGCGCGCGCATGATGTCACCGTATTTGAAAAACGCGACCGCGCTGGCGGCCATAGCGCCACCAAAGACATCGACTATACGGGAAATGGCGATTGGATGAGCGTCGACACCGGCTTTATCGTTTATAATGAGCTGAATTACCCTGGCCTGATTGCTTTGTTTGACGAGCTAAACGTCGAGACCGAAGCCAGTGACATGAGCTTTGCTTTTTCCGCCGACCGAGGCCGTTTCGAGTGGTCCGGCCAATCGCTATCGGCTGTGTTTGCCCAAAAGCGCAATATTTTGAACCCGCTATTTTGGCGTATGCTGCGCGGTATTTTTAAGTTTAACAAATACGCCGCCCGCGACCATGAAGCCGGCACATTGGGCGAGGAAAGCCTCGGCCATTGGTTGAAACGCAATCGCTTTAGCCAAGTCTTCATTCAACGCTATTTGCTGCCGATGGGCGCCGCCATTTGGTCAACGCCGGCCGATGAGATTATGGATTTTCCAGCTCGCAGCTTCCTGCAATTTTTCTACAATCATCGCCTAATCAATCGAGACCGCCCGCAATGGCGCACGGTGTCTGGCGGCAGTCGAGAATATGTCAAAAAAATCACTCAAAGCTTTGCCGATAAATTGCATATCAATGCTGAAGTCGAGCAAGTGCACCGCACCCAAGACGGCGTGAGCCTTCTGGTAAATGGCGAAACCCATCATTTTGATGAGGTGATTTTTGCCTGTCACACCGACCAAGCCCTCGCGATTTTAAAAGACCCGACCCCGCAAGAAGCCAGCCTTTTAAGCCGCGTGCGCTATTTGCCAAATGATGTCTATTTGCATTGCGATGAACGCCTGATGCCAAAACGCAAAATTACATGGTCGGCCTGGAATTACATCACCCAAAAAGGCGCCGACAGCAAAGTGATGACGGTCAGCTATTGGATGAACCGATTGCAAAACCTCGAGTATCGCCATCCGGTTTTTGTTACCCTGAACCCGCTCACCCCGCCTGCTGCGGATAAAACTTTTGGCCATTATATGTATGACCACCCACAATTCGATGCGGGCGCTTTGCAAGCCCAAGCCGATTTGCCAGACGTCCAAGGCAGCCATCGGGCATGGTTTTGTGGCGCTTGGGCCGGCTATGGCTTTCACGAGGACGGTTTGCAGTCGGCCTTGCGCGTGGTCGAGGCAATGGAAGCCAAAAGTTTAGACAATGAAGCCTCAAAGGCCGCTGAGTAATGCGCCAGCGCGCGCCAGATACCGCAACGCCGGAAGGCTCTTTTAGCTCTGAGGCCTCTGGGAGCTCTGGGATCTCTGGAGAGAAAAACGCGCTTTATGTTGGCGCGGTTCGCCATGCGCGCTATCGGCCCAAAACCCACCGTTTCGGCTATCGGGTTTTTTCGGCCTATCTCAATGTCGACGACCTAGATGCCAATCGATTTGGCTTAAAGCTCTTATCGGTCAATCGGTGGAACTTATTTTCCGTGCGCTCGCGCGACCATGGCGCGCGCGATGGCTCAAAATTGCGGCCATTTTTAAATGCGCTGCTGGATGAGGCCAAAATTAGCCCGCCCGATGAGATTTACATCCTATGCTATCCGCGCATGTTCGGTTTCGCCTTCAACCCGTTGACGGTTTACTATTGTTTCGAGGGCGACCAGATAAGCGCGATGATTTATGAGGTTCGCAATACATTTGGCGACGATCATACTTATGTGGTGCCCCTCAAGGGACCTTCTGTGGGCCCCCTCAAGGGCCAATCCAAAGATACGCTGACCTTACATTGTCGCGATAAACGGCTGCATGTCTCGCCTTTTATGGAAATGCAGGCGCGCTATCACTTCTCTACCGCCGCGCCGAACGACCGCTTGCGGATGGTCATTCGCGAAACGCAAGACGATAAACCCCTGCTGGTCGCCAGCTTCCAAGGCGAAAAGCAACCTCTCACCGATGCAGCTTTACTGCGGGCCTTTTTGACGCATCCCTTGATGACCGTGAAGGTTGTGGTTGCAATCCACTATGAAGCTGCGAAGATATTTCTCAAAGGCGTGCCGTTTATTAAGCGCCCTAAACCGCCCGAGACACGTCACAGTCATAGCTAATTCGCCAAATTTGGCAGGAGATATAATGAGTAACCTAACCCCCGGAAAACAAATTCCGGCCGGCACCAACCCACCTCGTCTTTCGGCGGCGGTCAAACTTATATCTTTGGTTTTAAAACATCTATCTGAAGGGCAATTGACTTTCGAATTGCCAGACGGGCAAGTTCTCCATTTTGGCACCCCATCCAGCGATGGCCCCGCCACGCTTACTGTTCATGACATGAAGCTTTTCCGCCGCCTGCTGCGCAATGGATCAATGGGATTTGCCGAAAGCTATATGGAAGGCGAATGGAGCACACCCGACCTGAGCAAGCTCCTTATACTATTAAACAGAAATATAAGTATTTTTGGGCAAACCATTGATAAAAATAAGTTTACTAACTTTTTAAACCGCATCGTTCATCGCCTGAGACCGAATACGCGCGAAGGCTCGAAACGCAATATCCATGCCCATTATGACCTTGGCAACGCGTTTTATAGCCTCTGGCTCGACACTACGATGACCTATTCCTCGGCCCTGTTCCGCGATAGCCAACAAAATCTGCGCGACGCGCAAAATGAGAAATATCGCGCCTTGGCCGCCAGTGCCAACATTGGGGCCGACGACCATGTTTTGGAAATTGGCTGCGGCTGGGGTGGCTTTGCCGCTTTTGCCGCCAGTGAAATCGGCTGCAAAGTCACTGGCATCACCATTTCCAAAGAGCAACTGGCCTATGCGCAAAACCGCATCCAAGAGGCGGGCTTGAGCGATAAAGTCGACTTTCAATTCCGTGATTATCGCGATGTTACCGAGACATACGACCGTATTGTCTCCATCGAGATGTTTGAGGCGGTAGGCGAGAGCTATTGGTCGACCTATTTCGAGCAAGTGAAGAACCTACTGAAGCCCAAGGGCAAGGCGGGATTGCAGATCATCACCATTGCCAATGAGCGCTTTGATAGCTACCGCAAGAAAGCTGACTTTATTCAGCGTTATATTTTTCCTGGCGGCATGTTGCCCTCACCCGAGAAATTGACCGCCGAATTTGACAAAGCAGGCTTGAAATTGGTGCATCGCGAGGATTTTGCGCAAGACTATGCGCGCACCTTGGCCGAATGGCATACCAAGTTTCTAGAGGTCTGGCCGGAAGTGGAAGCGCTTGGCTTTGATAAGCGGTTCAAGCAAATGTGGCGCTATTACCTATCCTATTGCGAGGCAGGCTTTGATACGCGCTCCATAGATGTGTCGCATTTCACCCTAGATCACGCTTAAACAAGCCCTGGAGAGGCGTTTGGCCTATTTCTGGGTAGAATTCCCCACCAGCTTTACATAGAGCCCACGCGGCAGCAGATTGATGGCGCGCAAGAGATAGCTAAACCGCTTGGGAAACGAGATATGCGTCTTGCCTTTGGCCAATCCATTGGCAATCCGGCGGGCCGCATCTTCGGCCTCAATAATAAACGGCATGGGAAACGGGTTCACATCGGTCGCAGGCGTTTTCACAAAGCCAGGCGCCACCATAGACACATGCACGCCCGAGGCCTTTAAATCCATCGCCATCGACTCGCCCAAGTTAAACAGCGCCGCTTTCGATGCGCCATAAGCTGCCGAGGTCGGCAATCCGCCATAGCCCGCCACCGAAGATACCAGCGAGATATGCCCTTGCCCGCGCGCCACCATCCGAGGCATCAGCGCTGCCAAACCATTGACCGTGCCCGTTAGGTTGACCTCAAAAGTGCGGTCGAATATCTCGGCATCGAAGTCTGGGAAGGCGGTCGGTAGGTAAATACCCGCATTCATAATGCCCAAAGCGATGGGGCCGAGCTTGTTTTCAATCTTCGCCGCCGTGGCTGCCATGGCTTGGCGGTCGGTGACATCACAAACAAAGGCGGTGATGTTCTTTTGACCCTTGGCGATGGCCGATAGCTCGGCTTTGCCTCGGGCCGAGATGGCCACTTGCCAGCCGCGCGAAGCTAATTCCAACGCCAAAGCGGCGCCAATGCCAGATGAAGCGCCGGTAATCCAAGCGCACCCCTCGAGGGGCTTAACAATTTTAAGGCTCATGATAAATCCGCCATAGTAAAAATTTCAGGGGCCCATCTTTTTAGGGGCATAATTTCAGGGGAGTAAAAAACCTAAGGGCGTGCCCAGTCGCTGCGCGGGGGCAGATTGGCAGGGTCGATGGGGCTGATCAGCAGCACATTGCCACGCCGGGAAAACTCTGTGCGCACCCATTGGCCGGCATCCGTGTACCAAATATCAATCGCCAATTTACCGAGCAACCGAAACCGTGTGGTCTCGACGCTGCCTGTCGGCAAAACCACGCTTTCGCGCCCAATTTCCGCCACCTCGGCTTCTAGCAATCGGCCATCTTGGGTCGAGACGAAACGCGTTTGGCGAATGAAATTGGGGTTGAAATAACTCGTTGGCATAATTGGGTCTGCCATGGCGCCAGCGTATTTCGTGCCGCTGCCAGACAGCACGTCGCCCGTGCGCTGGAGGTCGGTGAATTCGGCATCGCCGTTATTATTGGTTTTGGAAACGATGGATTGCACTTTGCCATCGCGCCAAATCTCGCGGTTTTTATGGGCATAGCGAAATAAAGTAAGGGGGCCAAATTTGAAAACAATTTCAATGTGAACGTCAACAATCAGGTTTCCAGCTTCATCGCGGCTGAAGTCGAACACCTGAAAGCCGTGGCGTTTGCCCTTGCGGGTCACCTCATAGGCTAATTGATTGTTTTCGGGAATGCCGCCGAGCCAGTCTGTCGAGACTTTATCGGCAAAAGCCATAGCAGGGGCTGAACAGCTGAACCATAGGATAGAGGCGAGTAGCGCCCCTTTAAACGGTGAAAAAGTCACGCGCCATACGCCCAAGTGTATCGGTGAAGCGCAACGCGCCATCGGTCACCGCCAAGCAGATGCAGTCTTCGTCGCCTTCTGCGCGCGGACGGTGTTGCACATCATCATCGGCAACGGCTAACTCGCCGCGCTCATAGACCCGCTCGCCATCGCGAAACGCACCGCGCAAAACCAAAGTCGCCTCCATACCATGATGGGTATGGCGCGGCGCGGCCTTGCCGGGTTTGATTTTCAATAGTTTTACGGTCTCGCCCGCATCGCCAATCGGCAATTCCATGTGGCGCACGCCCGGATAGGCAAAGCGCCAGCGTCCTTGCTCAATCGGCTTGGCGAGGAACTCGCGCAAAGGGGCTGGCAAATCGGCGTTTAGCTGACTTGTCTCGGCACAAACTTCTTGGATTTCTTGGTGTTCTGGCTCATCTAGGCGCGCCATGAGCTGGTCGAGCGCATCGGCGTTCATCGAGGCAGGCTCGGCTTCTTCCAGCAGAGCGCCATTGATTTTCTCAAGCGTCACCACATCTTGGCGGGCTTCCGGCGACAGCGTTAAATAACTGGCCATGAGCACCGACATGCCATGGCCCAGTTCGCCACCGACATATTGGGCTATGAGGGTATCTAGCCCTGAGGGAACTTCATTTTGTATGTTCAAAATATTCTCTTTACGATTCTATTACACCGACAATATAACTATATACGATATAGATCATCGTTTGGATTAGACCAATATGTATTTAGTTCAAGCCCTCACAAATAGCGCCGTCGACGGCTAGGAGATTTCAATGCAGTTTCACCAAGGCATGATCGAAGCCATCGGGAATACCCCCCTTATTCAGCTCAAAAAAGCCTCGGCAGAAACCGGCTGTACGATTTTGGGAAAAGCCGAATTTATGAACCCTGGCCAGTCGGTTAAAGACCGCGCTGCGCTTTATATTATCCGCGAAGCCGAGAAATCGGGCGCCCTAAAGCCAGGCGGCACGATTGTTGAGGGCACGGCTGGAAACACCGGTATTGGCATCGCTTTGGTGGCCAATGCATTGGGATATAAATCGGTGATTGTGATACCTGAGACACAGGCGCAAGAGAAGAAAGACATGTTACGACTGGCTGGGGCACAGCTCATCGAAGTACCAGCCCTGCCCTATGCCAATGATAATAATTACATTAAATACTCTGGCCGACTGGCCGCCGAGCTGAACGAAAAGCACGAAGCGGGCGCCATTTGGGCCAATCAATTCGACAATGTGGCCAATCGACTGGCCCATATTGAAACCACGGGCCCCGAAATTTGGGCGCAAACCGAAGGCAAAGTGGATGGCTTTACCTGCGCCATCGGTACGGGCGGCACTTTGGCTGGCACGGGAATTTATCTCAAACAGCAAAATGAAAACATCCGCATCGCCGCCGCCGACCCCATGGGCGCCAATATGTATCATTGGATTAAAAACGGCGAATTGCGCAGCGAAGGCACCTCCATTACCGAAGGCATTGGCCAAGGTCGCGTGACCGCCAATTTGGTCGATGCGCCGATCGATGACGCCTATCAAATTCCCGATGCTGAAGCCCTGCCGATTGTCTTTGATCTTTTGCAAAACGAGGGTTTGGTGCTGGGCGGCTCAAGCGGCATTAATATTGCGGGCGCTATGCGCATGGCCAAAGACTTAGGGCCTGGCCATACGATTGTGACGATTTTGTGCGACTATGGTACGCGCTATCAGTCGAAACTGTTCAATCCTGAATTTCTAAAACAGCAAGGCCTGCCCTGCCCTGATTGGCTATAGGCGGGCGCCATGCCAAGTTTTCAAACTGTCGTAACCCATTTGTCGATGGAGGCGCCGTTTCGCGACCTGTCCAGCCTCGACGCCTTGGTGCAACAGACCCCCGCATGGCCCGAGGGCGTCTGTTTTAGGCGCGTCGAAGGCATTCAGCTCGACGCCTATCGCGATATTTACGATAAAGTTGGGCGGCAATGGCATTGGGTCAATCGGCGCTATTTAAACGATCATCAATTGGCGGCGCTGGTGCATCATCCCGCCACCGAGATTTATCTGCTGAGTGAAAACAATCAGACGATTGGGTTTGTGGAGCTAAATTTAAAGTTCTTCCCACAGGTCGAGATTGTTTTCATTGGTCTGATCGAGGGCCAAATAGGCAAAGGCTATGGCCCCCTGATGGTGCGCCAAGTGCTAGAGACCATTCAGGCGCGCGAGGCCAAACGCATCATCATTCAAACCTGCACGCTCGACCACCCCGCCGCCTTACGGCTTTACCAACAAGCCGGCTTTAGCGCTTACAATCGCAAGCAAGTTGAAATTTTAGACGAATAAACGCGCTCCCCGAATGCGGCAAACCTAATGCGAGAGAACTTGGCTTAAGAACATTTTGGTCCGCTCGTTTTGCGGATTGGAGAAAAACGCTTCTGGCTCGTTTTCTTCGACAATCTCGCCCTCATCCATAAAAATCACCCGGTCCGCGACTTGTCGGGCAAAGCCCATTTCATGGGTCACGCACAACATGGTCATGCCGTCTTCGGCCAGCTCTACCATCACATCCAACACTTCTTTTATCATCTCTGGATCGAGCGCGGAGGTGGGTTCGTCGAACAGCATAATGTCTGGGTTCATGCACAAGGCCCGCGCAATGGCCACGCGCTGCTGCTGGCCGCCAGACAATTGACCGGGATATTTATCGGCTTGGTCGGGGATGCGCACGCGCTCCAAAAACTGGCGCGCCAAAGCCTCGGCTTCTTGTTTGGTTTTTTGTTTCACCCAAATTGGCGCCAAAGTGCAGTTTTCCAGCACACTCATATGCGGAAATAAATTGAACTGCTGAAACACCATGCCAACGTTCGAGCGGATGCTCTCGAGGTTTTTCGACGAGCCATCGAGCGAGACGCCCTCTACCTCGATGATGCCCTCTTGGTGTTGCTCTAGCCGATTGAGACAGCGAATGAGCGTCGACTTACCGCTTCCCGAAGGCCCGCAGATAACGATCTTTTCGCCAGCCGCGACCTGCAAATTAATATCGCGCAACACATGAAATGTGCCGAACCATTTGTTCATGTCAGAAATGCGAATTACAGGATCAGTCATAGCTCTACCTAGCTCTATTGGTTGGGATCAGTGGACAGATGTTTTTCCATAAAAATGGAATAGCGCGACATCGCAAAACAAAACACCCAAAACACGAAAGCCGCAAACGCATAGCCCGTGATATGGGTTTCCGGCGTTGCCCAAGTGCTGTCGGTAAAGTGCAATTGCACAATGCCCAGCAAATCAAACAAGCCGACGATAAGCACCAAAGTGGTGTCTTTAAACAAGCCGATGAACGTATTGACGATGCCCGGAATGACCAGCTTCAAGGCTTGCGGTAAAATAATCAGCCGCGTGGTTTTCCAATAGCCCAGCCCCAAAGCGGCCGCCGCTTCATATTGGCCTTTGGGAATGGCTTGCAAGCCGCCGCGCACCACCTCGGCCATATAGGCGGAGGCGAACAGCGCAACGCCGATGAGGCAGCGCATCAATTTATCGAAGTTCACCCCATCGGGTAAAAACAAAGGCAGCATGACGCTGGCCATAAACAACACGGTAATCAGCGGCACGCCGCGAAAAATCTCGATGAAGCCCACACATAAAGCGCGCACAATGGGCAGCTCCGAGCGCCGTCCGAGCGCCAGCAAAATGCCCAAAGGCAACGAGCCGACAATGCCCGTCACCGCCACCACAAGCGTCACCAACAGGCCACCCCAATCACTGGTGTCAACGGGCGCCAAACCGAAGCGGCCGCCGGTGAGCATGAAGAAAGCGAATAGCGGATAAAAGCCGAGCATGAAAATAACATTGGCGCGCTTGAAGCCGACTTTGGGCATCAACAAAGGCACCAAGCCGATAAGCCCCAAGGCAAACACCCAGTCGACGCGCCAGCGTTCCATTTCCGGATAGCGGCCATAGATGAACTGCCCCAATTTGGCATCAATGAACGGCCAGCACGCGCCCTGCACTTGCTTCAGGCAGGCGTTGCGGTCTTCGCCGCTAAAGCTGGCATCGACAATCGCCCAGCCGAAAACCACGTCGAGAAGGTAGATAATCAAAGCGGCGCAGACGAGCGTCAGGGCGCTATCTAATTTCGTGGCGAATAGGTTTTCGCGCGCCCAACCGACAAAGCCCACCGTATTGGCAGGGGCGGGCCGCGCCGGTGTTGGGATCCAGGTTTTCGCGCTCATGTGTTATTCCCCACAAATGCCATACGCTGATTATAGCGGTTCATCGCCCAAGAGGTGAGCAAGCTGAGGCTCAGATAAATCATCATCGTAACAAAAATAATTTCCAAGGCTTGGCCAACTTGCGACAGCGTGGTGCCGGCCAAAACCGAAACAATATCGGGATAGGCAATCGCTACCGCCAGCGACGAGTTTTTGGTCAGGTTCAAATATTGGCTGGTCAGGGGCGGAATGATAACGCGCAAGGCTTGGGGAAGTACCACCAGACGCAAGGCCACACGCTCGGGCAGGCCGAGCGCTGCTGCGGCCTCGCGCTGGCCTTTGTTGACCGAGTTAATGCCGGCGCGAACAATCTCGGCAATGAAGGCCGCCGTATACAGGCTCAAGGCCAAAAGCAACGCCACGAACTCGGGGATAACCGTCAGCCCGCCGCGAAAGTTAAAGCCCTTGAGTTGCGGCACGTCTAAGGCGAAAGGCACGCCTGCCATCAGGGCAGCGGCGCCAAATAAAGCCAATGCCAAAACCAACAAAGGACGCCAAAACCGCGTCGAGTGGCCGGTGGTTAATTTGGCCTTCAAAGTCCGGCGGCGTAACCAGAAGAAACCCGCGGCCAGCCCCAACAGAGCCACGCCATACCACATAGCGCCCGCCCCCGCCTCGAGCCAAGGCAAAACGATGCCGCGATTGCTCATGAACATCGCGTCCCCGACTGACAAGGCTTGGCGCGGCGATGGCAGATTGCGAAGCACGCCGAAATACCAAAACATGATTTGCAGCAGCAGCGGCACATTGCGGAATATCTCGATATAGACCATGGCGATTTTAGAAATCAGCCAATTGCGCGACAGACGCGCGACGCCGAGCGAGAAGCCCAAAAGCGTAGCAAAGAATATGCCCAAACCAGAAACCAGTAAGGTGTTGAGCAGCCCGACCACCACAACGCGGCCAAAGCTATCGTCTTCCGTGAAGGCAATCAGCGTTTGATTGATGCCAAAGCCTGCGCGTTCGGACAAGAAGCCGAAACCAGAGTTAATGTTCTGGCGCTCCAAATTGCTTTGCACATTGCCAACCAGCCACACCATGGCGCCCAACACAGCCGCCAGCACCAAGACTTGCAAGAAAGCCTCTCGGCTCCCCCAAGCGGACAGACGAGCCTGAAGCCACTTAAAAGCCTGAAGCCATTTCAAAGCCCGAAGCCATTTCAAAGGAAGTAGGTTTTGGATAGCCAGCCTCGTTAGCGAATGGGCGGCGCGTAGTGCAAGCCGCCTTTGGTCCACAGCGCATTGACACCGCGCTCGATGCCAAGCGGCGTTTGTACGCCGACATTGCGTTCAAAAATTTCACCATAATTGCCAACCGAACGGATGATGTTGACCGCCCATTGTTTCGACAAGCCTAGGTTGGCGCCAAAACTGCCATCTAGCCCCATCAGGCGGCGGATGGAGGGATTGCTTGAGAGTTTCATCTTGGCAAGGTTTTTCGACGTCACGCCAAATTCTTCCGCCGCCACAGTCGCGTAATGCGTCCAGCGCACCAAATCATTCCAAGACGAATCGCCTTGGCGCACCAAGGGCCCCAGAGGCTCCTTAGAGATAATCTCCGGCAGCACAATATGCGCCTTGGGTTGCGACAGCTTCAGCTTTTGCGCATAAAGCGCCGAATGGTCGGTGGTATAGGCATCGCAACGCCCCGAATTATAGGCGGCGACCGATTCATCGGCTTTTTCGAAAGCGACGATTTCATATTGCATCCCGTTCGAGCGGAAATAATCGGCGGCATTAAGCTCGGTCGTTGTGCCCTGATTGGTGCATAGCGTGGCGCCGTCTAGCTCGCGCGCGCTGGTAACGCCCAAATCGGCCCGAACCATAAAGCCCTGCCCATCGTAATAATTGATCACTGGAAAATCGACGCCGAGCGCCGTATCGCGATGCATCGACCACGTGGTGTTGCGCGCAATAATATCGACTTCGCCCGATTGAATGGCAGTAAAGCGCTCTTTGGCAGAAAGCGGCGTGAATTTCACTTTGCTTGGGTCGTTAAAAATAGCCGCCGCGATGGCTTTGCAAAAGTCGACATCAATACCGGTCCATTTGCCGCGATTGTCTGGCGTTGAAAAGCCAGGCAATCCTTGCGATACGCCGCATTTGAGGTGACCGCGCTTTTGCACAATCTCGAGTGTTTTACCTGCCGCTTGAACGGAAGGCATGGCCAGTAAATTAGCGGCCGCCAGACCTAAAAAGCCGACACAAAGGGTACGGAAGATTTGCATAATTAGTTTCCTTAAAAAATACTTCGGGGAAGATCTCTCTCTCGTCTAAGATGCCTCAAATGTAACACTAATCGCGCGAAAGAAAACAATGAAAGATGAAACCAAAGCTATTCTAGCGGGGCGTAAGCCACAAGATTTCAATGGCGCGGTAAACACGCCGGTCTATCATGCGTCGACCATCCTCTATCCCTCGTTGGCGGCCATTCGCGGCACCGAGAAAATACCCTTTACTTATGGTCGTCGCGCCACCCCTACATCTGCCGCCCTAGAGGCGGCCATTTGCGAGTTGGAAAATGGTGCCGGCACCGTGCTGACCCCTTCGGGGGCTTCGGCGGTGTCTTTGGCCATTTTGGCGGGCGTCGAGGCAGGCCAGCATTTGCTGATGGTCGATACGGTCTATGAACCCACCCGCAAATTTTGCGATAAATTTATGGCCCGCATGGGCGTCGAGACCCAATATTACGACCCGCTCATCGGCGCCGATATCGCCGATTTGATACGCGAAAATACCGGGCTGATTTTCATGGAAAGCCCAGGCTCGCAAACTTTTGAAGTGCAAGATGTGCCAGCCATCGTCGCGGCCGCCAAGGCCCGCAAGGTCAAAACCGCTTTGGACAATACATGGGCCACCCCGCTAAACTTTAAGCCGCTCGATCATGGGGTCGATTATTCAGTGCAGGCGGCCACCAAATATATTGTGGGTCATGCCGATGCCCTGCTCGGCACGGTGGCTACGTCAAAACAAAACCATGACCACTTGCGCCGAACGCATGGGCAGTTGGGACTGTGCGCGGCGCCCGATGATATCTATCTGGCGCTGCGGGGTTTGCGCACTATGCCGCTTCGGCTGAAACAGCACCAAGCCTCTGCCCTAGAGATGGCCAACTGGCTCGAAGCGCTTGGTTTCGTACGCCGGGTGTTTAATCCGGCCCTGCCATCCGATGCGGGCCACGCCCTTTGGCAACGCGATTTCAGCGGCGCCGCCGGATTGTTTTCGTTTGAGCTCGAGCCCTGCAGCGAAAACCAATTGGCCGCCATGTTGGACAATCTTTCGTTATTTGGCATGGGCTACAGTTGGGGCGGCTTTGAAAGCCTCATCGTGCCGTGCGAGACGCCGCGCACCGCCGTGCCGTTTGAAACCGACGGGCAAATGCTGCGCGTCTCTATCGGCCTCGAACATGTGGACGATTTAAAAGCCGACCTGATGGCTGGCTTCGAACGGGCTGGCTATTCGATCTAAAACGTATCGGGGATAAAATTATCAGCCCGCATTTCGCCTTCAGCGATTTGCTCGACGCTCATATTAGCCGATATTTCTTCGATGGCTTTATTGGCAAAAGGCGCAAACCCTTGGTCGCGCGACAGCACATAATATTTATAGGCTTCGATTTTATCTTGCCCCAGCCCCTCGCCTGTCTCGAGCATAGAGGCGACGTTAAACATAGCGGCGGGCATGCCCATGCGCGCGGCGCGCAAATATAGCTCCCCCGCTTTGTTGCGGTCTTCGCGAACCCCTGTGCCGTAATCATACATAGACGCCAAATCGGTAAGCGCGCGCGCATCATTGCCTTTAGAGGCCTGCTCTAAATATTGCAGCGCCAATTTGATATCGCGTTTCACAATCTTGGCATCGAAATATTCTTCGCTCAAGCGATAGGCCGAGCCAGCATCGCCAGCAATGGCAGCTTTTTTCCAATACTCAATGGCTTCCAGGTAAAGACCGCGTTGGTAGATATCCAGCCCCTCGCGTTCGCTGAGAGCTTGGGCGAAACCGACAAGGCTCATGAACAGAGCGATGGCGGTTGAAATGATTTTGCTTGTCGTTTTCATAGGAAAATAATACTCACTAATTATGACGAAAATTTGACTAGTTTTATGGTAAGAGTTTTATCGGTATATATGCGTTAAGTAAACTCACCTAACTTGCTTTGAAGGAATCTGCGCGTGCTACTCGGTATAATTTGCAATGAAAAAAACCAAGACCTTGAAACGCTGCAAGCCGTAAACCACCTTTACTTGCGCGCGATAGCGGCGCACATGGATGTGCAACCCCTGCTCATTCCAGCGGCCATGCCTGGGCACACATTTAACGCCGAGCGCGCCCTTGACGCACTCGACGGGCTTTTGATTACCGGCAATCGCTCGAACATTCATCCCTCGCGCTACGGCGTTGCCGCCACGCCGGCGCATGAACCCTTTGATGTCAATCGCGATGCCGCCGCCTTTTCGCTCCTCCAAAGCGCGATAACGCGCGACCTGCCGATGTTAACGGTTTGCCGAGGCATGCAAGAGCTGAACATCGCCTGCGGCGGCTCTTTGGCCACCGACATTCAAACGCAAATGGGCAAGCTCGATCATCGCACGCCCGACGCCGACACTTTACAGGGACGCTATGCCTCACGCCATGCGGCGCAGTTTTTAGAAAATGGATATTTTCATAAATTGCTTGGCGTGCAACAGGCGCAAACCAACTCGCTGCATTGGCAAGCCATCGACAAATTAGGCGACAACCTAATTGTGGAAGCTTGGGCCGAAGATGGCACCATAGAAGCGGTGCGCCATAGCCAAGCGACCCATTGCATTGGCGTGCAATGGCACCCTGAATATCAACCCGGCGAGAACATCATCTCGGCAGAACTTTTCGGCGATTTACAGCGCGCCATGCAAGAACGCTAAAATGATTGCGCCGGCCCCAGACCTTACCCTTGCAGCTGGCCCCTCAGCTTTGAAGCATATCCGCGAGAACGGATTGAGCCCCAATGATATCAGCACGATTTTTGGCGCCTCTGGCGCCGCCAAATGGCTGGCCATTGCGGGCCTCGACCATGCGGTGTTTTCCGAATTTATGCCGCAGCGCACCAAGTCGACACCGGTTGATTTATTTGGCACATCGGTTGGCGCGTTTAAACTCTCGGCCAGTGCGCGCACAGACCCCGGCGCGGCACTTTTGGCCACGGCCAAGGCCTATGTCGAGCAAAGCTATAAAAGCGCCACGAGTTTAGACGCCATTGATGAGCAGACGGGCCTTGTGTTGGACAAGGCTTTTGCCCCCCATAAGGCCAATGCCATTGAAGAGATTTTGAGCAATGAACGCTATCGCCTGCACATTGGCACAGTGCGCTGCCATGGCGGTTTGAATAGCGCCAATCGCGCCCGCCAAGGCTTGGCATTGGCGCGCGCAGGCCTTTTGGCTGTGGGCACGCAACAGCATTTGCGCGGCCTGACCGAGCGCGCCGTGTTTTCAGATCCGCGCAGCCAACTCGAATTCACTGCGCGCGATGGCTATGGCGTACGCCATGATACGTTAACGCCGGAGAATTTCATGCTGGCGTTGCGCGCCTCTGGCTCCATTCCCATTTACATGTCGCCCGTCCGCTTGCCCGAAGACCCCGCGCATATTTACCACGATGGCGGCATGTTGGATTATCACCCCGTGCCTGGCACTTTTTGGCCGGACACCGAGGGGCTGATTTTATATCCGCATTTCTACGACCATTTTAAAATGCGCTGGTTCGACAAGTTTTACCCATGGCGCAAAGCACCCCAAAGCCAACTCGATAAAGTGGTCATGATTGCCCCGTCGCCCGACTGGGTGAAAGCCCTGCCCGATGGCAAAATTCCATCGCGGCAAGACTTCCCGAAATATCAGAAAAAAGAAACCGAACGTTTTGAAAAATGGAACGAGGTGGTTGCGCGCAGCCACGAGCTCGGCGCACAGTTTATCGATGCCTGCCGCAGCGGTAAAATTGCCGAGCACATTGTGCCGCTCTAGCTGTTATCGGCTGTGTATTCCTGATCCAAATCGCGCACCGCGCCTCTATCGGCACTGGTGGCAAAAGCCGCATAGGCTTTCAAGGCCTTGGTGACTTTGCGCTCGCGTTTCTCGCTGGGACGCCACCCTTTGGCATCCGCAGCTTTGCGGCGCTCGGCCAATTCGGCTTCGTCCACCGCCAAATGAATGGAGCGGTTGGGAATGGAAATCTCGATTTTATCGCCATCTTGCACCAGACCAATCAGCCCGCCGCTCGCCGCCTCTGGCGAGACATGGCCGATAGACAGCCCCGATGTGCCGCCCGAAAAGCGACCATCGGTGACCAGCGCGCAGACTTTATCCAGGCGTTTGGATTTCAAATAGCTGGTGGGATAGAGCATCTCTTGCATACCCGGCCCGCCTTTGGGGCCTTCGTAGCGAATGACCACCACGTCACCTGCATTGACTTGGCCATCGGCCATAATCGCAGCAACGGCAGAATCTTGGCTTTCAAACACCCGCGCCGTGCCAGTGAATTCCATGGTTTCTTTGGCCACGGCGGCGGTTTTGACGATGCAGCCTTTCTCGGCCAAATTGCCATAGAGAACCGCCAAGCCGCCATCTTTGCTGAACGCATGTTCGGTCGAGCGAATGATTCCGTTCTCGCGGTCATTGTCGAAACTATCAAAGCGGCGGCTTTGGCTAAACGCCACTTGCGTCGGCACGCCACCCGGGGCGGCGCGGTAAAATTCGCTGACCTCTGGCGACACATCCAACGCGATATCATATTTGGCAATCGCCTCGCCCATGGTTTTGCTATGCACGGTTGGTACATCGTCATGCAGCAGACCGCCGCGCGACAGCGAGCCTAAAATCGACATCATGCCACCGGCGCGGTGAACGTCTTCCATATGCACGTTCTGCACAGCGGGCGCGACTTTGCTCAGCACCGGAACTTTGCGCGACAGGCGGTCGATATCGGCCATGGTGAAATCAACTTCCGCCTCATGCGCCGCCGCCAAAAGGTGCAGCACCGTATTGGTGGAGCCGCCCATGGCGATGTCCAACGTAATGGCGTTTTCAAAACCTTTGAAACTGGCCATCGCGCGCGGCAAGGCGGTTTTATCGTCGTCTTCATAATAGCGTTTGCACAGCTCGACAGCCGTGCGACCCGCCTCTTTAAACAAAGCCTCGCGGTCGGCATGTGTGGCCAGCACCGAGCCATTGCCCGGCAAGGAAAGGCCGATGGCCTCGGTCAGGCAATTCATTGAATTGGCGGTAAACATGCCAGAGCAAGAGCCGCACGTTGGGCAGGCCGAGCGCTCGATGGCATCGACTTGTTCGTCGGACATGTTTTCATCGGCCGCCGCAACCATGGCATCGACCAAATCGACGGCGCGCTCTTCTTCCTCTTCCCATTTCACTTTGCCCGCTTCCATCGGCCCGCCCGAGACGAAGACCGTTGGGATGTTCAAGCGCAAGGCGGCCATCAACATGCCGGGGGTGATTTTATCGCAATTGGAAATGCACACCAAAGCATCGGCGCAATGGGCATTGGCCATATATTCCACGCTATCGGCGATAATCTCGCGCGATGGCAGCGAATACAACATGCCGTCATGCCCCATAGCGATGCCATCATCGACGGCAATCGTGTTGAACTCTTTGGCGACACCGCCAGCGGCTTCAATCTCGCGCGCGACCAATTGGCCTAAATCTTTGAGGTGCACATGGCCTGGCACGAATTGCGTGAAACTATTGGAGACGGCGATAATTGGTTTTCCAAAATCGCTATCGCCCATGCCTGTGGCGCGCCAGAGGCCTCGGGCCCCTGCCATGTTGCGTCCATGTGTCGACGTTTTAGATCTCAATACTGGCATTGTCTCGTCCGCTCATTGTCATGGGTCATCGTTTAGGCCGGAGCCGCTGGTTTATTTGTCTTACCGAGTTTGGCGCGCAGCGTAAACCCATTTAGCTGGCATTGAGCGCGCGCCGCTTGTCTTGCCAATCGGGCAAATATCGATCCATCAGCCCATAGAAGCGCGCGTTATGGCCGCGCTCGAACAAATGCACCAGCTCATGCACCAGGACATATTCCAGCATGGCGACAGGCTTGCGCGCCAGCTCAGAGTTTAACTTTATGGTGCGGCGGCTGACATGACAACTGCCCCAGCGCGAGGTCATTTTCTGCGCCGCCAGCCCTTTCGGGCTTAGCCCCTGCTCGTCGAGGCGCATGATTTGCGACCAATCTTGCAAGCGGCACGAAGCCTCTTGCACCAGAATATCGCGATAGGCGGCTTCCATCAGTTTGGCCTTTTTCTCTTCCGCCGCATCTTGGCGCACGACCATATGCCATTGACCATCGGCAAAATGAACCTTCTGCCCGCGTGAGGCGTGGGTAAGCCGCAACGGATAGTGCGCGCCCCAAAGCGCGAAGGGGGCGCCCTCTTCATACACCAGGGGCGCGGGCGATGGCCGCGAAGCCAATTTGGCTTGCTGCTTGGTTATCCAATCGGCCTTGCTGCGCACGAACTCGGCGATGCGCGCCTCGGACATGCGCATGGGCGCGGAAATCATAATCGCGCCTCCGGGATGCGCGGGCTGGCGAACCAGACGCAGGTTTAAATTCTTAATCCGCTTATGGCGAATGAACACGGGTCGTCCGTCTATGAGCCGTTCTAATTGCATCGTTTAGACATATCGGATTCCTTCGGGCCTGGCGATAGCTTGTGCCAGTGGGCTGGCATCTGGCGTCAAATCAGCTAAACTCGAATTCAAACAATGAAATGGGAGATAAACAATGGAATTACCAGCAACCCTCGGCGAGGCAATTGCACTGCAACCTCCATGGCTTATGAGCTACCTATATGTTCTGGTGGCCGCCAATTTAGGCGCGATTTTCTTCATCGTGCAGCGCACGCAAGATGGATGGCGCCCACGTTATGAAGCGATTGCCATTGTGGTGGCATTTTTGCTGGCCGGTGAATTTATGAATTATCTCTACAGCCAATATGGCTATGTCCGCCTACTGGGCTTGGCGCATTTGCTGTTTTGGACGCCGGTTTACATTTGGGTATTTACCCGCCGCAAGCAATTCACCGATGCGCCGATTTTCTCTAAATTCGTGCTGTTCTATCTGGTGATGGCAGGCATCTCGCTGACCATCGACACGATTGACGTGGCGCGCTATCTGATGGGCGAGACGGGATCGATGCTTTAACTGGCCTTTAAAACTCAGTGATGGTGACCCCGGCAGGACTTGAACCTGCAACCTCAAGATTAGAAGTCTCGCGCTCTATCCAGTTGAGCTACGGGGCCATTCATTTTAACCCCAATAAATCACTCTTTAACAGCGACTTAGGGTCCAAATCGATTGACCTAAAATCCAGTCAATTACCAAGCAAATTCAACTTATTGCTGACATATAGCTGACATTTTAGCTCCCCCCTTTAAACATTTCGATGGAGATACGGGGAGTAAATGGAAAACCAAACTAACAAATTTGTCGCTTTGGTCAAACCGCCGAGAGACAAAAGCTACATCTGCCTCTGGGACGACAACATAAAAGTGCTCCGATCTGTATATCACAGCTATGGGTGGCACTTAAGAGTAATTCTTCTGCATTTAACACAAGACGGACCCAACTTTTCAATAAAAGAAACGCGACCCTTCGGCCGCGTTTTCCATCACTTATGGCTCTCACAAATCAGGAATTGGCAGATTTCATTGGCACGAAGAGAGGCATGATGCAAAAGGCCAGTGCAATTAGGCCGATCAACAATTGCAGAGGGTTTCCCATCAAGCTAAATTCTGGAACGGCGTTGCCGCCACCCATTCTTTCGATAAAGCCGAGCGATGTAGCCGGCAGATCTATGCCCTGCGCAGCAAACTGCTTCAACGAATATGCATGGTTCTGAAGTTGGAGCGCCAAATTTGCACTGATTGTGATATAGTTCAGACTAACTGCTATACCAAAAACAATCGCCAATACTTTGGCAAAAATATTGTCAGTGTCGCGTTCCACCAAAACGGAGGTAACCCGCATGCCGACCCAAAGTAAGAACGACGAGCCGATAAAAGCCAAACCCATGAATTGATAGATTTGCGCGTAAAACATATTTGTTTCTGTAAAAGTCATATACTTCTCCTGAACATAATTGTGAATGAATGCATGCCATCTTAAAACTAAGTCTTTTCAGCCAATGATCTTAAATGCCCATAGAAAATCTTTACTTAACCTGCTTGACTACCTTGGGATCAAAACCATTAAGAATTGATTTAATTCTCGCTAATCATGCCTACTGTCAACTTCGAAAATTGGCATACTTTTGAAAACAAGGAAAATTTTTAGTTCCTAAATAAACTCAAAACCAACCATGCCCCTTAAAACCAAACCAGATTTGTCGTGGGAAATAAAGTGATATTTTAGCTCAAAAAAGTGAAGTGTCGTCAAAATAGAAATAAACGTGTTCGATAACACAATTATAAGGCAAGATAAGTTGTGCGATAAATCAGCTCATTTTGTGAGGGGCTAGGGCGGAAATGCGCCTCTCAGCTAACGCGGTGTAATATCCTTACAATCGACCCTCTCAGTGGCCTCAGAAATAAGCTCCAAGGCATCATTGAAAAATTGAAAGTTAACAGAGCGAGTGAATGACTTAAAATTCACTGATGTCTTTTTTTTAAGCCTACTGATTGGCCTTTTAAAAACACCTTTTCCGTCGGCTAATTTCTCCAATTTTGCCTTTTCTTGAAATACCGCTAGCGACCACCCAAAATAGTCACCTACTTTTGTTTTGACTGAGTGACTTGTATCCTCATTATAAGGCCAAGAAATACCAGTCCCGAACATTATGTATTTTTTAAAAATATAAACGTCGCGTCCGCCTTGTTCAGTAGGACAAGATATCACCACATTATCAGGCGAAAAAGCTGCCGCAGGCGTCGCGAACATAATCACGATTATGGTTAAGATGCGGGTCATTTACACAATCCTCGTGCAATGCATCTATTAGCCTTTACGGGAAGCATCTTTGTACAGGCACCCTCGCGCAAAAGCCCGACTTTACCAAACTGCTCACGACAGTAAAATCCCACGAGACGTTCCGCCACCACACGATCTCCGTACCGGTAAGATGCCTCTATTCGGCTTTCACTTAATTTAAGTTGAATTGAGATATCTATATCTTTTGCCCAAGCAGGCATCGCAAACAAAAGCGCGATGATGGTCAATATGAGTTTCATTTGAACCTCCTTGATAAAATTCAGTGTATCTTGAAACCCAATACAGAGGCAACTCGCGATGAGCGATAAATTAGGACTCTTTGTAAAGGGCCTTAGTGGTTAACTATTCAGGCAATTCAAATGGTGAAATAAACTGCATTTGGCCGTTTGGCAGTTTCCATCTCGGACTTCTATTAACCTTGCTCTCTAGAAACACCAAGCTGTTATCAAAATGGTTTAATGGAACTGAATATGGGCTTGCTTCGATTTTGCCATCGCGGCCTATAATTCTAGCGTCATGGTATGTTGTTCTCTGGGTCTCATTTGTGGCGCCGCCATCTATATGAACATGCCCGTAGCAGCAACAACTGTAGGTTCTGTCTTTATCTTTTTCAATTTCAACATAATGAGCAGTGCCCCTTATACCAATTGTTGCATGGGATGTGATGACTTGTCTCTCCTGCGCCAAATTTGGTTCAAAAACTGAATGCATTGCTCCACTGATTAGATTTGCGACTTTTACTACAAATCCGTTTTTGACTTCAAAGCTCACCTTTGTGTTAGGAGCAAATAGAAATGCACAAGTCCCCAGCCTAAGTGCTGAACGACTTCCACCAGTTTGGACAAGCACCTCTTTTGCGCCAATGTTCAAGTCTAGTTTGCCTAAAAGAATTTCATATCCGTCGAGCTTCGCCTCGGCACGCCCAGCTGCTAGCATCCCAATGCTTGATAGTAAAAATGGCGACGGTTCATAATAACTTCCCCTCAAGTATTTAGTAGCGGCAAAGCAGACGTCGCAAAGATGTATCTTAGTTCGACATTCTATACCTTTTTAATACAAAACTTACTTTTTTAAAATTAAACTTTTGAACTGAAAATCAATATGCTGAGCACCTGTTGCCAAGCAACATTTCCTTAAACAAAGTCAAACTCTCATCATTTAAATCGCGGCTTGTCCACCAAACCGCATGCTCATTTGTGCCCTTCCGTTCATCAATGACCAGCCCCCACATAGGCGCAATCTGATTTGGAATCATCGAGTAACGTACATCCGTGACAAGGTTTTTATCACCATCAAAGCCCAAATAATCCTGTGAAAACCATCGAAACCTCTCAATGTCCCTCATCTGCTGACTATTTTTTTCTAAATCCGATAAGTGATATTGATAATCAAATATTTTGATACTTTCGCCAAAACACCAAGTCAGCACTCGTCCAGCGCGAATGGCGTCAACATAGAACCTACCTTCATGCTGATATATAGACTTCCAAAGAATTAGGTTTCCAAAAGATGGCTTAAGCGTCATTCGCTCCGCACTATGCCCCCTGGATTGGGCCAGTTTGAGCCCAGATGACATAGCTCTTTCATATTGAACCAAACCTAAAGCCAGATAAAATATAGTCCACCCAACCGCAAAAAAACTAAATCGCCGCCGACTTGTTTTGACGGCCACGGCAAGAAGAATAATGGCGGGAATTGTGAGGAGAGGGTCGACAATGGATATATTATTCCAAGTTATGCGCTCATTCGAGAAGGGCCAAAAGAGAAGCGTGCCGTAGGACGTGCAGGCATCTAGCAAACCATGGGTCGCATAGCCCAGAAAACTTGCCACATAGGTTGCCTTAAAACTTAGAGACTTCCTTACCAGAGGAAAAAGGAATACTGAGACGATTAAAGCCCCAAAGGGAATAAAGAATAGGGAATGGGTAAATTGCCTGTGGTACTCAAGGAATAAAACGGGGTCAGTCGACGACCGAATAAATACGTCTAAATCTGGGGCTAAGCCCGCGAGAAAACCGACAACACCTATTATTGCAATATTATTTTTATTTGCGACCGACTGAGCAAAAACTGCGCCAACTGTTCCTTGAGATATTGGGTCCATATTAGCTCAACAAGTCCTCGTTTCAGCAGGCGCCGCAAACAGAAGCGCGATGGTGGTTGGGTTGCGGGTCACGGACCCGGTCTGTAGAAAATGGTTCGGATAAATGCAGACGTACATTGCACGAGGAAAAGCAACACACAGATGGAATAAAGTTGATGGTTCATGTCGCCCGATATCAGAGCCATTGAACCAGCTACCGCAGCATTCGTCGTGAAAATGGTTGCATTAAAAACCATAATCGGAAGCGAGAAAATATTTTTATACCCGCCGTTTCTCAAGCCTCGGGCCTTGGGCATGAAGTAGATTGGCCCAAACAAAATATAAATAAACATCCCTAACAATAATGGCTGCCAAGACGACTCTGCAGCCGCTGGGTCAAAAATAATGAACGGCAAAATAGAACCAAATAAAGCCCCAAGCCCGGTGTACAAGAGAAGCTTAACGCGGAATTCGTCGGGAGGATTGAAGCCCCCATCATCGACGCGCGACAACCCTATGAGAATGGCTGAGAAACCCAACAGCCCCAAGGCTACCTCGCCAAGAAACCGCAGCGCCTGAAAATTTACCTCTGCTTGAGCCGCCCAAGCTGGCGTCGCAAACAAAAGCGCGAGGATGATTAGGACGCGTGTCATTTCTATCTCCTTGATGAAATCAAGCTATACTGAACTTCACTGCAAAGGCAATAGAGACGCTCAAATACAACGGCAACAAGCCCATCTTTTCATTTGCCCTGCCCGCAGATTTCTGCTTTTAGAGCCACTTAAAAGAAAATGACAAACCTTCTCTTTTTCTTGTTATGCATTCAGCTTTAATCTATCATAAGGACGGTTCAGAAATCTGAATCAAGTGCATCGGAGTAAGTGTGTGAGTAAGAAGCAAGTCAAGACGCCGTTAATCTATGCTTTAGAGCCTCGCCTTTTGTTCGATGGGGATTTGGGGGCAGATTTAGCCTCAGCTATTGTTTATCGAGATGGCAATGCGTCAGAGGCCCCTGCCGTTGCCCCCGAAAACCAACGCGACAATCTTCGCCTTGAAGCCCAAAACGCGCGTAGCGCCATTGTGTTTATTGATGGTGGCGTCGAAGACCCGCAAACGCTCGCAGATGCAGCAGTGCATGTGCTGCCCGATGATGCGCAGATACACATATTAAATGGCGATAGCGACGGCTTCGCGCAAATTAACGACATTTTACAAAATCATGACCGCGTGGATGAAATTCATATATTCGGTCACGGTGCGGCGGGCGAAGCCAGTCTAGGAACAGCCAGCTTGTCACTCGAGACACTCACCACACACTCCGACACGCTGGCTGCTCTCAAAGACACACTCACCGAAGACGGTGATATTCTGCTTTATGGCTGTGATATCGCCGCCGGTGAAGACGGCCAAACCTTTATTGAGGAACTGGCCGAGCTAACTGCCGCCGACATTGCCGCATCGGATGACCTAACAGGTGCTGGTGGCGATTGGGAGTTGGAAGGCAACACTGGCCCTATTGAGGCTGATGCGATTGAAGCCGACGAATATGCCTTTCAACTTAATAATGCGCCGGCAGCTGCCGACAATGCTGTAACGGTTGGCCAGGGTAACAGCTATACATTTGCTGCTAGCCAATTTGGCTTTGCGGATGCTGATAATGACACGCTCGTCCACGTGGAAATTGCCTCACTACCTATCAATGGCACTCTCGAAAAGAGCACCTGGACCGCGCCGGATGAAAACTACACTGGCACTGGCGGGCGCGAGGATAATGAGTTCCACGATGAGGCAAATTGGGAGGACGCCTTTCAAGGCGAAACAATAAGCCTCGCCGATCTAAATGGCGGACGCCTCCGGTTCACGCCGGCGGCAAATGCCAGCGGCTCAGGCTATGGGAGCTTCACTTTCAAAGTTAATGACGGCACGGCTGACAGTGCGACAGCCAATACGATGACGGTGAATATTGATGCTGACGCCGATAAGGTAGCTGGCCATACTTCTGACCGCATTGTGATTTCCAATGATTTCACAAATTTCGCTTCAGGTTCGGGCGGCGACGGTTATGGAACCGAAAAGATTCATATCGTCAAAGAAAACACCAATGTCTTTTCTGGCGGTACAATGAATGACTTCGCTATTGGCAGCACCATTGTAAACGACGCCGAAAACCGTCTGGACAGCTATCTCATATTCAGGAATGGCGAACTTTCCTCATCAAGCTCAGTTTATATCGACTTTGATACGACAATAGCTGGCGTCTACACGGCAAGCTATCACTCAGACAATGACGGTGCGCTCGATGCGCCATTTGCGAAGGCTGGCGCCACATATCCCGTGCGTGTGGGTAGTGACGCGATTGAAAGCCCCGGTGAAACCGTCTCGGTATCAGGCCGACGCCTCACCTTAAATTGGGATGTTGGAAACTCTTCCGACTATGACGCCATTCGGGTTTTCGTATGGTCCGGCAAGCCCGCCCCCGTGGCAACCGACTTTGACGCATACACAAGCGAAGACAATATGCATGGTGAATGGCGAGAAAATTCTCTCACAATTGCAGGCGGGGACCCCAAACTTAACGGAGATATGATTGACTGGCGCGACCATGTCACCAGCAATAATGGCGCCGCGGTTGCAGTCATAAGCACTTGGCTGGACGGCGACACGCCGCCAGCTGATGATTATAGCCGAGATGCCACATCGGGGTTCACTCTAACCTCTCCGTATTTTCAGTCTACCGGTGGGGAGCAGCTTTTTCGATTGAGCGTCAGAAATTATGACGGGCTCATTCGACTGGCTAATTCCGCAACCAGCACTAGCACCAACTTTGAAGAGCAAGCGCCCGACGACGCAAATCTGACATACAGGCTGAATTATCGCGTCATGGATAAGTTTGGTGGCACAGATGATGGGGTAATTACTGTCCACGTGCAGCCAGCCAATGACGCACCCTATTGGCAGGGCAACATTGACAGTCCTATAACTGTGCAGAACTCCGGCGTGTACACACTTGCAGCCAGCGATCCCGGTCACCCCATCAACTGGGTTAACGACCCGGACCACGCTGACAGCGATCTTACGATGCTTTTTCAGGGCGGAGGCACCAGCCTCGTCAGGGATCACGGGACTTGGTCAATAGGCGCTAACAACGTTCTGACCTACACCCCCGCAAGCGGAGGCTATTTGCCTATAGGCTCAACCGTTTCGGATTATATAGGCTTCACTTTTAAAGACCCTGACGGGCTTCAATCGGTCACCAGCGGCAATAGATCGCACACGCAATATAACGCGCCTGAACATCGTTATATAACTTTTTCAATCGAAGGCACGGATACGCCGGTTCCGCCCACAGCCGGCTCGACTGTTGTCACTTGGGATGGCGGACCTGCGTCAGATGCAAGTAACGCACTTTATCAAGGCCGAGAGTTTAAATTCGATCTGGAAAATTCCGGTTTTCATAGCTACTACAATACGTCCGATCGGTGGTCTGTTACCCACACGGCAGCTGACAACAGTCAGCCGGATAGCTTTATTGACACTTTTGTGGGCCATAATGGCGCAAATGTGAGTTTCAACGGATATATTGACCCCACAACAGATGAGGTTTTTGCATCCGAACCTAA